>Ga0209979_1001022_pt1 | contig 32986 bp, 30 predicted proteins | sample AnhtaG_FD_183114 | JGI IMG/M metagenome (GOLD analysis project Ga0209979, IMG submission 183114) | Deep subsurface microbial communities from Anholt, Denmark to uncover new lineages of life (NeLLi) - Anholt_01485 metaG (SPAdes) (version 2) | ecosystem: Environmental > Aquatic > Marine > Oceanic... | reverse complement strand
GATTTTAAAAATGCGCCATACTGCATCGCTCTTGCATTAACCAATGCCAAAAAGGGAAACCTTGAAAAAGGATTTGCTTTTGCGGGAGCTAACGCCTTTAGGACAGATAAAATCAGCTCTGTCAAAGAGCTTATTGAGACTTTATTGGAAGAATATGAAAGGGCAGCATCTAGATAAATTGCCTGGCCTAACACAGCAAATACGCTTCGGGCTTGCGCCCCCTTGCCCTTCGGGACATTGCCTCCTCTGGTCGCAACGTCGTGTATGCTGGAAACGTTAGGCGAAATTTCGGTACTAATGTCAAAGAAAAAGAGATAAAATAAAAAAGGAGGTCAAAGTGAATATCTACGCAGGCAATCTGTCACACGAGCTCGCCGAAGAGGAATTGCGGGCGGCTTTTGAAGAGTTCGGGGAGGTTACATCCGCTAAAATCATCACCGACAGGTATAGCGGCGTATCGAGAGGATTCGGATTTGTAGAGATGCCCACCAAATCTGAGGCCCAGGCCGCGATCAGTGGCCTCAACGGCAAGGAGTTGAAAGGACGAACGCTTACCGTTAATGAGGCTCGCTCTCGCGACGACGACCGTCGGGGTGGGGGACGGCGCTGGTGAACGGTTCTCGGATATAACAGATTCATAATAGAACTTCGCCTAACACAGGCTTTGCGGCTCACTTGGTTTCGCCCAAATGCCTCCTATTTTGTAAGACTGAGGCGCTTAGGCTTGATGCGATGAAGGGTATCGCCGATGAGATAAGGCTGTGGAACGAGGGTATTTATGCCACTGAGAAGGAGAATAACTATTCGACAGATGGAGATAGACGATATCCCGTCCGTCTATCACCTTGGGGAAACGCTTTTCACCAGTGAGGAATTCCCCATCCTATATCGCACCTGGGACCCCTATGAGGTAACCGACTATTTCACATCAGACCCCGACTATTGCCTGGTCGCCGAGACAGACAGAACGACTATCGGCTTCATTCTGGCCACCACCATTGAGAAAGAGGGTACTGCCTGGAAGAAGTACGGATATCTGGCCTGGCTCGGGGTGGACGATGCCTTACAGAACACTGGTCTTGGCCGGCGGCTATATGGGGAATTAGAGCGGCGGCTTCAGGAGGATGGGGTCAGGATGATTATCGCAGACACCGATGGTGATAACGAGGACGCTATCGCTTTCCTCAAGGCTATGGGCTTCACCACCCGGAGCCAGCACTTATGGCTGGCCAAGACCCTCCGCCGTCGGCTGACTGAAAAGGTTGTCAAAACGGGGGGCACTCCTGCGACCACCGCGGAAAGGCCAGGGGATTAATTGGAATGCTGGCGTAAAGCGAGCTCTGTCTGTTGGCAATGAAGGGCATCGCCGAGGGGATAAGGCTGTAACAAGTAACACAATGGGATTGCGAAAGGAGATTAAGATTGAGCGAAGATAATAAGAGCAGCACAGGCCTAGCATCCAATATCGGCGGGCTGCTGTCGTATGTGCTGGGCTGGATAACCGGGCTGATATTCTTCCTGATAGAGGAGAAGGACCAATTTATCCGCTTCCACGCCATGCAGTCCATCATCTTCTTTGGTGCCATAACTGTGATCCAGATAGTGCTTGGCTTATTCCAACTTATTCCTGGCATTGGTGTTCTTTTTACTGTACTCATGTCTCTTGTGGGACTCTTTGCCTTTGTGATGTGGATCGTGCTCATGGTGAAAGCCTACCAGGGAGTGCTCTACAGGCTACCCGTAGCCGGTGAGCTAGCCGAGCGATATTCGCTAAAGCGATAGGTTTAACTACTAGGCATGGGTGTCACCATTCGCTACTACTTGCGGAACTGGCTTGCAGCGATGCAAGGGCATCAGCGGGGAGATAGGGGCTGTAGAAAGGAACCCGGTCTAGTATGGGTTATAATTGACAGGGCAGCGAGGAATAAGGGATAAACGGGGACGATGACAATGCATGAACGCCCTCGAGTGGTTGTTGTAGGGGCCGGTTTCGGCGGACTGTGGGCCGCACGTACCCTAGCCCGTTATCCCAGTGAGGTGCTGCTCCTTGACCGCAACAACTACCATACCTTTTTAGCCCTGCTCTATCAGGTGGCGACAGCTGAACTGGGACCGGAGGAGATCGCCTACCCGATGCGGAGCACCCTTCGCAAACTGCCCAACGTTCATTTTGCCATGGCAGAGGTGAAGGAGGTGGATCTCGCAGGCCATGTTGTGGAGAGCGACGGCCATGTAATCCCTTACGATTTCCTCATCGTGGCCACAGGCAGTGTGACCCACTTCTTCGACGTGCCCGGGGCCATCGACTACGCTTTTCCTCTGAAAACTCTGGAGCAGGCGATTTCTCTTCGCAACCATATCCTCTGTTGTTTCGAGCGGGCGGTCAATGAGCCTGATGCTGAGCGGCGCCAACGTCTGCTGACCTTCACCATCGTCGGCGGCGGACCAACCGGAGTGGAATTCGCAGGCGCTTTGGCCGAACTCGTCCGTGGCCCTCTGGTGAAGGACTACCCAACACTGGATTTCCGGAAGGTGTCTGTGGTGCTTCTGGAGGCAGCGGACACCTTGCTCTCGAATCTGCCAGAGCGTTTACGCTCCTATGCCATGGCCCGGCTGAGTATGATGGGGGTCGAGGTGCGCCTGCAAACACCGGTTACTCAGGTCACTCCTGAGGCTGCGTATCTGAAAGATGGCAGCATCGTACCTACAGAAACCGTGGTCTGGATAGCAGGGGTGCGTGGCCACCCTATGGCACAAACGTGGGGGCTGCCAACAACCCGCGATGGGCGGGTGACTGTCCTGCCTACCCTTCAGGTGCCTGGATATCCGAAGGTATACGTAATAGGGGATTTGGCCTCTGTAGTAGAGGACGAGCATCCGCTGCCGATGGTCGCTCCGGTTGCCATCCAACAGGGGGTAGCGGCCGCGCGGAACATCGCGCGGCAGATAGCGGGACAGGATCCTGAGCCCTTCCACTATCGGGACAGGGGCACGATGGCCACCATTGGCCGCAATGCAGCGGTGGCTCATCTAGGCCGGCGGGAGTTCACGGGCTTCCCCGCCTGGGCGCTCTGGCTGGGCGTCCACCTTCTCCGCCTGATCGGCTTCCGCAACCGCCTGCTGGTGCTAATCAACTGGGCCTGGGATTATCTCTTCTACGAGCGTGGTATGCGCCTCATCTTTCCCCTAGATAGAGTGCTGACTGCTGAGACAGAGGGGTGTGGCTTCGGGCCCAGAACCAGTCCGGATGATGAAAGCCATGTTCGGAATAACCCTCGTGAGTTAGGGCCCAAGTAACTTCCGGGGTCAAACACCATCAGTGGGCTCTGCCGTTGACCGCGGGTATTGGGGCAATGAAGGCCATCGCCGCTGATACCCGGCTTACAATGATAGATTAAATAATAATCACATAGCAAAAGGCAGAAGCCCAAGCTGAAAAAACATGTCAAATAACGGCACTCCACCGGACAGCACTCAAAGATTGCTGGCTATCTGTGGCATTATCGGCCCTATTTGTTACACAATCGTCATAATCATCCTGGGTCTCCTTAGACCAGACTACAACCATATCACGCAACTTATGAGCGAGCTAGGCGAGGTCAGCAGTCCAAATGCCATAGTCATGAATACAGCAGGATTCCCTTTGTTGGGCGTACTGATGATCGCCTTTGCCTTCAGGCTCCACCGCGGCATAAGCGAAGGTAAGGGCTCGAAGATCGGTCCTGCGCTGGTGGCTTTGAGTGGTGCCGGGTTGGTGCTATCGGGAATATTTCCGTGCGATCCCGGTTGTGTGGATGAATCATCCGTTGGCATTACACATAGCGCTTTCGCTATGATATCCGCATTTGCTATGATTTTTGCTCCTCTGGCGATCTCACCACGGTTATGGAGAGACAGCCTATGGCACAGCTATCGATACTACACTCTGGCAACCGCAATCGTAGCCGGAGTAATCTCTACTGTGTATGGCTTCACTGTTTTCGAAGAATGGACGGGGGCGTTACAACGAGTCTCAATGGGGGTGCCGCTTCTTTGGATGGAGGTCATGGCGATCCGACTACTACGTTTATCATAGGTATTACGGCTTTTTGACAGCTTTGTAGGAAGAGGTGTATAGGTGAGCGGACAAGGAACTGAACTAACTGCATATTGTGGTCTGTATTGTGGTGATTGCATCCGCTACAGAAGCAAAGCCGCTGATTTGGCTCGCGATTTGAGAAGAGAGCTACAAAATGTAGGATTTGACAAATATGCTGAAGTTAAAAGCTTGTTTGTGAAAGAGCTTCTGCATTATGGAGAATGCTGCCGGGTTCTGGAAGCAATATCTGAACTACAGTGCAATACTGGCTGTCGATATGGAGGATGTCCAACATTCTCGCACAAGATCGTAGAGTGCTGCCAAACGAGAGGACTTGAGGGTTGTTGGGAATGTGACGAGTTCGAGAAATGCAAAGAGTTCGAATTCCTGGAGCCGTTTCACGGTGACACACCGCTTAGGAATCTAAGGAAAATCAAAGAGTTGGGATTAGACAAATGGGTGGAGCATAGGTATAAATTCTACCAGTGGCTATAGTGGTTAGAGGCACAACTCCTATAGAGTGTTTTCGGTTCGGCCTTCGGGCTGACACACTGGTTGTGTTCAGGGAATATAACACAGGCTTTGCGGCCCGCCGTGCCTGCCCAAATGCCTCGCAATGAGCAGAGCCGGACGTCATTAACCAGCATCTCGACAAGGAGGGAAGAAAAAATGAGCGAGAAGTCGATCATCATTATAGGCGCCGGGCTGGCCGGCCTGTCCACTGGCTGCTACGCCCAGATGAACGGTTATCAAAGCCACATCTTCGAACATCGCTCTGTACCGGGTGGGGTGGCCGCCGCCTGGAAGCGCAACGGCTATACCATTGACGGTGGTATCCACTTCATCATGGGGCATAAACCGGGCACGGCGCTCCACGAGTTGTACCGCGAGCTGGGCACCGCTCAGGCCAACCTCTTCGTGGACATGACCACCTTCGGCCGTTTCCTCGACGAAGCCAGTGGCCGCAGCGTAGAGGTCACAGTAGATCTGAACTGCCTCGCCGATGACTTGAAGGCCTTGTCACCAGCGGATGCTCAGGTCATTGACAAACTGATAGCCGGCGCTCGCGCCATGCAGGGACTTGACATGAGCGATGCAGGGATGAGCAAGCCTCCCGAGTTGATACGCCCCCTCGACCGACTCAAAGAGATGTGGGACATGAGGCGCATGCTCAGATACTTCACCGGCAAATACGCCAGGCCCGTGTCCGAATATATAACCGCCTTTCAGGACCCCTTGCTGCGACAGCTTGTAAAGAACCTGTTTATGCCGGAGGTACCGGTCTGGTTCATATTCATGGTTTTAGGACTGCTTGCAGATGGGCAGTTGGGATTGCTGAAGGGTGGATGCCCCGGCTTTGTCCTGCCCATAGAGAAACGCTACAGCGACCTGGGGGGGCAGGTGACCTACCGGGCCAATGTCGAGGAGATCCTGGTGGAAAACGATCGGGCTGTGGGCGTGCGACTGGCCGACGGCAGCGAGCACCGTGCCGACGTCGTAGTCTCCGCCGCCGACGGCTACAACACCATTTTCAAGATGCTCGGCGGCCACTACGTCAATGAGAAAATCGAGAACCGCTACGCAAAATGGAGGTTGTGCCGCCCCCTCATCATGGTCAGCTACGGCGTGGGGCGCGAGTTCCCGGACGAACCGCCCTTTACCGTCATTATTCTGGAGCACCCTTTTACCGCACATAGCGAAGCGGTCGATGGGCTTTTCGTTCGCATCTTCAATTACAGCCCCGAGTTCGCCCCGCCGGGCAAGTCTGTGATCCAGATTGAGTTTGAAACGGAATGGGACTACTGGAATGACCTGCAAAGGGAGGACAGGGCTCGCTACGATGCCGAGAAGGAGCGGATTGCGGCGGAGGTTCTCACGCGGCTGGAGGCGCACTATCCCGGCATCTCGTCGCAGGTGGAAGTCACCGACGTGGCCACGCCCTATACCACCTGGCGCTACACCATGAATTATAAAGGGGCCTGGGGAGGCTGGCTGCCTACGCCACAAGCCATCAACACGCGGATGGAAAGGACTCTGCCTGGCCTGACCAATTTCTACATGGCCGGACAGTGGGTAATGCCCGGGGGTGGCGTCCCTCCATGCCTCTATTCTGGCCGCCACGTGGTGCAGCTCCTGTGCCACCAGGACAGAAAGCCGTTTTCGACAGCAGTGCCATGAGCTTGGTCGAATTGTATCCCGTGAAGCATGTTTGACTCTTGGGGTAATTCACCATTAGCGTCATCCGAACGATGTTCGCCCAAATACTTGGCGCTAGGCAAAGCTGAGGTGCAGGGGCTTGAGGTGATGCTAGAGGATCTCTGGAGAGTTCGGGCTGTGAATGTGCTAAAGTAGGCACAGAGTAAAACTTAGCGGGCTCAGACACACCCAGAGTTCGGCTAGGTGGCTCGTAAGAAACCACAATTTCGTTTAGGGAGGTGCACATGATCGTAACCCTGTCTGTGCTGTTGATTATAACGGCGATCGGTATGATCTATTACTGGGCCGATTTCTTCATCAGGGGGACAGTCCAGCTCATAAAGGAGGACTGGTACATTAAATTCGAGAGAGCCTTTGCGCCTGCCGATCTGTGGACGTCAGTTTGTGCCCTTCTAGGTGCTGCCGGACTCCTAACCGGAGAAACCTATGGTCTAGTGTTTGCATTGATCACGGCAGGCTCTCTACTATTCCTGGCCTTCATGGACGTCACCTTCAATATCCAAAACAAACTCTATCCCCTCGTTGCTACCTCAAACCAAATGAGGTTTGAAGTATTGATAAATGTGTGGACTCTAGCGGTAGGAGTTGCCCTCATAGTCTTACTGTGGCCCAGAGTAGCCTTACTTTGACACCGCGGATGTATGAGTCGCACGGAGGCGAGCAATGCTATCATGGGGAGGCCGACGCACAGTATCCAGCTACCATCGCATCACGGAGAGGCCTATCGCCTGATAAAGGAGCAACTATTTTCCAGCCCCCTACCCCTTCTGCACCGGGAAGCGGACCTCGGTGAGAAGCTCAGCAGGAGGGGTCTTGTCCGGATCGCTCAGATAGACCTCCTCAGACGGCCCCGCGATCTGGTATCCGTTCTCCATTATCCAGCTAACAAGCGCGCCATAAACGGGCCCAATCTGATCATAAGGCCCCTTGTACATGGTGGCGGCCACCTCAGCCCCCTCCACCCGCTTGACGCCGAGGCCTCGCTCGTCAGGGCCGCTCGGGGGGACATCGCCCGCTATAGGGGAACGTAGCTCCCATAAAAGCTCCTCAGCGGGCACCTGCTCAGGGGCGTTGAAATAGACCCCTAACGGCGGGCCGGCCGGGATATAGCCCTTCTCCCCGATCCAGCCATATAGCTCGCCAAAGGCCTGATTGATTAGTGAGTAGGGACCCTTCTTGGAGATGGAGGCTATCGTCATCGGCTCCGTCTTTTTGACCATTACCTCGATTGCCATATTAACCTCCTCAGAGCAAAGATTATGCGCAAAACCGCCCCCTGTCAATCCCTAGCTGACCTCGATCATCGAGCCTTCCGCCGTCTTGGTCACCTCGATGCGCACCGGGAAGGCGTCCTTTAGCTCCTCGATGTGGGTGATGACCAGAATCTTGTCAAAGTCGTCCTGAATAGAGTTTATGGCCTCCACCAGCTTCTCCCGGCCGCTGGAGTCCTGGCTGCCGAACCCCTCATCGATGATCAACGTTGGCAGGGGTGCTCCGGCTCGCCGCGCCAGGAGTTTTGAGAGAGCGATGCGCAGGGCGAAGTCGATGCGGAAAGCCTCACCGCCGCTATACATCTCATAGCGGCGCATGCCCAGCTCATCCCCGATATTTATGTCAAGGGTCTCCACAAGCTGCCCCTCCCTGGTCTTAAGCTCCCGCTGTGTCTCCATCTTCACACTCATCCTGTTATCGGTCATGCGGGCCAGCATCCTGTTGGCCTCCTCTTCGACCTCGGGCAGCGCCGTCTCGATAATGAGCGCCTGAATCCCCTTCTTGCTGAAAGCAGCAGCCAGCTCATTGTATATCTCATTCTCCTTTGAGACCTGCTCCAATCTAGCCATCTTCTCCACTCTGCTCTGCTCTAAAAAAGCGTATCGCTGGAGCTTTTCCTGGGTGGCGCCCAACATCTGGCGTCCCTGTGCCTGACGCCTCATCAGCTCATCGAGAGCGTTCTGAGCGGTGCTCAGGCTAGCTTCCAACTCGGGGAGGCTGGAAAGCACCTTTTCAAGGGATTCGCGTCGCTGAAGATCGGCCTCAAGGGCCGATCGCCAGCGAACCAGAGCCTCCTCGGCCATCTCCAGTGCTTCTTTCTCCTTTGGCAAGGACCTTTCCGCCTCAGTATGGTCTTTCTCCAGGGCTTCCGCTCGCCTCTCCAACAAAGCCCGCTCCTCCCTTATTGTCCCCTCCAGTTCGCTTATGTCGCGGTTCAGAGCGTTTAACTCAGCCTCCAATCGCCTTGCTTCGCCTTCGTTGGCGCGAAAGATTTCGGCCTTCTCCCTCCCCTGGAGTTCATAGTTTGCCATGATCCTCTCCCGCCCCTCGACACCCAGTTCCGTGCCGCATAATGGGCACATGACTTCCTCCTGAGACAGCATGTCGAGCTTCCCTCTGAGCTCCTGCATCTCTTCCTTTAACTGGGCATTGGTCGAGGTGAGAAGGTGGATTTGATTTGACATCCGCTGGGCCTCCTCCCTCTTTCCCGCTAGTCCCTCATCCAGCTTGACCAGCTCGCCTAGCCGGGCATGGGTTTTAGTTAGCTCCTCCTGATAGCCGTCAAGCACTTTTTCGAACTTTTGCACCCGCTGGAGGTGATCTCGAACTTGACCCTCAAAGGAAAGCACCGTTTCCTGCGCCTGTTTGATGCGTCCCTCTATCTCCTCCCTTTGCTCCCTCTTTACATCGAGCTCATTCTTTTGCCGCGTGAGTGAGTTGACCCTGCTCTCCTGCTTCTTGACATCGTTCTCCAATTCGGCGAGCGCCTCGCCTATCTCACGGAGCCTGGCTTCATACTCACCTTTGTCAACCAGTTCCTCGTCGATACCGTTGATCTCGTTTTCCAGGTCTTTTTTCGTTCTCTCCATTTGTCTTGCATAATCTTTGGCTCGCTCCTCCAGCCTATCGTAAAGGGATAGGCCAAGGATGTTAGCTAGGACTTCCTTGCGCTTATAGGGTTCTGAGGTAGTGAACTCATTAGCATGCCCCTGAAGGAGAAAGGCGCTGTTAATAAAAGTATCGTAATCCATGCGCATAATTTCGGTGATCTTCTGCTCGGTCTCCCGAATAGAGTTTCCTGCGATCGACCTGAAGCCCTGGTGGTCAGTGGCTATCTGAAGGTCGAGAAGGGGGCGCCCGGGTCGGTTCACCCTTGGCTTAGTCCGCTTTCGAATCACCCGGTAACGTTCTGAACCCAGAGTGAACTCAAACTCCACCTCCATCTCAGTCTTCCCTAGGTGAATCAGCTCGTCATCGGTCTTGGCCCTGGCCTTTCCCCAGAGTGCCCAAGTCATAGCATCGAGGAGCGCCGACTTCCCGTTTCCATTGTCGCCGCAAAGGCAGGCCACATGAAGACCCTCAAAGGAAAGCACCCCCTCCCGATAGCACATAAAGTTCCTGAGCGAGAGTTTAACGGGGATCATCTTTTGCCTCCTTTACCGGTCGCCTCCATTGTTACACCATGAGAGGCCGTGGTCAATATCCTAGCTGATCTCGTTCAGATAGATCGGTGACACTTGGATCGTGGGTTTCGCTTCACTTGTCATTGCGAGGCACGAGTGCCGAAGCAATCCCAAGGGACGGTAGTGAGATTGCTTCGCTCTGCTCGCAATGACAGCATGGAATGCTACCGAGAAGATCACGAGAAGAGAAGATGTGTCGCTAATCACCTGAACGAGTACCATCGCTTGACCACTATGAGTCGTAGTGCTAAAATCTGCAGGTGGCGTTATGCCAAGAGGTTCCTATGGAGGATAGAGATGGATTGGCGAGAAGAGTATAGAAAGAAACTGTTATCCCCTGAGGAGGCGGTCAAAGGGATCAAATCAGGCGATCGCGTTTTCTTTACCCCGGGAAGGCAGCCGTGGGCGTTAGGACTAGCACTTGCCGCTAGAAAGGAAGAGCTGAGAGGGATCAAAGTCCTGCTGCCTACGCCCGATCGAGACTTCGGCTGGTATGACCGAGGTTGGGAGGAGTCGTTTGAGATAATTGTAGGATTCGGTATGCCCATTGTCTGGGAGATGATGGCTGATCGCAGATGCGATATGGCTGTTGGGGCCGTGGGTATGGATATGGCTGAAGAAGCGCTGGACGTTGTCCTTGTGGAGATATCAAACCCGGATGAGCATGGCTTTTGTAGCTTCGGTCAATCGGTATGGAATAAAAAGGAGATGATTCAAGCGGCCAGGCTTGTTCTCGCCGAGGTGAACAGCCGCCTCATCAGAACCTATGGCACTAATTACGTCCATGTCTCAGAGATAGACTGCTTTGTGGAGCATACCCCATCAGAGAGGCTGCCAGGGCGCGCCGATCTACGAGGGAAGTGGGTTTCAGAGCCCAGAGAGGAGCTAAAGAATATTGCGGAGTACCTCTCCACCATTATTAAAGACGGCGACACCCTGGAGATCGGCGTGGGGACCACGACTGAGCCCCTGCCCCAGCTCGGGATCTTCGATAATAAGCAAGACCTTGGCTGGCACTCTGAGCACACGCCGGGGAAAGTTATCGAGTTGGCGCGGGAGGGGGTATTCACCGGGAAGTACAAGACTATTAATCAAGGCAAGGTAGTAGCCACCGCCTTCGGCGGCAGCCGTGAGGACCTGGAATATGTCCAGATGAACCCCACCTTCGAGCTACATAGCGTGAACTATGTCAATGACCCCAGAACCATCTCGGCCCACGAAAACATGGTGGCAATCAACAACGCCCTGGGCGTGGACCTAACCGGCCAGATCACCGCAGAGTCAATAGGGCCTCGCATGTTGGGGGGTACCGGGGGGCAACTTAGCTTTGCCAGCGGGGCCGCCTTCTCCAAGGGCGGTCGCTGTATCACCTTGCTCCCCACCACCGCCAAGGGCGGCATCATATCTCGGATCATGGCAATGTTCGAACCGGGCACCGCAATAACCGTTCCTCGAAGCCTTGCCGACTTCGTTGTTACCGAGTATGGCATCGCCAGCCTCCGCGGCAAGACCCAGAGACAAAGGGCTGAGGAGATGATCTCCGTTGCCCACCCTGACTTTCGAGCGGAGCTGAGGAAGGAGGCCCAGAAGCTCTACTGGCCCTAGAAGTGGAAATATCGAATTGATCGTCGACCTACATACTCATACCACCCTAGGCTCCGTGGATAGCCTCATTAAGCCGAGAGAGCTTGTTGCCACTGCTATGAGGGCTGGGCTGGATGGGGTCTGTATTACCGAACATGGCAATAAGAAAGTTGGTGATGCTGAGGAGCTAGCCAGGGAGTATAATTTCCTGGTTCTAGGGGGTTTTGAGGCAACCACTGAACTGGGGGACATCCTGGTCTTCGGCGTGGATAGCTATCCCAGAGACATCTCACGTGCCGCTGAGCTGAGACGATTTGTGGAGGAGGCCGGTGGGGTTATGATCGCTGCCCACCCTTTCAGGAATGAAATCACGCGGCGTGCCTACCGAATGCCCCGCGATAGTTTAACCATAGAAGAGGCCTGCGAGCGCGAGGTCTTCCGCTTGGTAGATGCTATCGAGGTGGTTAATGGGTGGTCTGTGGAGGAGGAGATCATATTTACTCAGGAGGTAAGCAGCAGGCTGGCCCTGAAAGGTACAGGGGGCAGCGATGCTCACCTTCGTACTCAGGTAGGCTCTTGCGCCACCATCTTTGAGAACACCATCAGGACGGAGCAAGACCTCGTTTCCGAGTTGAAGGCCGGCAGATTTCGAGCAGTTGACCGCCGGAGCGGGGAGCAGAAGGATCCGGCTTACTGGTCTTCCTCCCATGAGAATAGGACTGATCGCTGATACTCATATCCCGTCCATCTCCGAGGAACTGCCGCCGCAGGTGGCGAAGGCCTTTGCCGACGTCAACCTCATCCTGCACGCCGGCGACCTTCATGTTTTATCCGTGCTCGATGATCTTGAGAAGATCGCCCCAACAATCGCTGTTAGGGGCAATGGCGATTGCTGGACCCCCAAGGACCCTCGCCTGAAAGATACCTACTTGCTGAGGGTGGAAGGGGTCTCTATAGGGCTGACCCATGCTTTAGAATACCCTGAAACCCGGTGGCGCAGCATTGAGGATTCTATGGAAAGGGATTTCAGGGGAGCAGTGGATGTCATCGTCTTCGGCGATACCCATGTGGCCATGATAGAGAAATACAAGGGCATCCTCCTGGTCAACCCCGGTAGCCCTACCCTGCCCAATGGGATTAGAAGACTGGGCACCGTGGCTATTCTGGAGGTGGCCCAGGGCCAATCCCGGGCCTCCATCCTCCAGCTCGGTTAGGGCCCCGCATTCCTGAAGACTGCAATCGGAGGTAGCAATGATGAGCGGCAAGCAGGGCCAAAGACTTCCTCTTGAGGGAATAAAGGTGCTCGATTTCACCCAGGCAATGATGGGACCGCTCACCGCAATGATGCTCGGCGATATGGGGGCCGATGTTATCAAGGTGGAGAGACTGCGGGGGGAGGCAATCAGGCACGGACGCCCGGCAGCCATGGATGATCTATTCAAGGAGGAGATGGATAAGGAGGAATTCCTCGATTCAGGGATGTGGCTCGGACATAACCGCAGCAAGAGGAGTCTCGCTATCGATATCCGGAATGAACGGGGAAAGGAGATCATTCTGAAGTTGGCTAAGGAAGCCGATGTTTTCCTGCAAAACTTCCGTCCCGGGGTCATCGATAGGCTTGGCTTGAGCTATGATGTCATATCCAAGATCAATCCCCGGGTAATCTATTGCTCCATATATGGCTTCGGGGAGACCGGGCCCCTAGCCCACAGGGTTGGCGGGGATATGTGGTCCCAGGCTATGGGCGGGGTCATCAGCCAGATGGGGAGCCACGATGGACCCCCGGCTATGGTGCCCTTCCTTTTCGTCGACCATGGGGGCGCCATCCTGGCTGCCTACGGCATAATGCTGGCCCTGTTCACGCGGGAGAGAACAGGGATCGGGCAGGAGCTTAGCGTAAGCCAGTTGGACACCGTGATGACCCTGCAAACCACTGAGATGTCGACCTACCTAGCGGAGGGGCTCACGCGCACCAAGGCGGGCCGGGGAAACCCTGTTTTTTGCCCCTTTCGAGCCAAGGATGGCGATGTGCTGGTCATGATGGGGATCGGCCCAACATGGCCTACCTTTTGCCAGGTGCTGGGTGTGGGCCACCTGGCCAACGACCCCAGGTTTGAAAATGAGGCTAAGAGATTCCTTCACGCTGAGGAGCTATACCCACTTCTCGATGAGGCTTTCAGCAACAAGACCAGGGCTGAGTGGCAGCAGCTCTTTAGAGAGAATAGGCTCCGCTGCGACCCGTGCCTCACCTATGAGGAACTCTTCGCCCACCCCCAGGTTGAAGCTAACGAGATGCTCATCACCATCGAGCACCCTACCCGCGGCCCGCTACAGATGCTGGGCATCCCGGTGAAATTGAAGAAAACCCCGGGTGATGTCACCAAACCCCCTCCTCTCCTTGGGCAACACACCAAGGAGATCCTCCTCAATTTGGGCTATAGTGCCGAGGAGATCGAGGAGTTGAGGGCAGCGGGGGTGATCAGGATGGCAGTAGATTGACACCCCGAGGCCTTAAAACTATAATTAACTCCACAGCAAACCTAGGGAGGATTGATGGCTTACCAGACTATTATCTACGACAAAGAGGCACCCATTGCTACCATCACCCTTAACCGGCCGGAGAAGCTGAACGCCATAAACGATCTCATGCTCCGCGAGATCGAGGCGGCGCTCGATGAGGCGGACAGCGATGATGAGATAAGGTTTGTCATTATAAAGGGGGCCGGCCGATGCTTCTCTGCAGGCCAGGACCTGTCAGGGGGGGGGGCATCGGAGATCATGCCCCCCGATCCACGATTGAAAGCGTCCCTGACCCCCATCTTCAAGCAGGACGCCAAGCTTATGGAAAGGTGGCAGCACATCTTCAGCCACTCAATGCTCATGGTGGCCCAGGTGCATGGCTATTGCCTGGGCATGGGATGCGACCTGATGATGATGTGTCGCACGGTGATTGCCAGCGATGATGCCATATTCGGCGACCCATCGGTGAGAATGGGCTATGCCACTGCAAACCCCCTCTGGACATGGAGGGTGGGTCCCAAGAAGGCCAAGGAGCTTCTGTTCACCGGTAGGCACATCGACGCTAGGGAGGCATATGATATCGGTCTGGTGAATTTGGTGGTGCCTAGAGACCGGCTGGAGGCGGAGGTAGACCTGGCTATCGAGGCGATGGACCTGGGCGCTGGTGGTATCGCCGGGGCCGATGCCACGGCCGGCTTTCTTACCTTTGGCGGGGCCGCCTACAACCTAGCCGGGCTTGGGGCCGCCTGGGCCTTCGCCGCCGGGCTTCATGCCATAAGTGCCGTTCAACGGCGCGGGTTCGCCCCTGGCGAGTTCAACTTCTGGGAGGCACAGGATAGACTGGGCATGAAGGGTGCCATTGCCGAAAGGGATGCCCCTTATGAGAAGCTCTTTCCCATCCATGAAGGAGGTGCAGCATGACTACCTTTAAAGAAACAGTAAAATGGATAACCCAATATCAGAAGAGGCAGTGGGAGGCAATGCCCTATGAGGGCCGGGAGTTTAGCGCAGCCCTCTATGAGAAAGATGGCCCAATTGCCCGTATCACCCTGAACCGTCCTGAGAAGAGGAATGCCCTCAACGATGCCATGTTTAACGACCTTATGGCCGGGCTGCATAAGGCCAATGACGACTCCGATGTCCGGGTGGTTATCATAAGGGGGGCCGGGACCAGTTTCTGCGCCGGTCATGATCTCTCAAGCCCTGAAGGCGAGGAGTCGCCGCCGGTTCACCCCAATATGGCGCCAAATGTGAGGGACTTCTATAATATCGAAAGGCGCCGCTGTAATAAACATGAGGACCTTTTCAACTTCCCCAAGCCCACCATAGCCCAGGTGCATGGCTACTGCATTGGCGCCGGCGGGGAGATCCAGGCCGCCTGCGACATTACGATAGCAGCTGAGGATGCCCAATTCGGCATCAGAGGCTTTGGGGTGGCCCCAATTGGACTCTATGGCATGAACATGGGGCCCTGGCCCGGTGCTTCCCATAAACTGGGGGCCGGCAAGATGCTTCCCGAGATCTCTGGGAAGGAAATGGATATGATCGGCACCATAAATAAGGCGGTGCCCCTAGAGAAGCTGGAGGAGGAGGCCAATAAGTGGGCTCTGGCCATCGCCAGCCAGCCCCCGGATGCCCTGGCGGTAGCCAAGGAGTTTATAAATGGCATGCTGGATATAACAGGGTATGGCGCATCGTGGAGAGTCCATTATGAGGGGCATGTCACCATCCAGTGGGTGAGATTTCGCCCCGACGAGGTCAGCTTCTATAGATCGAAGAAACATGGCGGGCTAAAGGGCTTTCTGGAGGAGAGGGCTATCCATGCGACCCCGAAGAAAAAGAGTGACCCGCAATAAACTATGAAGAGGAATGTGAAATGAACTACCAGACCATTGTCTATGAGGAAGCGAACAAGATCGGCACCATCACCCTGAACCGACCCCAGCGACTAAACGCCATAAACGACCTCATGCTCGATGAACTCGATGACATTCTGCGGGTCAAGGAAACGGATACCGATATCAAGGCAATGGTGATAAAAGGGGCCGGGCGCTGCTTCTCCGTGGGCCAGGACCTCGGCGGCGAGGGCAATGCTGAGGTTATGCCCCCCGACTCGCAGGCACATCTGTCGACAAAGGATCTCATCGAGACTGGAACCCGCTGGAACAGGAGGTTGGAGTACATCTTCAATTACCTAAAACCCACCATCGCCCAGGTGCATGGCTATTGCCTTGGGCTAGGCTTATACATTTCCATGGCCTGCGACATCACCATCGCCGGCGATGATGCGGTATTTGGCGACCCATCGCTGAGAATGGGGCTGCTCACCGGAATCCCTCTCTGGACCTGGCTCATCGGGATAAAGAAGACCAAGGAGCTAGTCTATCTGGGGAGATACCTCGATGCTAAAGAGGCGGAGCGTATTTTCCTGATAAATAAAGTGGTTGCCGCTGAGAAGCTAGAGGGAGAAGTGGGGAAATATGCCGAGGCGCTAGCCATCCCGCCTGGCGATGGCATGGTGGTCTGCAAAGAGAGTATAAACGCCCAGATGGAGTCGCGGGGTGTGGGAAGCGCCTGGAGGTTCCTCACCGAGATGCAGACCATAAACTGGATGCAACTGCGTCAAATCCCAGCGGGCGAGTTCAACTTCTGGGAGGCGAGAAGCAAGAAGGGGCTTAAAGCTGCCATCCAGGAGCGTGACGCTGCTGTGGAGAAATTCTTCCCCAAGCCTTCTGCGCCCTAGGCGCCAACTCACAAAAAGAGTTCTCCCAAATGTAGCTAGGTGAGGTATGTTCGAGGTATTAACGGAAAAGTTCGGAAGCGTTTTCAAAAAGCTGGGGAGTAGGGGAAGGCTCTCCGAGAAGGATCTCGATGAGGCGCTGAGGGAGGTGCGTCTGGCGCTTCTGGAGGCCGATGTCCACTTCAAAGTGGTGAAGGACTTCATCGCCAGGGTCCGGGAACGCTCCCTGGATGCGGATGTGATGGAGAGCCTGACCCCGGCGCAGCAGGTGGTCAAGATCGTCAGTGACGAGTTGACCGCCATCTTGGGCGGCGGCCCCAGCCATCTGGCGTCGGCCAGCCACCCGCCGACAGTAGTAATGCTCATTGGCCTCCAGGGCTCAGGGAAAACGACCACCGCAGCAAAGCTGGCCCTGCATCTTAAAAGCTCAGGACAGCGCACGCTTCTCGTCGCCGCCGACCATCGCCGACCGGCCGCTATCGAGCAGCTAGTTATCCTCGGCAATGAGCTTGATATCCCTGTATATAGTGAAGATACCTCTGTAAAACCGTCATCTGTCTGCTCCCATTCAATAAAGCGGGCCAAGGAGCTGGCCGCAAGCTGGGTCATCGTAGACACCGGGGGCCGCCTCCACATCGACGAAGCGATGATGGAGGAAGCCGCCGAGATTAAAAGGGAGCTAAAGCCCCACGAGGTGCTCCTGGCGGTGGATGCTATGACGGGGCAGGATGCAGTGCGGGCCGCTGCTGACTTTCACGCTAAAGCTGGACTCACCGGGCTCATCCTGACAAAGATGGATGGCGATGCCCGTGGTGGTGCCGCCCTTTCCATCAAATCGGTTACCGGGGTGCCGATCAAGTTCATCGGAACCGGCGAGAAGACGGACGCCTTTGAAGTCTTCTACCCCGACCGTTTGACATCGCGCATCCTGGGAATGGGCGATATGCTTACTCTTATCGAGAGGGCCGACAGGACCATCGATGCGGAGAGCGCAAAGAAACTGGAGAAGAAAGTCCGCCATGCCACCCTCGATTTTGAGGACTTTCTGGAGCAGCTAAAGCAGATGCAGAAGATGGGGCCTTTAAGTCAACTAATTGAGATGATCCCCGGCCTCTCCACAATCGCCCGCCGCGCCCCGACCGAGGTAGATGAAAAGCAATTAAAAAAAGCGGAGGCCATTATCCTCTCTATGACCCCCCAGGAGCGGCGCAATCCAGATCTCATTGACGGCAGCCGGCGCCGTCGCATCGCCCGGGGCAGTGGAACAACACCTCAAGACGTCAATCAGCTCTTGAACCAGTTTCGCCAGACACAGAAGCTCATGAAACAGATGGCGCGGGGCCGAGACCTTAGGCAGATGCTCCGCTAGAGAGATTCCTTCACTCGCGCTGTAATAGAAATCTCCCCGTTCTCAATTGTGATCTCCTGTAGCTCGAAGGGCAGGCTCTCCAGTCGCTCCTCCATCTCTTTCATAAGGGCAAGCATTACATTGCCGACCAGTGTTGTCGGTATAATAAGCCGGCCAAAGTTGAAGCTCTTAATCGTTATGTCGGGTTTTCCCTGGTCATTAACCCCTATCTCGGCCTGGACAGCCACCTGGATGTCAATAATTAGGTCGACGATGGCACTACCGTAGAGGGTGCCATCGTCGAAGTGGATCTGAATATAGTTCATCTCCGTTGGTAGCTCACCGTTCTGGGCGAGGTCATGCAGCTTTGAGGTGGCCTCCTCCTCGGTGATTAAGAGGCCAACCATATCCCCCGCTGAGGCCTCGTCTATATCCTGCCTAAAAGCCTCTATCTTGAGGTCCAGGCTGGCTGTAGCCTCATGGCTTACTTCCACCTCGGCCCCATCATATGTCGGTGCCGGGCCAGTGACTAGATAGCCAAAGATACCAACGCCGATGAGCACAAGGGCAAAAACGGCGCCCAGGGCAAGGAAGATAGTTCTTACTATGTTCAATGTTTGCCTTATTCCAGATAATCCTTGAGCTTCTTGGAGCGGCTAGGGTGACGCAGCTTCCTCAGCGCTTTAGCCTCGATCTGACGGATGCGCTCCCTGGTAACACCAAACTCCCGGCCCACCTCCTCCAGGGTGCGGCTGCGACCATCCTCAAGCCCGAATCTGAGTTGAAGCACCCTGCGCTCCCGAGCATTTAACGTAGAGAGCACCTCGTCGATCTGCTCCTTAAGGAGCTGATGAGAGGCCACATCGGAAGGTGGCATAGCAGTGCGATCCTCGATGAAGTCGCCAAGATGGCTATCCTCCTCCTCACCTACTGGGGTCTCCAACGATACCGGCTCCTGGGACACTTTGATGATCTCCCTCACCTTCTCCGGCGGTACCTCCATCCCTCTGCTAATCTCCTGGCTGGTGGGTTCTCGTCCATACTCCTGAACCAGCCTTCTGCTGATTCGAAGCAGCTTGTTTATGGTCTCCACCATGTGAACTGGGATGCGAATGGTACGCGCCTGGTCGGCAATAGCCCTAGTGATCGCCTGCCTGATCCACCAAGTGGCGTAGGTGCTGAACTTGTAACCCCTCCTGTAATCGAACTTCTCCACTGCTCGAATCAGACCAATGTTTCCCTCTTGAATTAGATCGAGGAGCGACATCCCTCGGCCGATATATTTCTTGGCCACGCTGACTACGAGACGGAGGTTAGCCTCGATAAGGTGCTCTTCGGCTCTCGCTGCCTCCCGGCTGATCCTGTCCAGATATAACCCGAACTCCCTTTCTCTCGACTGGAGCGAGGCGAGGAAGTCAGGCTCCGATAAGAGGGCGCTTACCTTAGGGAGCGATTTGCCATTAACGGCCTCTAAAATCCCAAGCGGCAAGAGGGAGCTATTCAGTGACAGATTCAGCAATGCGTGCTCCACCCTAGGTAACGGGTCTCCTGTTCTCTGGGCAATGGCTGCAGCCAATTGCTCGTCAATCCGGCCATCGATGGCGGCACGAAAACTTGGGTCCGAGATCCGCTCTATGAGGCTCACTGAAGAAGACAGCCCAAGCTCCTCCTCTATGAGGTCGATAAGGTGGGAGGAGCGGCATAGCCGATCCAGAAGAGCGATGACAATGTCAGCCGCTGAGGGAGGAGTAACAGATCTGGCGGACAAGTTGTCCTCTATGTTCCTAACGTGCCTATCCTGCTCCATCTTACTTGCCAGGACCTTCTCATTAGTAGCACTGAGGAGGGATACACTGCCAATCTCGCGGAGGTACATGCGTACCGGATCATCTATAACATCCTGCTCCTCTAGTTCCAGCGCTTTTTCCAGCGCTCGTTCAGCCTCAACCTCAGGCTTTGACTCCTCCTCAGGCTTTGACTCCTCCTCAGGCTTTGACTCCTCCTCAGGCTTTGACTCCTCCTCAGATTCCTCAGGCTCGATAGCCTCCCGATCAGGCAACACATCGGCTGGCTTCCTCAACTCCCCAACCACCATATCGCCACCAGGAAGGGCAATATAGATATCCTCCAGTGGCCCCAGATCGCGCACCCTTTCGATGTCAGAAATGTCTTCTGAACGTTCCCTTTTCCGTTTCACAAGCTTACCTAGATCCCTATCCTCTCCCGAGGTCATTGTTTTGCTCCCTTTCGCGCTCTCTCTTCTTCTTCAAAAAGATCTCTTAGCTGCATGGATGGTTCCAATGCTTTTTGAAGTATCGTTTCCACCCGCTCCTTTATCACGTTCTTATCGCCTTCAGATGCCGCCTCTAAAATGAGCATTTCCTCCATTGCCTTGATCATTCTCAGTCTTTGTCCCCTCAATCGACGGGTGCAATCGGCGAGGGCGGTTTCAAGCTCCTTGTTCGTTGCCGGAGGTAACTCCCTGGTCACCAGGGAGTCCAGATGCTCCCAGAGGCTGGCATCCAGGTTTTGGCGAAGCGATTCCACATCCGGAGAGGCTCGCCAGGCGAGGAAGAGCTCGCTGTTTTCTGTGCCCTCAAAATAATCAGGTGAAAGCTTCTGGCCCTCATCCCTTAGCTCTGGGTGCTGAAACAATAGGGAAAGGCAATATTCCTCCAATGGGTGGCCGAGGACTTTAGCTGAGGGCAACGATACTGCCTTCTTCGACCTCTCCCTCTGGGTAGGTTTGCGCCTGGCTGCTTTCCCGGCCAGGACTCGCTCATCCACACCCACTAGATTGGCCAGCCGCTTCAAGTAGAGCTCCCGCTCCACGCTATCGGCTATCTCCGAAATGCGGGGCAGCAGCTGCTCCGCAGCAGCCGCTCTTTGGCCCTCTTTGCTGAGGTCAAGCTTCAATGTAACCGCCTCGAGGAAGTAGTCCATAACGGGCAATGCCTCGTCAACCAGCTTTCGCCAATTCTCAGGGCTCTCCCTGATCACCTCGTCGGGGTCCTTGCCCCTGGGCAGGTGGATGATTTTTAGGTTTCCCACAAGCTTGGAGGTGCTTCCCAGCCAGTCGGGGCTTTTCTCCTCGGTGAAAGCCTCTCTGGCCACGTCCAGGCCGCGAAGCGTCGCTTCATCGCCAGCGGCATCGGCATCAAGAGCCAGTGATATGTTTGTTGTTAGTCGCTTAGTCAGAACGACCTGCTTCGGAGTAAGGGATGTGCCCATTGAGGCGACAACGTTTGAAAAGCCGTATTGGTGGGCGATGATAACATCTATATAGCCCTCCACAATAATGGCCAGGCCCTGCTCCCTGATGGCTCTCTTAGCCCGGTCAATCCCATAGAGGATGCCGCTTTTGTCGAACACCGCCGTCTGAGGCGAATTAAGATATTTGGGGGTGGAGTCATCGAGGGCGCGAGCACCAAAGCCAGCGATGCTCCCCTGCTCATTCCTTATCGGAATCATAAGCCGATTTCGAAACAGGTCACGAACGCCCCAGTCCTCTTTTTCCATGACCAGGCCGGCCCTCACTAGCTCGTCCCGCTTGTAGCCGCGGGCCAACATGTGCTGATACAGTGCATCCCAGCTATTGGGACTGAAGCCGAGCTGAAAGCTTTCCGTACTCTCTTGCGATATGCCTCGTTTCTTTAAGTGGCTTCTGGCTATCTCGGCATCCTTGGAATCAAGAAGGAGCTTATGGTAATATTGGGCGGTAGCCTCGTTTAACTGGTAGAGCCTTTCCGCTTCTTTATCCTCGCGCTTCTCCTTTTGCTTGGAGACCAGGGTAACCCCAGCCCTCTGGGCCAGGATTCTGAGCGCCTCACCGAACTCGACGCCCTCCTTCTTAATCACGAATGAAAACACATCCCCACCCACACCGCAACTGCCAAAGCAATGCCAACTCTGGCGTTCAGGGAATACGAAGAAGGATGGGGTCTTCTCAGTGTGAAACGGGCATAAGGCCTTGAAGCTACGTCCCGACTTCTGGAGGGTAATATAATCCGAGACGACATCCACGATATCCAATCTCTGTTTTATCTCATCGATAACGCTCATCTCAGCAATCCGCCCCCTCTTATAACATCCTCCGCCATCCTTAAAGCATAATTATCGGTCATCCCAGCGATATAGTCGACGACCCTGCGCGCCACGCTGTCCTCGCGCCTGCAGTACTCTGCGGGCAGCTTTTCCCCGTGCTCGATTAAATGCTGATAGAGCGCACAAACCACCTCCCTGGCGTGCTCCGCCTCATCCCTAGCTACAGTATATACCCGCTCAAAGAGGAACCGGCGGAGAATGTTCGCCGCCTCCAGCACATGGGGGCTCATCCCAATGACCGGCCTTTCCGCGCTGTGTGCGCCGATGGCATCCCAAGAGAAGTCGATCACATCCAGCACCAGGGTGTTGATCCTCTCAGAATGTGATCTGCCCAAGATGGCCACCGCCTGAGGGGGAAGGTCATCATCTAATATGGCGCCGGCCCTTACAGCATCGCCGATGTCGTGATTAATGTAGGCTATGATATCAGCGATTTTGCAGACCTGACCCTCCAGGGTTCCCACCTCACCCCACTTTTCGTCCAGGATATCGGCACCTGTCTTTGCATGATTTACGATTCCATCCCTCACCTCCCAGGTGAGGTTTAGGCCATGGCCATCTTTCTCCAATACGTCCACTACCCTGAGGCTTTGTTCGTTATGCCTAAACCCTTCACGGTAGAGGTTATTCAAAACCTCCTCCCCCACATGGCCAAACGGGGTATGACCCAGGTCGTGACCTAGGGAGATGGCCTCGGCGAGGTCTTCGTTCAGGTTTAAAGCGCGTGCTATAGAGCGAGCGATCTGAGAGACCTCCAGAGTATGGGTCAGCCTTGTCACATAGTGATCGCCCAAAGGGGCGATGAAAACCTGGGTTTTGTGCTTCAATCGACGAAATGCTTTGCTATGTATGATGCGGTCGCGGTCTCTCTGGAAGGCGGTGCGCACGGGGCAGGGCTCTTCATATCGCTCCCTGCCACACGAGAGCCTGCTCCTCACAGCGTAGGGTGAGAGTCCCTCCTCCCTTTCCTCCAATCGCTGGCGTATGTCATGGTGAACCATAAGCACTAGCTCGCAGCGCGAGCCATTCGCCTCTACATAGAGGGACTGGCCATTCTCCCCTCAGCTTTAGCGATTATCTCTCTTGTCGTCTCAATGGCGTCAGGGCTCACCGAGACCGAGGTTATGTCCCATTCAATAAGCTTCTCGGTGAGCTCGGGATAGACTGAAGGCGCCTGCCCACAGATGGATGCGGTAACGCCCCGGCCCACAGAGGTTCTGATCGCTTTCTCCAGAGCAATCATCACCGCCTCGTTTCGCTCGTCGAACTCCTCAGCCAGCTTTGGGTTGTCACGATCGATCCCCAGGATGAGCTGGGTCAGGTCATTGGAGCCGATGGAGATGCCATCGATGCCCACATCGAGAAAATCATCGATGAGGAAAATATTTGATGGCACCTCGACCATCATCCACAGCTTGAAATCATCTGAGGAGCTAAGCCCCTCGTCCTTCAATATCCTCACCAGGCGTTCAATCTCGGCCACCGTTCTGACAAAGGGGATCATTACCCAGAGATTCTTATAATTCTCCCGCACCCCCTTAATCATCTCTATCTCCAGCTTGAAGACGTCGATCTCATTTACATACCTGGAACACCCCCGATAGCCAATCATGGGGTTCTCCTCCAAATCCTCGTAATCCTCACCCCCCTTAAGATTTCTATATTCATTGGTCTTGAAGTCCGTGGTCCGATAGACCACAGGGCGGGGTTTGAAGGCCTTGGCAAAGGTGTTAACCCCCTCGGCCAGCTTCTCCACGAACTCCACCTGCCTCCCCTGGGCGATCATATAGCGAGGGTGTTCCCCAATTTGAGCGATTATAAACTCGGCACGAAGTAGCCCGACCCCATCAACATCCCTGCTCGCCACCCTCTCGGCAAGCTCCGGCTCAGCCAGATTTACATAGACCTTTGTAGTCGTCTTAATCTTAGCCCGCGGTGTAACCGATGGAGCTTTGGTCTCCTTCTTGATAATCCGGCCCTTAAACACTTTCCCCTGGGAGCCATCCACGGTAATCAATTGCCCAGTCTTGAGAGCCTGGGTCGCGGTCTCGGTTCCCACCACGCAAGGGACGCCCAGCTCCCTGCTGACAATTGCGGCGTGACATGTTCGCCCACCGCGATCGGTTACTATAGCTACCGCCCGCTTCATTGCCGGTACAAAGTCGGGGGTGGTCATCCCGGCAACCAGCACATCGCCTTGTAACACCTTATCGATCTCGGATGCTTCATGGATTATCTTCACTGGCCCGGCGGCAATGCCCGGGCTGGCAGGGGAGCCGGTAAGCAGGACCTCCCCGGCCATTTCCGCTATCTTTCCCAGCTGCTCCTCAACCTTCATCGTTGTCACGGGACGGGTCTGCACAATATAGAGCACCCCCCCCTCCTTAGCCCATTCCACATCTTGAGGGAAAGCATATAGTTCCTCGATCATCTGGCCAATCCTGGCCAGGGCAATGATGTCTTTGTCGGGCAATTTCTGCTTCGTCTTTTTCGGATTAGGGATGGGCACTTTGATATTAGTTTCCTCAAAATTCTTGCCTCCCGTTACATCGCGCACTAATTGCCATTCCTGCCGCGCGATCTTCTTATCCAGTATCTCCATCCCATCCTTGTCTACAACATAGAGGTCAGGGGTTACCTCACCGGAGACGATAGCCTCCCCCAAACCGTAGACTGCCTCAATAACCACCTTACCGCGATCGCTGGTAACCGGCTCTATAGTAAAAAGAACGCCCGAGACCTCCGACTGCACCATCCTTTGCACCGGCACCGCAATCCCCACCTTAAGGTGATCAAAGCCCTGATGGGCTCTATAGAAGATGGCCCGCGGCTCAAAAAGGGAGGCCCAGCAGCCTTGCACCGCGGCAACAACCTCCTTTTCACCCTCCACATTGAGGAAGGTGCGTTGCTGACCGGCGAAGGATGCTTCGGGAAGATCCTCAGCGGTAGCTGAGGATCGCACCGCCACCAGGCCACTCCCCGTTTTGTCATAAGCTTGCGCTATTTCCCGGGCGATCTCTTCAGGCATTTTGGCCGCACTAATCGAATTCTTAATTTGTGCGGCTACCTTTTGAAGCTGGGCACTATCATTGGGGTCTAGGGAAGAAAGAAGTGAGCGAATGCTATCGGTGAGGTTTGACTTTTCGAGGAAAGAGAAATAGCTTTGGGCGGTAACAATGAAACCCGGGGGTACCGGAATGCCGGCTTTGGTCATCTCCCCTAGGTTTGCCCCCTTACCGCCTACAATTGGTATGTCATCTTTTCCTACATCCTCAAACCGGACCACCTTCCGATCTTCATCCATGAATCGATTCTCCATACCACCTCTTCTCGGCATTATTATACCACAGAAAGGCTCTTTTTCAGCCTTTATTAATCCCCGACGCTGCGGTCTACATCCAGACGAGCTTATCGGGTTCGCTAACCAGCTTCTTCTCGTTAGCAAGTTCGCGGATATTAAGCAGGGTCATGTTGACCTCCGGCGTGAGGAAGGCCCAATCTGGACCTGAGGGTATCCAGTAAGGGGAATTGATCCGTGCTACTTTCAGCTCCTTGGTGTTCATATAAATACCGAACTTCTTTTGTTCCATAGCTTTCCCCCTTCGTCTTGGTCTGCAAAAGCTAGGCCACCACCACGTCGGCGTCCTCATAAGGGGACAGAGCCCCTGCTGTTACCACGAGGCGGCGACTGCTTCTAATCTCCAAAGGAACGATCTCCATAGACCCCCTGATAGCTTTCAGGGAGGAGCTCAGCGATACGCCCCATAATGAAGTCGGTGGCCATGGCTAACTCCGCCTTGTTCAACTTGCCTTCGATCCGAGGTAGATTGAAGGGTTCACCGATACTCACCGTTAGCTTAAGGTGCCGAAATACGAAGCCAACGCCCTTGATCTTCTCCGTCCCTGTTATCCCCACGGGGAGGATCGGGGCATCACTTCGCATGGCGATGAGGGAGGCCCCGGCAAGACCCTGCTGCATCTGAGCCGTGGGGCTTCTCGTTCCCTCAGGAAACATCCCCAATGCCAGCCCCTCCTTAAGCACCTGCTGTGCCTGGCGGAGCGCCTCTCTGTCCAATCCCCCGCGGCGCACCGGGAATGCCTTGAAGCCTCGCACCAAGGGACCTTGGACCAGATGATGAAACACCTCCTCCTTAGCCATGAATACAATCCTTCGCGGAATACTGGCCGAGAGCAGCGGGGGATCGGCGATGTGTACGTGATTGGCTACCACGATCAAAGGCCCCCTGGCGGGGATGTTCTCCTTCCCCCGGATCTCCCATCGCACCAGAAGGCGGAGTAAAAGCCTCATGAGTGTCGTTTCCACATAATAGGACCAAGCCATTTAGCTTTCCCCTATCATGGTGAGAATCTCCGATAGTACCTGCTCTACGTTTCGGCCATCGGTATCGATGATCCTGGCATCTGGGGCTGGCTGAAGAGGGGAGATGGCGCGCTCGCTATCGATCTCATCCCTTCTTCTGAGGTCATTGAGCACGGTCTGGTAATCTGCCGCATCACCACGCTCAATTAGCTCAAGGTAACGCCGCCGAGCCCTTTCCCCAAGGGTAGCGTCGAGGTAGACCTTTACCTCAGCATGAGGCAACACTGTGGTGCCGATGTCCCGCCCGGCCATAACGACCTTGCCATTCTGAGCCAACTCCCGCTGCTGCTTCACTAGCACCTTCCTCACCCCGGCCACCTTGGCTACCCAGGAGACGCCAGCCTCCACCTGCGAATCCTGAATCCATTTGGAAACATTACGACCATCGACAAGCACCCTGTCAGGCGGCCCCATCTCGATCTTGGTTTTGCGAGCAAGTCGGTCTAGCGCCACTTCGTCCTCGAGATCGATATCAAGACTCAACGCCTTCCAGGTGAGAGCCCGATACATGGCTCCCGTATCGACGAAGCTATACCCCAGCCTTCCTGCTAGCAGTGTGCCGAGGGTGCTCTTGCCAGCAGCAACTGGTCCATCTATGGCGATTATCGATTGCCTTGGCATTGCTGTGATGCATAATTATATCCCAGAAATGGGGATAAGGCAATTATTTTCTACTCCGCCATATTCCAATCAAGAAGATGATTCCAACGAAAGCTAACCCCGCCGCGATAATAATGGCGCGTAGTCCCATTCCGGGTGATGAAGTCAAGTCCTCCGGTGGAGGTGTGCTTTTCGGCGTGGGAGTGCTGGGTGGGGGGCTGGTAGGTGTCGCAGTCGGGGTAATTGGTGGTGTAGCGGTTGGTACTGGAGTTAGTGCGGAGTAATGGCCACTACCCGGGGTGGGGTTTGGATTATCCACAAAATCGCCCCCTGCGGGCGAGCGCTCCAAGGAGTGGCCTTCGGCGACGCCTGAACAATGAGGACTTTGCGAGCTATCGCTGCCATATGAGAGGACATCGATGATATTCCCGCTGCTGTCCTCAAGGATGAGGCGGTCTCCTTCATTGCTTAATCCCCTGCCAATTTGGCCATCCTTAACAAAGACTATATTGCCATCGAAGTCAGGGAAGTTTTCCCGAAAGCCTTCCTCTGTAGCCGCGAGCACAGCAAAACTGTTTGCAGACAGGGTTAGCGATAGAATCAGGTCGCTTTCATAGTTATCCCTAATAGTCCAGCCCTCAATGTCGATGGTGCTGGCACTGGGATTAAACAACTCGACCCACTCAAAGTCAGCATCTGGGCCACTTTGAGACGGATTGTAGTGAACCTCGTTAATCAGAACATCGCCTCTATTTGCTGTGGTGCCCGCAGGAATAGGCGATGGGGTCGGGGTCACAGAAGGAGTCGGCGTTGGGGTTGGGGTCGGCGATGGTATTGGGGTTGGGGTCGGCGATGGCTTTGGTGTTGGCGTTGGTGAGGGCGTCGGCGTCGGAGTGGGCGTCGGTGTTGGCGTTGGTGAGGGCGTTGGCGTTGGTGAGGGCGTCGGCGTCGGTGTCGGTGTTGGCGTGGGCGGTGGCCCTTCAAAGCTCATATCGTCAAAGTAAGCGGTAACCGATATGTCAACCATCGTAGCATCTAATATACACTCAGCTCTCGCTGAATGGGCATTTAGTGGTGCGGTGCCGGCGATGGTAAGCGGTTGGTATGCTGGATTATCGATTGTTAGTTGCTGGGAGGGGTCAGGGACTCGAATCTCGGGTCCGAAGCCATCTTCGCTCTCATACCATCGGATTCGGAGAAAAACTGCGTCGATGTTACTGTCATTTTTTATGGCATAGCCGCTGAAAGTATAGGTGGCTTCCGGCTGTACCTGAACCACCTGATAGATCCAGCACTCTTCCCCGTCGCTGCTTAAGGCGGCTGCTACGCTGCCACTGTGAACAGGGGAGGTGACCTGGTATAGAGCGCCATTGTAGCTTAGCCAGGAGTCGGGGATACCACCGCCGTCGCCCTCCTCGAAACCGCCGTTCAATAGCAGTTCCTCTGGCGCGGCAAAGGAAGCAACCCCCGCCAGCGATGCCAGAACTGTCAGAAGGACGAAAAGGGCTACTAATCGGGAAGCCTTCATTTACGTGAGGGGCTTTAGCGAAAGGCCACCTACATCCTATCGCCTCAGGACGAAAAGTCAAGCCTCTTCAGCCAGCCTTTCTATAACACCAGGTTCAGAAGGCTTCCTACAATTATTGCCGCAACTAGCATTATCCCTGTTGCTCCTAGCATACCCCGGACCCCAAGCTCCCTGGCGAGGACTACAAAGGCAGCAATGCAGGGGAAGAACATGGCCAGGACTACCGAGCCTACCACCAGTTGCCCGGCGCTCAGTGAAAGCGGGGCAAGCATACCTATGGCTACATCTTTACGCAAGAATCCGACCACGATAGCGATGACCGCATCTTTAGGAAGCCCAAAGAGACCGCTTACCACCGGGGCGGCAAGGTTAGCGATATAATCGAACACCCCCAGGGTATAAAGGATGCCAATGACGAAGATAGCCGCCAAAATGATGGGCAGGGCATCGCGGAGGAAGCCATAGACCCGCATCCAGAGCTTTGTCGCCAGGGCTCTCAAGTGGGGAATACGATAAGGGGGAATCTCTATAAGTAGCTCGGGGCTAAACCCCCTAACAACACGATTGAGTATGACACCTAATACGATCCATACCGCAAACAGTGTGCCATAGACCATAGCCACGTACTGCGCCCCGTGGGCCCCCACCAGCCCGAAAATCATCGCTTGAGAGGCAGCGCACGGGATGCCGATGGAGATCAGAGTAGCGGCGATAAACCTTTCCCTCCTGCTCTCCAAGACGCGGGTAGCCATGATAGCCGGCACATTGCACCCTAGCCCCAGCATTGTGGGAATGATGGCATAGCCATGAAGCCCTATTCGGTGCATGATGTTATCCAGGAGCACCGCCAGCCGCGGAAGATAACCCAGGTCCTCGATCAATCCCAATACAAGATAAAAAGAGAAAACGTAGGGCAATACCGCGCCAAAGGGGATGTAAAGCCCGGTGGTCAAAACGCCGAACGACTGAAAAAAGTCTATCTCACCGTTGATGAGCCTGCCGATAAGCAGATCGTGTAAGAAGCCACTCGAGCCTAACAGCGCGCTTAGTCTCATCATCAGCGGGGCCCACAGGTTCTCAAAAATGGGATTGAGCACGTAGCCGATCAAGACCTCGCCGATAAAGCGGATTGCCAAAAAGGATATAGCTAGCACTAAAGCAGCGAGGGGAAGTCCGGTCAGGGGCTTTATGGAGGCGTCCTCCAGCTTCTCAAGCCACGTGTGATGGCGATGAGTCAGCGATTGAACCTCGGCGATTATGTTGCCGATAGCCACCCACCTCTCATCGCGGCTGCGGTGGTGAAACTCAGGGGATGTGGCCTCCGTGATGCGATCGACCAGTTCTTTTATCCCCCGGCCGCTCACCGCCACCGTGGGAACAACAGGCACCCCGAGGAGACTCTCCAGCTTCGCTACATCGATCTCAATACCCCTGTGCTCCGTATCGTCTGCAAAATTCAAGGCCACAATCACAGGGGTCTGCCTCTCCAACAGCTCCAGGGTCAAATAGAGATTCCGCTCCAGGTTGGTGGCATCAACGACATTTATCACCAGGTCGCCCTCGGCCACCATCGTCGCAGCCACCTCTTCTGCCTTGTTGGTCGGCTCAAGGGAGTAGGCACCGGGGACATCGATAACCTCAACCTCATCGTCACCCAGTTTCATAGAGCCCCTGGTGAATCCCACGGTGGTGCCAGGGTAGTTGGAGGCGATCACCCTTACCCCGGTGATCCGGGAGAAGAAGACGCTTTTACCCACATTAGGATTGCCCATCAGAAGTATTTTCTTCAGTCCCGTGGGGCGAGCGTCTTCGCCCCCTGTCCCATGGCAGGACGAACTCACCGCTTTTCTTCCTCCACATCAACCACTATCTTTCCCGCCATACCGAAGCCAATGGCGACCCGGGTTCGATCCACCTGGATGGTCACTGGCCCTCGCAGAAACATTGAACTCACCTTGGTTATCCTCTTGCCGGGCCTGATGCCCAGAGAACTTAGCCTATTGACCAGGCCATGCCCTCCTAAAATCTCAATTACCGCGCCACTCTGGCCAGCGTTCATCTGGCGTACCGTGATCTGTCTCTTTTCACTCAATCAAGCACCCTCTCTAGAATGTCGATTCTGTTAATGCTTCTCATTTGCAAAAAACCTGGCAAAAAATAAATTACCCCCTCCTCCACCGGCACCTCTCACAGTAGCCCTCCATATAAACCTCAGCGCCCAGTATCTCAAAGCCACTTCGCTTGCTTACTGTTCCCATCATCCTATGGGTCAACGGATGCTCAAACTCGATCACCGTTCCACACTCAAGGCACACTAGATGGTGATGCTCCGTTTGCCCCTTGGCCTCATAGTGGTGGTGCTCCTCACTGAAGTGCCGCTCCTCCACAAGGCCAAGCTCCTTGAATAGGCGGAGGGTTCGATAAACTGTAGAAAGGCTAATGCGCGGCTCCCTCTCCTTGGCCAGGCGATAGAGTTCATCGGCATCGAGATGACCCTCCGACTGGCGTATAAGGTCGAGGATCAGCCTACGTTGACTTGTGACCCTTTGCCCCTTTAGATCCTGCGTTTCCATCATAAGCTCCAAATTAATTGCAAATGATAATCAATACCAATTACATTATACAAAATCTCGCCCCCTTTGTCACGCCTCATTCCAGCAACTTTGTATTTGTGCCTTTGATGTGATAGACTATGGAGATACAGGGGGCATATAGTGATTGATGAGCGTGGTGCCACCTCGGAGATTATGGAACTGCCTCTACTGCCGCGGCGGGATGATGTCATATTCCCTCAGCTGGTCACCCAGTTAGTAGTCATGCGTCAAAGCTCCATTCGTGCGATTGAAGAGGCTATGACGCATGACCGGGTAATCGTTGTGGTGGCACGGCGAGATTCAGAGGTTGAGAAACTGACCTTGGACGATTTGTACTCCATCGGCACCGAGGCCACCATCGGCAGCCGCTTGAAGATGCCCGATGGCAGCAGCGCCCTTTGGGTTCATGGGCAGCGTCGGGTCAGGATCGCCGGGCTGGTCTACGACGAGCCCTTCTTCAATGTTAGGGTAGTGCCCATCGAGGAATCCACGGAGAAGCCCCTTCACACTGTGGCTCTGATGCGTGCCGTGCTCGCCCTCTTCGAGAAGTGCTCCCAGCTCTCGACAAAGATGCCCGAGGACGCCTTTATTGCAGCGATGAACATAGAGGAGCCTGGGTGGCTCGCCGATTTTTTGGCCTCCTCACTGCAGCTTGATTTGCCAACACGGCAGGAAATTCTGGAAACCCTGGATCCTCACCGGAGATTGGAGCGGGTAAGCATATTGCTGGCCCAAGAGCTCGATGTTCTAGAACTCCAAAGCAAGATCCACACCCAGGTTCAGGATGAGGTGGACAAATCGCAGCGAGAATACTTCCTGAGGGAGCAGTTAAGGGCTATTCAGAAGGAGCTGGGTGAGGTTGACCCCGCAATGCGGGAGATGAATGAGCTAAAGGAGAAGATCGCCTCAGTAGGCATGCCTGAAGCGGTAATGAACAAGGCAAATGAGGAGGTGGAGAGACTGGTAACAATGCCTCCAGCTTCACCCGAGATCACAGTAATCAGAACCTACCTGGATTGGCTAGTAAGCCTGCCCTGGTCACAGGAAACAGAGGACAATCTGGATATTAAGCAGGCGGCAAAGGTGCTCGATGATAACCACTATGGGCTAACTAAGGTTAAGGAGAGGATCCTCGAGTATATGGCGGTGCGGAAAATCGCTCTGGGGAAGATGAGGAGTCCCATACTGTGCTTCGTTGGTGCTCCGGGGACGGGGAAGACCAGCTTGGGGAAGTCCATCGCTCAGGCGCTGGGGCGCAACTTCGTCAGGATCAGCCTGGGAGGGATTCGCGACGAGGCTGAGATCCGCGGTCATCGCCGCACCTATGTTGGGGCGCTCCCTGGGAGAATAATCCAGACAATGCGCACCGCGGGAACCATTAACCCCCTGTTTATGATGGACGAGATCGACAAGGTGGGCATGGACTTCCGCGGCGACCCCTCTTCAGCGCTCCTCGAGGTCCTGGATCCAGAGCAGAACCACTCCTTCTCAGACCACTACCTGGATGCACCCTATAATCTCTCTAAAGTTATGTTTATAACCACGGCCAACGTGCTGGACCCCGTTCTGCCTGCGCTCCGCGACCGCATGGAGGTCATCGAGCTCCCCGGGTACACTGAGGAGGAAAAACTGGGGATTGCCGGGCAGTTTCTGGTGCCCAAGCAGCTTTCAGAGCATGGCTTGACCCCAGATCACCTTCACTTCTCCACAGGGGCGCTCAGGCGCATTAGCAGGGAATATACTAGAGAGGCTGGGGTCAGAAACCTGGAGCGGGAGATCGGCAATATCTGCCGTAAGGTGGCGCGACTTGTCGCTGAGGGGCAAAATCCTCCGCATC
>Ga0209979_1001021_pt1 | contig 33001 bp, 20 predicted proteins | sample AnhtaG_FD_183114 | JGI IMG/M metagenome (GOLD analysis project Ga0209979, IMG submission 183114) | Deep subsurface microbial communities from Anholt, Denmark to uncover new lineages of life (NeLLi) - Anholt_01485 metaG (SPAdes) (version 2) | ecosystem: Environmental > Aquatic > Marine > Oceanic... | reverse complement strand
GTTCTTATGAAAATGTTTGGAAGACCTACCCAGCTCCCCTCCCCCTGCATTGAATAAAATATTTCATTAATCTTCATTTATATAATGTATTACGGAACATTCATTAAAAATTTACTACGACAAAAAGTTATCAAAAATCCCACATTACATCATATGTAAAGATATTTATATAAGAAGTGATATTAGGGGTAAGCCGTTCCGACAATAATTACTAGGTAGAGTGGAATATATAAAAATAATACTGGAACTGCGGCCCATCTTTGGGCCTGTAGCTCAGCTAGGTAGAGCATCTGGCTTTTAACCAGGTGGCCAAGGGTTCGAACCCCTTCAGGCCCGCCTATTCCTCAGAAAACCAAGGAGGAGTATCCCATCGCAGCCCCCAAAAAAAAACAAAAGCATTACTACATACTTGAACATAAGCTGGTCCCCAACCATGAGATTTTATCTGATAAGGAAAGAAAAGAACTGTTGGAAAAATATGATATCGAAGCTGAGCAGCTACCAAAGATTCTCGACTCTGATCCAGCAGTAATTTCTATTGGAGCGGTACCCGGTCATATCGTGAAAATTACAAGAAAAAGTCGAACTGCAAAATATGCTACCGCATATCGACTTGTTATAGAAAGTGAAAGTAGATAGCGAGGGGAATCTTCAACAAAGGAAAGCAAAAAATTGATAAAAATTATAGGTGTGAGTTAATATGAGAGAACTTGTCGATGCTTTTTATAGAGATAGAAGTATAGTAAATCATCAGCTAGCATCCTATGAGGATTTTTTAGATCACCGACTGCAAAAAATTGTTGACAGTACGGTAATTGGGCAGGAAGAAGAAGGGATGGATAGAGGCTATATCTATCCAGAAATAGAAGGATATAAGATAAAATTCGGTAAGATAAAAGTAGCATCCCCTGAAGTGAAAGAAGCAGATGGAACAGAAAGACCGTTAACACCTATGGAGGCAAGATTAAGAGATCTCACCTATGAAGCACATGTTGAGTTAGAATTTGTACCTGTTAAAAATGATGTTGAATACGAGCCTGAAATAGCAAGAATTGGTGAACTGCCTATCATGATTAAATCAAAGAGCTGCAACATATCTAAAAGAGTATTAGAAGAAAAAATGGACCATCTTATATCTGATGAAGAATACATAAAAGAGTTACAGAACCTGCAGGAGGATCCGTTAGATCCAGGTGGATACTTCATCAGCAATGGTACAGAACGGGTGCTCATAACAGTTGAAGATCTTGCTCCTAATCGAGTTCTCGTGGAGAGATCAAGTAGATATGGTACTAATGTCGAAGTTGCCAAAGTGTTTTCTCAAAGGGAGGGATACCGTGCCTTAACAGTAGTTGAGAAAAAAAAGGACGGCATGCTTATGGTATCACTTCCTACAACATATGGCCAGATTCCCCTTATTATATTGCTGAGAGCACTTGGGATGGAAAACGATGAAGAAATCGTTGACGTCATATGCGTAGATCCAAAAATGGAGCCATATATCCTTGCAAATATTGAAGAATGCGCTAAAGAATATGGTATAACCACAAAAGAAGAAGCAACGGCGTTTTTAGGGAAAAAATTTGCTGGAGGTCAAGCTAAAGAATATCGTATTAAAAGAGTAGAAACCATTATGGACCGGCATCTTCTTGCCCATCTTGGTAACTCTCCAGATGATCGTTTGACAAAAGCAATTTTTATGGCACGTATGGGAATGGCTGTTTTAGAACTCGCGCTTGGTAAAAGAGAACCTGACGACAAAGATCATTACGCAAACAAACGATTGAAGCTTGCAGGAGATTTAATGGAGGATCTCTTTCGAGTTGCATTCACCGCGCTTTGTAAAGATTTAAAATATCAGATTGAAAGAGTTCATGCAAAAGGAAAAGAAATAAAGATCAGCTCCTCACTTCGCGCTGATGTACTCAGTCAACGAATCCATCATGCCCTAGCAACAGGAAACTGGGTTGGAGGAAGAGCAGGGATATCACAACTACTCGATAGGACAAGTAATCTTGCCGTCTGTAGTCATCTAAGGAGAGTAACATCTCCTTTGACACGGTCTCAGCCTCACTTTGAAGCAAGAGATCTACACTCCACTCAATGGGGGAGATTATGTCCAAATGAAACACCTGAAGGACCAAACTGTGGCCTTGTAAAAAATCTTGCACTCGCCGTTGAAATATCAGAAGGATTTTCTGAGAAAGAACTAGAAAACGTTTTGAAGGATTTAGGCATCAAGGAGATTACCAAACATGTTACTGGGTCCCGTGTTTATCTGAACGGTGATCTTATTGGTATGCATCCTAACGGAGAAGAACTCGTACAGAAGTTACGGGAGAGGAGACGGAAAGGTCTGTTGAGTAAGGAAATCAACATCTGTTACGATATCGAAGGAAACGACGTTATTGTAAACTGTGACTGCGGCAGACTTCGAAGACCGCTTCTTGTCGTTGAAAACGGAAAGCTTTTGTTAACTGACAAATATTTAAGTGAACTTAATGAGGGAAAGAAGAAATGGGTTGATCTTATAAACGAGGGTATTGTAGAATATATAGATGCTGAAGAAGAAGAAAACGCACTTATCGCTTTAACAAAAAAGGATATCACTTCTGATCATACCCATATGGAGCTTGATCCTATGTGCATACTTGGTATCGGTGCTTCGCTGGTTCCCTATCCTGAACATAATTCTTCTCCGAGAATCACCATGGGAGCTGGTATGGGGAAGCAATCCTTAGGTTTTGGAGCGGCAAATTATAGGATACGTCCAGATACAAGAGGGCATTTGATGCATTATCCTCAGACACCTTTGGTGCAAACCCATCCCATTAAATATATCAGATTTAGAGAGAGACCTGCAGGGCAAAACTTCATTGTTGCAGTGGCATCTTTTCAGGGATACAATATGGAGGATGCACTGGTAATGAGTAAATCTGCTATTGAACGAGGGCTTGCCAGAAGTACGTTTATACGGACATACCGCAGTGAAGAAAAACGGTATCCTGGTGGCCAAGAGGATCATTTTGAAATCCCGAATCCCGACTGCCGAGGCGTAAGAAGTGAAGATGCCTATAATAATCTTGGTGAGGATGGTTTGATATCTCCAGAATGTAGTGTAAACAGTGGAGATGTACTGATAGGAAAAACCTCACCACCACGATTTCTTGAAGAACCAACCGATTTTCTCACGCCTCAAAAAAGAAGAGAAACCTCTGCCACTGTTCAACACGGCGAGGAAGGCGTTGTTGATAAGGTGATGCTGTCTGAATCGGTTAATGGTTCAAGAATGGTGAAAATAAAAGTGAGGGAACAGCGTATTCCAGAGTATGGAGATAAATTTGCATCGAAACATGGACAGAAAGGAGTTATAGGATATATTGTACCTCAAGAAAACATGCCTTTCACAGAAACCGGCATGTCTCCAGATCTCGTGATTAACCCGCATGCGATACCCTCAAGAATGACGGTTGCTCACGTCCTTGAAATGATAGGTGGAAAAGTAGGATCAATTGAGGGAAGAATAGTTGATGGAACTGCATTTAGCGGAGAATCTGAAGAACAAATGAGAGAATCATTAGTAAAAAACGGATTTAAGCATAACGGAAAAGAAATATTCTACGATGGAATAACAGGACAGCCGTTAGAATGTGATGTGTTTGTTGGATGTATCTATTATCAAAAACTACATCATATGGTGGCAGGTAAAATACATGCACGATCACGAGGACCTGTACAGATATTGACAAGACAGCCGACAGAAGGAAGAGCAAGAGAAGGCGGGCTGCGATTTGGAGAAATGGAACGAGACTGCCTCATAGGTCATGGGGCTTCAATGGTGATAAAAGATAGACTGCTTGATGAATCAGATATTACCATGAAGTATGTCTGCAACACGTGTGGTCACATTGCAATGATTGACAGACATGGAAGGCTGCATTGTTCTATCTGTGGCGATAAGGCAGACATCCATCCTGTAGAAATGAGTTACGCCTTCAAACTGTTGATTGATGAGCTAAAATCATTGGTTGTTGTACCAAGAATAAAATTAGAATCACTTGTATAGGAGAGGAAAGAATGCCAAGACCAAGAAACGTCACAAAAAAGATAGGACGTCTAGAATTTTCTATGCTTTCACCAAATGAAATCAGAAAAATGAGCGCAACAAAAGTAATCACGGCAGATACCTACGACGACGACGGATTTCCTATCACTATGGGTCTTATGGATCAACGATTAAGTGTTATCGAGCCAGGACTTCGATGTAAAACCTGTGGACTTAAAGTTGGAAAAGACAAATGTCCCGGTCATTTTGGACATATTGATCTTGCAATGCCTGTTGTTCATGTTGGTTTTGTAAAAACGATACGTAACTGCCTGCGTTCAACATGTCGAGAATGCGGAAGGATACTTCTTCCGGATAAACAGGTAGAAAAGTATAAAACGATAATTGAAAAAAATAAGAAAGAAGGCAGAGACACTGCTTATGCTTTTAAAAGCCTCTTAGCTGAATGTGTAAAAACAGATGCATGTCCACGATGCAGTCATATGACAAGTAAAATCGAACTTGATAAACCCACTTCTTTTAGAGAAGCAGGTAAGAAACTAACACCGACTGAAATTAGAGAATGGTTGGAAAAAATCCCTGATGAGGATCTACCATTAATTGACATCAACAGAAAATCAGCAAGACCTGAATGGATGATACTTACGGTTTTACCTGTGCCACCTGTTACAGTACGACCTTCCGTAACACTTGAATCTGGTGAACGCTCTGAGGATGATCTCACCCATAAGCTTGTCGATGTCATACGAATAAATCAGAGACTTCAGGAAAACAGAGATGCTGGTGCCCCGCAGCTTATTGTAGAGGATTTATGGGAACTTCTTCAATATCATATAACAACCTATCTAGATAATCAAACCTCAGGAATACCACCAGCAAGACATCGCTCCGGACGCCCTCTGAAGACGCTTGCGCAAAGACTTAAAGGAAAAGAAGGAAGATTCAGAAGTAATCTATCAGGGAAACGGGTTAATTTTTCTGCACGAACCGTCATCTCCCCAGAGCCCAACCTCAGCATCAACGAAATAGGCGTCCCTATAGAGATAGCAAGGGAACTGACAGTTCCTGTGAGAGTCACTGCACATAATCTCGACTGGTGTAAAAAGATAATTAAACAAAGCGCTGAAGATAAAGATGTAAAGGAATATGTTCCGCACGTCAACTATTTGAAAAGATACAGAGGCGAAATAGAACAAAGAATTAAAGTAACAGAGAGAAACGCTGAAGATGTTGCTGAAAAATTAGAAACAGGTTCTATTATAGAGAGACAATTAATGAATGGAGATATCTGCCTATTTAACCGGCAGCCTTCACTGCATCGCATGTCCATGATGGCACACAGAATTAAGGTAGTTCCTTATAAGTCATTTCGATTTAATCTATCAGTCTGTCCCCCATATAACGCTGATTTTGATGGAGACGAAATGAATCTTCATCTCCTGCAAGGAGAGGAAGCAAAAGCTGAAGCTGAAATTCTTATGAAAGTACAGGAAAACATTCTCTCGCCAAGATTCGGCGGCGTCATAATAGGTGGTCTTCATGACCATATATCAGGATGTTTCCTGCTCACCTATAAAGATAAAAAATTCTTAAAGGAAGAGGCATCACAAATCTTAGGTGCATTCAAATATAAAGGAAAATTCCCTAAAACATATGTTGAAGATGGAAAAAGCTTTGTCTACGGTAGAGACATTTTCAGCGTTTTACTACCTAAGGATTTAAATATTGAGTATAAAGCAAAATCGTGTTTTAATTGCGATGTATGTAAGGCTCCTGATTGCCCACATACCGCATATGTTATTATTAAAAACGGCGTTCTTAAACAAGGAATAACCGATGAAAACAGTATTGGTTCATTTAAAGGAAGAATTGTAGAAAGGATTATCAGAGATCATGGGACAGATGCCGGGAGAAAATTTATCGACGATGTGACACGTCTGGGGATAGCAGTTGTTACAAAAATTGGTTTTACAACAAGTATCGATGATGAAGATATACCAAATGAGGCAAGAAGGCAAATTGAAGAAGGTTTAAAGAAAGCACAGAATAAAATCAAAAATCTTGTACTTGCATATGAAAAAAATGAGTTGGAGCCTCTTCCAGGAAGAAGCCTTGAAGAAACGGTAGAGATGGAGATAATGAGAGCTACAGGAAGGGCACGAGATATGGCTGGTGAAATAGCTGGTAGATATCTTGGAATGGATAACAGCGCAGTTATAATGGCAAAATCTGGCGCTAGAGGATCCATGCTTAACTTATCGCAGATGTCTGGTTGCGTCGGTCAGCAGGCAGTAAGAGGTGAAAGAATATCTCGAGGCTATAAACATAGGACATTACCACATTTCAAGAGAGGGGATTTAGGTGCAAGTGCAAAAGGTTTTGTTGCAAGTTGTTACAAAAGCGGACTTAACCCAACTGAATATTTCTTCCATTCCATGGGAGGAAGAGAGGGTCTTGTCGATACCGCGGTGCGTACATCACGATCGGGATATATGCAAAGACGACTTGTTAATGCACTTGAAGATCTTAAGGTAGAAGATGACGGTACTGTGCGACATACCGGAGGGGGGATCATACAATTTGTGTACGGCGAAGACGGGGTGGATCCTGCAAGAAGTACCAATGGAGATGCGGTGGATGTCGATAGAATCATATATGAAGTGAAGGCGGAGGTATAGAAATGGTGAAAACTGCAGCGAAAATGAAAAAACAAAAAAAGGGAAAAAAACCTGTGAAAGCAAAAGAAACAAAGGATGTCTCCTCTGCTAAAAAGAAAAAAGAAATACTGAAATTTATAGAGAAAAAAATCGATAAAGTAGAAAAACCAAAGGAAATGAAAGCGACAAAAACGTTAAAGAAAAAAGAAAAACCTAGAAAAACTAAAAAAACAAAAGATATCGCTCCTACTGAAACAAAAAAATCTACTAAGAAAAAAACAGTCAAGGTAGAGAAAACAAAAGAAATGAAAAAACCTAAAATCTCTAAAGAAAAAAAGAAAAAACCTATAAAAACCAAAAAAATAAAAAAACCTTCAACAAAAGAGAAAAAGAAAACAGTGAAAACAACTAAGAAAAAAACTGCTAAAAAAGAAGAATTAAAAGAAATAAAAATGATTCCTCCACCACCAAAAGAAAAAGAGGAATCTGAAGAATATAAAAAGATACGGGAAGAAATAAATAAAATTTTAAAAGACAGATTCCTCCCAAGACACATAATTGATAGCATTATAGAAAGAATTGCAGGAGATAAAACACTTGAAGCGAAAATAAAAAAAATCGTCGATAAAGTATTTCTGGAGTATACGAAAAACCTTGTTGACCCTACAGAAGCCTGCGGCATGGTGAGTGCACAAAGCATTGGAGAACCAGGAACGCAGATGTCGTTGCCCTATGATGAGGTCGTCCTTGTGATGATTGATGATTTAATCAAACCCGTCCCGATTGGCGGATTCGTGGACGGTGTAATGAAGCAAATTCCACACCCTCAAGGCAAATTCGAGATTGCTGATGTATCTGGGGTAAAAGTAATCAGCCTCGATGAAAACGAACGGCTCATTTGGAAGAAGCTGAAATCGTGCAGCAGACATGAGAATTACGATGCTTTACTAAAACTGCGCCTAAGGTCTGGTAGGGAAATAATAGCAACTCCATCTCACTCCTTTGTCATAAGAAAAGACAATAAGGTGGTTTCAATCGAAGGCAGACAACTACAGGTTGGGCAAAGGATCCCATCAATCAAAAACCTTCCAATTGGTGACACATTTTCATCGCTAACTTTGCGTGAATATTTTTCCCCATCAGAATATTGGTACGGAAGTGAACTGGCCCTAGCACGGAATGGGAATAAAGCAATGGTTCCTGTCGGTACCGACCAGTTGAGACACCACTTGCTGGGACAGACCAGCATAGAGTTGGAGGACGGGCTTGTCTACCCGCTTCAGCCACACGGACATGGGCTGCCTGAAACGCTCAAGTTAAATCGCGAATTCGGTTGGTGGATTGGAGCATATCTTGCAGAAGGTAATAGCACAAAATACTATACATCTATCTCTAACGTAGATGATATTTTCCTGCAGAGGGGAAGAGATTTTGCCAGAAAATTTGGTCTAAGCTACAATGAATACGACAATCCCCGGGGTTTTGCATTGGGTCACGACCTGCGAATAAACTCCTCAATCTTGTCTGACTTTATGAAGAAAGTGTGTTGCTCTGGAGCGGGCGCTAAAATGGTGCCAGAATTTGCATATACTGCAGATGAAAACTTTGTGTCTGGTTTACTTAGGGGTTACTTCGATGGCGATGGAAATGTAAGTGTGGATCGGAAGGTCATACGTGCGAGTTCATCATCCAAGAAGTTAATAGATGCAATTGCTCTGCTTTTAAGCAGATTTGGCATTTTTTCGAGGAAAGGTAAGGGAGAAAAAGGTTACACACTCTCTATTTCATATAGATATGCCCCACTGTTTGAGGAGAAAATAGGATTAGATAACAAAAACAAGCAGGCAAAGTTAAAAAAACTTGCACAGGCTTGTTCTGACAGATCATACGACGTCACAGAGATGTATACAGGTTTTGGTGATATATTTAGTGTACTTGCAAAAAAGCTTGGAATGCCCAGCCGAGAAGTAAGAAACTTCACCCAACGACAGAGGATAGGCAGGACGGCGCTCTGGCGGTATATACAAAAGTTCGAGGAGCTAGCTTTGAAACAAGATATAGATATAGAAAAAGACCTTACAAATCTACGGAAGATGGCTGAATCTGATGTTATCTGGGATGAAATAATACATATCTCGTGGGTTAAGCCCAACGGAAAATACCTCTACGATTTCTCTGTCGATGGATTGGATACATTTTCCACATTTGATGGTATCCTTACACACAACACGATGCGTACTTTTCACTATGCAGGAGTCGCAGAAATTAACGTTACCTTAGGGCTTCCTCGGCTTATAGAGATTGTTGATGCGCGATCCATTCCATCAACTCCCATGATGACGATCTATCTGAGAGATGAATATAAGCTAAATCCTGATCTTTCAAAAGAAATTGCCAATAAAATAGAAATTACAAGACTTACCGATGTAGCAGATATTGAAATGGATTTAATCAACATCGTTATCTATATCAAACCAAACAAAAAGACAATGGAGAAAAAAGGATTAACACTTGATGAACTATTAGAGAGTATACAATCAGCTCGGAAGATCGATGCAAAAATTGAAAAAGGTGCAATTAAAGTAACACTTGATGAACCTGGTTATATGAACCTTCAGAACGTAAATGAAACACTGAAAAAATTAAAAATCAAAGGTATCGATGGAATAAAACGAGTCATTATAAGAAAAGAACCAAATGAAGGATACGTCATCTATAGCGAAGGCAGTAATCTTACAGAGGTTCTAGAAATCGAAGGTGTCGATCCCTACCGGACTTCAACAAACGATATTCATGCTGTTGCCAGGGAGCTGGGAATAGAAGCAGCACGAAACATGATCATTCAAGAAGCACACAATACGCTCTCAGAACAAGGACTGAATGTAGATATCAGACACATTATGCTTGTTGCAGATGTGATGACTGCAGATGGAACAGTAAGAGCAATAGGCAGGCATGGTGTGAGCGGTGAAAAAACCTCAGTACTTTCAAGAGCGGCATTTGAAATCACAGTGAATCATCTGCTTCTTGCCAGTCAGAGAGGAGAACACGATGTCTTAAATGGTGTGGCAGAAAACATAATTGTTGGACAACCTGTAAATCTTGGCACAGGTGCTGTTGAGCTTGTCATGGGGCTTGGTAAACCAAAAAAGGAGAAGGGAAAATGAGATGGTAGATGTAAACAAAGCGTTAAAAGATGTAGTAAAAAAAGGAACAGTGAAAATAGGCGAAAAACAAACAAAGACATCATTAAAAAATAGCAGTGCAAAACTTATTATCATGGCAAATAACTGTCCATATGATACAGAACTTAGTACGATGGCAAAAGAAAAAAAAGTACCAATCTATAGATATACTTCTAACGGTGTAGAACTTGGATATGCATGTGGTAAAAACTTTGCAGTTTCTGCTTTTGCAGTGATCGATGAAGGCGAATCCAGTATACTGCAGCTAGTTAAGAAAGGAAAATAGAGAATTATGTCAGAAATTACTTTTTCTAACGAGACCGTGCAATACATAAATATGGCAAGTAAGTACTCCAAAGCAAGCATCAAAGATTGCCTTGTAGAAGATGACCGGATAATATTTGTTGTCGAGAAAGGACAGCTAGGTATTGCCATTGGAAGCAAGGCGAAAAACTTAGAGAAATTACGTACTCTTTTTAAGAAAAACATTAAATTTGTTGAATTTGACGATGATAAAGAACGATTCATCAGAAATCTCTGTAAACCATACCAGATAAATAACATTATAATTGAGGGAGAGGACAACTTTAGTATGGTAAGAATAGAGGTGAGCCCTCGAGATAAATCAAAACTGATTGGGAAAGGCGGACGAAACATCAACATGATTCGTAAACTTGCTCAAAGACATCATCCGATAAAAGATGTGCAAATTAAATGATACATCCCACTGAGAAAACAATTTTTAAAGATCGGTTCTATTGCTGATGTGGGGCACGAATTGCAAAAAAAGAAGAATACTACGGATAACTTTAAAAAAGAAGAGATGCAAGACAATACATATTTTGATGCTGAATCAATCATTGGCGGAAAACACGGCGTTCTTACAGGAGCAGATGAAGAATATATAATTGAGGCAAAGGAAACACCTGAATGCTCAATAGCATGTCCTGCAGGCATCAACGTAAAAGCATATATCAGCCTTATCGCAAACAGAAGATTTGAAGAAGCTGTTGAAGTAATACGAGAAGCAAATCCTTTCCCTGCTATCTGCGGTAGAGTCTGCACTAGACCTTGTGAGCAGCATTGCGAACAAAGTGAAAACGGGGACTGCATTTCCATTCGTGCTTTAAAGCGATATGCATCGGATTATGAACTTGCCCGCAGATCTCTCGTTCTACAATCATGTGAAAAACTATACGATGAAAAAGTAGCAATAATAGGAGCGGGGCCCGCAGGTCTTTCAGCAGCAGTAGATCTCACACGGATGGGATATCCAGTTACCGTCTTTGAAGCAAAAAAAGATCCAGGAGGAATGCTCCGCTATGCCATCCCGCCGTATCGGCTTCCAGATCGAATTCTAAAAAGAGAGATTGATTGGATAAAAGGGTTAGGCATTGAAATCAAAACAGGAGTAAAAATCGGCAACCCCATCTTGCTGTTTAAGAAAGACTACTCTGCTATCCTTATCGCCTCTGGTGCTCCAAAATCATTTCCTTTAGGTATTGAAGGAGAAAACACAGAAGGTGTTGTTGATGCGTTATTGTTTTTAAATGCAGTAAATACTAATACTCCGAGAAAGATAAGTGGAAAGGTAGTTGTTGTCGGTGGGGGTTCAACTGCATTTGATGCAGCTAGATCCGCTGTTCGACTGGGTGCAGAAAAGGTTACCTTGGCGTATCGTCGAGGATTTAAGGAAATGCCTGCCGAACGTGAAGAAATAGAAGACGCAAAAGAGGAAAATGTGGAAATAGTGACGCTGGCGATCCCTAAAAGAATACTTGTAAAAAGGGGAAAAGTAGCAGGTATAGAATTTTTCAAGGCAAAACTTGGAAAAACAGATGATTCAGGACGTAGAAGACCAATACCTGTAAAGAACAGTGAATTTATCATAAATGCTGACATCATCATTCCTGCAGTAGGAGCAAAACCAGATGTTGGAGCCATGAAAGATGCAGCAATCATCACGTCTCAAGGTAGAATAAAAATTAAAGAGTATGGACAAACCACAATAAAAGGAGTTTTTGCTGCAGGTGACGTTGAAACAGGGCCATCTTCAGTTGTAGAAGCTATCGGCCGTGGACATGAAGCAGCGAAAGGCATCAACGCTTATTTAAGAGGAGTTGATCTTTCTGCAGGAGAAAATTTGAAGAAAACAATACCAATTGTTCTCGAGTCAAAAAAAGGTACCTGTTCTCTCTACTCACCGAAACGGTTGGAAAAACATGATCGAATTACCTCATTTAAAGAGGTTGAAGACCCTTTTACAGAGTTTGAAGCAGTTGAAGAAGCAGGTCGATGTTTCACCTGTGGACCATGCTCAGTTTGCGTTGTATGCCTTCCAAATTGTGAACATAAACAAGTAGTTGCCCAGACAAAAGATACTGTATTTCTCCTGAAAGTACCCTCTCAACTTTCTTTGGAAATAACTGAAAAAGAACCGACAAGTTTTAAGATACAATCCAATGGAAAAGTCAAACCAATAAAGCTTTTCAGTCTGACTGCAGCAGTTGACACTGATCTTTGTGTGAGCTGTGGACGCTGTGAAGAAGTCTGCTCCTATAGAGCTATACGAAACGTGCTCACAAAAAATAAACGAACAGTAGCTGAAGTCATCCATGACTCATGTGCATCATGCAGCGCCTGCGTTTCAGCATGTCCCTCAGGTGCCATTACCCAAGGTTTTATGTCTGATGACAAAATACTTTCACGATTAGAAAAGAAAAAAACACCATACATGGGTGTAAAGGCTTTGATGAGTTACTGGAGCGCACCCCTCCCTGCTTTTGATGTATATGACGGTGTTGTTGAGGTGATGTCTGCAAGAAAATCATCTCCATCTTTTTTAATAATGGCCTTGGCGCGTTCTGGTAGAGGTCTTCTCCTCATCGGTCCTGATGAGAAAACTGGTTCCCATTACCTGCCTGGAGAAGATCATCCTTATGACGTAGTTCAAAAAGCAAAAAATCTCCTGAAATTGGTTGGTGTTTCTCCATATAGAATACGGTATAAGGGAGTCCTTAATGAAACCAACCCAGCTAGATTTCTAAAAGAGTTTTCACAATTCCTTGACCGTAAGAAACTCGGTGAACTTATCGTACCGACACCAAAATTCAATACAAGCCCCTTAGGAGAGTCAATGGCAATTCTAAGGATTATGGGGGCAAACCCTGATGTTAAACCTTCAGAAGATTTTATCTCCCCACCATATGCAAAACCAGAAAGTGTTGCCTTTTTCGAAGGATGCCTACCGATGCTTCATATGATAGGAGATGTTCATAAACTATTTGATCTCAGCCCAACCCGTAGAGCAATACATAAAATTATAGGAGAAATGAGGATAAGTACTGGAGTCATTGAGGGTTTTTCTTGTCCTTCAAAAGGACTACTCCATACAAAAGCAGAAGGAATAGAAAAAATCGTATCAAAAATAACATCCAGTAACCTCAAGGCACTTAAAAAAGTGAATCCAACAAAATTAATACTTGGAACACCAGAATCGTATATCTCGTTTTCACAGGATAAAAAATTCGGTAAAGTATCTGCTCTTCCTGATGAATTATTAAAAGTTATAAAAAAATCTAAAAAATTCTCTCCCATAAAAAAGGTTGTCGCCATCCATCAAGCCTGTGCCATGAAAACAGATCCATTCTATGAATCTACGAAACAACTTCTCAACTGTATTCAAGGAATCACCGTCGTTGAACTAAAGGGAACGTGTGAACATACTGGGCTTGAACAGATTAACAGTGAAAACAAAGAATCTGCTTTACATCTCATGAAGGAAGCAAAAAACAAGGGTGCAGATATGATTGTGTGTACCTCGCCATATTGTGAATCGCATCTTCTCATGAGTCAAAGAAAGGGCTCCTGGCGCTTGGTAGATATTGAGATAACAGATATCTATAGACTTCTTCTTTCTTCTTTAGAAGGTGATGCCTCATAACAGAAGCAAGAATTAAAAGACATCCTATCTTATCAGAAGATAAAACACCTGCATCCATACATTTCACCTTCAACGGTCAGAAGCTTAAGGCAAAACCAGGGGAGATGATTTCCTCCGCCTTATTTGCCCATGAGATACATATATTCGGTCGTCATGCAAAAGATAATTCACCTCAAGGAATGTTCTGTGCAAACGGTCAATGCTCCCAGTGTTTAGTGATAGCCAATGGAGTCCCCATAAAATCATGTATCACCCCAGTTGAGGAAGGTATGGACGTTAGATCCATGGATGAACTGCCTGCTCTGCTGAAAGATGACGATGTTGTAAAGGAGGGGGGGAAGACTCCTGTTGTTGACACGCAGGTTCTTATCATAGGAGGCGGGCCTGCTGGTATGTCTGCAGCAATAGAACTAGGACAAATGGGCGTGCATTGCATCATTTGTGATGACAAACAGGGACTAGGCGGAAAACTCAGTCTTCAAACCCACAACTTTTTTGGATCAATCAGAGACTGCTTTGCAGGTACTCGTGGAATGGACATTGGCGATGAACTAGCAACTCTTGTAGAAAATGATAAAATCATAGATGTCTGGACAAACTCTCCTGTCGTAGGCATCTTCGCTGATGGTTTTGTCGGAATTATAAAAGACGGTATCTATACACTTGTAAAACCAGAAAGAGTGCTTATAACAGCAGGTGCACGAGAAAAAACACTTGCGTTTCCTGGTTGTGATCTCCCTGGTGTCTATGGTGCCGGTGCTTTTCAAACACTAGTCAACAGAGATCTTATCAAACCAACTGATAAGTTGTTCATTGTCGGAGGAGGAAACGTTGGTCTTATCGGTGCATATCATGCCCTACAGGCAGGAATCGATGTTATAGGAATCGTTGAGGCTCTTCCCGAATGTGGTGGTTACAAGGTTCATCTTGATAAAATCAAACGTCTTGGCATTCCAATCTACACATCACATACAGTATTACGATCTGAAGGAAAGAATCATCTAGAACGCGTCATTATATGCGAGATAGATAGCAAATTTAAACCTATCAAAGGAACTGAAGAGGTTTTTGAAGCTGATACCTTACTCATCGCGGTAGGGTTGACTCCTGTCGATGAACTTAAAAAACAAGCGGAAAAGTTTGGACTTAAAACCTATGCTGCAGGAGATGCTGATGTTATTGCAGAGGCTTCTGCTGCTATGTTTTCTGGTCGCATAACAGCGAGGCAGATGCTTATTGATATGGAGTATGATGTTGAGGTACCGCCTGAATGGCAGGAGATGGTTGATATCCTCCGCGGTAGACCAGGGCCCATAAAAGAAGCATATCCACTTCCAAAAGATAAAGATGTATATCCTGTGATCCGCTGCGTCCAAGAGATACCCTGTAACCCCTGCACGGAAGCATGTGTTTTACAGAGTATAAAAATAAAGGAACCTTCGATGATGGGAAGACCCCAGTTTGAAGGAGATTGTCTTGGATGCTGCCGATGTGTTACCATCTGTCCTGGGCTTGCCATAACGCTTGTTGATAAAGGATATGATAAAATAAAAAAAACTGCACAAGTCATCATCCCATGGGAGATGCCTGACGGCACTATTAAACTTGGGCAACAAGTGACAATTACAGGGATGGCGGGAGAGGTGATCGGAACGGGTAAAGTGATTGCTATAAAAGAGTCGGAATGGCAGGACAGAAGACGTCTGGTGTCTTTAGAGGTTCCCTATAAAGAGGTAAATCTTGTTGCTGGTATTAGAATAAAAAAACCTCAAGAAAAGAAAACAGAGACGAAAGCAATTAAGACACCCTCTGATGAGGAAATTGTTATCTGTCGTTGTGAACGAGTCACTAAAAAAGAAATTGTTGAATATATCAAAAAAACAGGTACGAGAGATATTAATGTCGTAAAAGCTGCTCTTCGCGTTGGAATGGGGCCCTGCGGTGGAAAAACCTGTACCGAGCTCATCATACGTATCTTCAGAGAGCTAGGAATTAATGTAAACGATGTTGAACCACTGGTGGATCGCCCGTTCACCCAAGAAGTACCTCTCAAAGCGTTTCTCAAGGAGGCATACAAGTGACAGAAGAATACGACGCTATCGTTGTTGGCGCAGGGTCTGTAGGAACACCTACCGCCTATTTCCTTTCCGAGGCGGATCTTAAAGTGCTCGTAGTCGATGAACTCTCTTCATCAGGTCAGGGACAAAACAAGGCAGCAATTGGAGGTGTTCGAGCTACTCACTCAGATCCTGCAAAAATACAGATATGCCTGCAGAGCCTTGATATTTTCTCCAGTTGGATGGAAAAAACAGGTACTGATATCGGCTGGAAGAAAGGAGGGTATTGTTTTCCTGTCTTTAGAGAAAAAGAAGAAAACATCCTCAAATCAATACTTCCTATTCAAAAAAAACATGGGTTGGAAATCGATTGGGTTGACGCTGGAGATATTATGAAGGTGGTTCCAGGGATAAATAAAAATGGACTCATTGGTGGTACGTTTTCGCCAAATGATGGACAGGTAAGTCCTCTGCTTGCATCAGAATCATTCACAAACGAGGCTATGAAACTTGGAGCAACGTTTCGGTATCGTGAAAGCGTTATCGAGCTTCTTACAGAAAGAGAAAAAGAAAACCTTACAGTAAAGGGAGTTAAAACAACAAAAGGAAAGTACATGGCTGATGCCGTTGTCAACGCTGCTGGGGCACATGCTTCAGCGATATGTAAAATGGCTGGCCTAGATATTCCTGTAAATCCTGATAGCCATGAAGCAGGAATAACTGCTCCGATACAGTCGTTTCTTGATCCGCTTGTTGTTGATCTGCGTCCTGGATCGAAAGGGAAAACTGCGAATTTTTATTTCGGTCAGAATTCTGAAGGGCAGATAATTTTCTGCTACACACCAATTAAGATTTTCCCTGGAGATGACAGAAGATCCACGTCAGAGTTTATGCCTATAATGGCGAGAAGGCTTGTGGATCTCATTCCAAGGTTTAAAAATCTCACTATTAGACGGCTGTGGAGAGGACTGTATCCGATGACACCAGATGGTATTGCAGTCGTTGGCAAACCAGCAGATGTTGAAGGGTTTTATCTTGGTGTGGGGATGTGCGGACAGGGGTTTATGATGGGGCCAGGTGTTGCCAAAAATCTTACACATCTTATCACGAGAGGAGCACCTGCTATTGAGAAGAAGGTATTTGATCTTTTAAGTCCGGATAGGAATTTTTATAGTGGGAAGAAAGAAGCTTTGAAGTAGGTTTATCTCATCTTGAATTCAAACCACGCTATTTTTCCATTGTTTACCAGTTTTTTTATCTTGTTTTGTGTGTTTGTTAGTTTTGATTTGTTTGTTTTGAATTCGACAAAAAGTATTTGGTTATCATTGAATTGTATTCCATCAATTGGGCTGCCGATAAATCGAAAGTTTTGCGTAGAATATGGATAGTCTTTCATAAATGGTGCAAATTGTTCTGTTATTTTTCCATAGATTGTTGAGAGGGATTGTTTTTCAGTTGTTAGTTTCCCGATTTTTTTATGCAATGGAGATACTGCTGCTCGATATACAAGTGTTATTCCTCCGATTACTCCAACTATTATGCCTATAAGAAATATCCAAAACATCATGAATGGATCCATTGTATCACTTTTTTGTATCTAGCATATATTTTTAATGGGTTGCCTAAATTTTCATAAAAATGAGAGTTATAAGTATAATCGCTTTTTAAACAAGAATTTTAGGTTTCTCCATCCGTCTTTAAAGCTTTCCAGTTTTACCTCACCTTCACGGCTTGATAGAGTAGATGGTATTTCTTTTGCTTTGACGTTTTTTGCGGTAAACATCTCTATTTTTATTTCCTCTGAAAAAGGCATTCCGTCGTTAAAGTCTTCCAACGGCTGTATTTTTTTGAGTGCTTCTTTTTTGAATATCCACATCCCTGATTGTGAATCTCTAATATTAATAAGGAAGAGGATGCGAAGTGCTGTAGCCAGCATAATGTTTCCAAACGCATGTTTTATCGACATTGATCCATGTTTCAATTCTGCGAATCTATCTGTTGTTATGAAATCAAGGTCTTCATCTAAAAGAAGCTGAATATATTCATGTATTCTGTCAAAGGGATATGTTGCATCTGCATCTCCTGTTACAATGATGTCACCAGAGGCTTTTTGCATACCTGTTTTATATGCTCGGCCGTATCCTTTTCTTTTTTCAAGGATTATTTTTGCTCCACGTTTTTTTGCGATTTCTTGTGTTTTATCTTTTGAATCGCTATCAATTATTGCTATTTCAAGTTCCCAGTTTTTCTTCTTAAAAATATCTTTTTTTATGGAATCTATAGTTTTTCCGACGCCTTTTTCTTCATGTAATGTAGGCATAAGTATGTTTATTTTCAGGAGAGATCACGCTCGGAAGGAGGGATATAATCAAAAGAGTTAAAAGATTTTGTAAAAAAAATAGGTTATTTTGATAAACAATACTTGTTTGTTATTTATAAAAAATTCGCAGATTTGGCGGGATTTAATTATTCAGCAGATATGGAACTGCAAAGAGGATACTGTTTTACCTGCGAATCTGTTTTTATGAAGCAATCATTCTAATAGCCATTTCCAAACAGATTTTACAACAATTTTTTTATTTTCTATTATTAGTTCATCTTCTTGATCATATGTGAGAATAAGCCCTGTTTTTTGTTTAAACGAGTTCATTGCTGATAACAATCCTTTAAGTTCCCGTTCTTTATTTTTTTCGTTTAATTCCCATGTTACCTGTATGATCGAATGTATGTTCTTTTGTTTAAGAGTAATGAAATCACATTCTTGCTTATCAGAGAAATAAAATACGTCTATGAACTGATTGTTTAATGTGTTGAATACTATATTTTCAAGGAGCCACCCTTTATCTTGTGTAAGTCTTGTTGATATAGTTTGGAGAAAACCATTATCAATGATATACATTTTTTTATCATTTACAATTTGTTTTTTTAAACTGTGATCAAATTTGTTGATTGTTTTTGCAAAATATACTTCTTCTAGATACGAGATATGTTTCTTTACGGTGTTAACGCTACCCATCTTCATCATTTTTTTAATTGCATTGTAGCTAAATTTATTTGAAAAATTACTTATGAGATATTGATACATCTCTCTAATCTGTGTAACGTTATCAACATTGTATCTTACAACGATGTCTTTTATTAGGATATCTTCATATGTTCTCATTAGTATTTCGATGTCGTCATAGATAAGATATTCAGGCATGCCTCCTTTTTTTAGGTATTCTTCAAATAGTTTTTTTATTTTAACTCTTGTTTCTGTTAAATATATCTTATTTTTTTCTAACTTAAATTTTTTTAATTTTAAGAATTCCGTAAATGAAAATGGTTTAATTATAATATCAACATGTCTTCCTGTAAGTTTTGTTCCAATTTCTTTACTTAATAAATTTGCATTAGAGCCAGTTATGTAGAATTTAAATCCATTATCATAAAATCTTCTTACAAATGCTTCAAAATTTTTTACATTTTGAATTTCATCTATGAAAAACGTTTTATGTTCTCCGTATAATTCAATAAGACTTTCATAGATATCATTGAATTTACTGGCATCAAAGTTTAAAAGACGTTCATCTTCAAAATTAATATAGTAAAAATCTTTGTTGTAGTATTTCTCCATTATCTGCCGAAGAAGAGTTGATTTACCGCTTCGTCTTATTCCAGTTACTACTATGACATGAGGAAGTTTTTGTTTTGATCCGATTTCTTTTAAGATTTCTCTCTTAATGCCAAAGGGTTTTTTAAGTATCGATTCTCTTTGTGACGCAAGTATTTGCTTTAATTGTTCTTTGGTAAGCATATTAGAGATGTATAATACCCATCTTTATAAATGTTTTCACTGGGAATGCATAAAAATTGATTATTTTGTTCAATATCATTGAAAACTTTTAATATGAAAAATTCAACGGGCCTGGCAGAAGATGACAACTTGTAAGGTAAAGAGTTGTATAAAAAGTAGCTTTTTTACATATTTGTCTGTTTTTATAGCTATATAACACCATTGCAAGTATAACATCAACTATCATATCATCTGGACTTCAAAGTATGGAATGAAGCTGTTGAAATGAAAGGAGGGGGAGCGACCGTTAAAGACATTTTAGATCTTGTTGTGTTTCTAATCAATATTTTGCACCCTTGCGAAATAGAAACTAAGATAGTAGTTGTAGTCGTTATCAACTATTTTAGTGATGCGGACAATAAAATATTGAAACTCGTACTTTTAAACATCTTACCAACTATATCTTGAACATTGTACCAACTAGATTTTGAATTCAAAGTACCAACTATATCTTGAAAAAAAATATGGCGGTTTTTGAGAGGTTTTAAGGGAAGCTGCTGGATGGGACTGATTCGGTTTTTGCCAAACCTCGATTATGTTTTAAAAAGAAATGAATATGGTGTAAAACTGTCCGTTCTAGAGTAAATCTTTTCACAGTATTTTTTACTTTATAATGGAATATTAACCCATTTTTGTTGATTGTTACTCTACAGATCTGGATGTTTGAAGCGTTCAATAAATCTTTTGAACAAAGCTTTCGTAAGACTGTTTTAAATAGTGAATAAATATAAAAATAGAAATCATATAATATTTGGATGAGAACATGCAATGTCCAAATTGTAATGGAAAAAACGTCATAAGATATGGAAGTCAATGTAGCAAACAAATGTATTATTGCAAGGAATGTAAAAAGAAATTCATGGAAAAAACATTAAAAAACAAAAGCTACAGTCCATCTCTTATCACTAGTGCAATCACGTATTATAATCTTGGAAACACACTTGAAGAGTCTATAAAACTTGTCAACAAACAATTCAAAGTACAAGTTTCAAAAACCGCTCTTCACTATTGGATTAAAGAATTTTCTGACATATGTACCTATAAGAAACTGCGGTCAAAGATAGTAAAAAAATATGATGGAGATATTATTTTTGAATACGGCTTTGAACACAGCGGATTAACATACAATTTTATGTATCACCTGCCAAAAGTAGAGATGCTCTGCAACAAGTACCCCTCGCTCATAAAATACCTAAAAGAGATGAAAAAACGATGCCCAAGTGACATCTTTCAAAACAGCAGACGATGCTCCCAACTGAAAAGCCAAGTTGTCATCAAAAAAGAAAGCATCTATAATCATGCATGTAAACTCGCAGGATTTGCATTAACTTCATGTACAAAAAACAACAAACGACACAACACTGTTGAAAATTTCATGCTCATCAACGATTCCAGCACGATTGCATGTGAAATACCGGTCTGGTTCTGGGACAAAAACCAAAATTTTGGTGTTTGCGGACACATTGACATATTGCAAGTAAGACAAGGCAGGATCTACATACTTGATTACAAACCCTTAGCACATAAAGAATCTGAAGAAAAAGTTGCCTCTCAACTGTATCAATATGCCTCAGGTCTATGCTTTAGAACAAAAATACCACTACCGATGTTTCGATGTGCCTGGTTTGACGAAAACATGTATTATGAATTTAGTCCCATGGATTCTAAGATAAATATGACAAGATAGCTAGTGAAACGTAATTATTCCTAAAAAAAGATATCTGCCATTGTTATAAAAAATATCCATCATCTGCATTTTAGAAAATATTTCAATGCGTATCAACGAAATATTGGAAATGTTTTTTGACCACAGCTGACTATTTCTGAAAATGATTTTGTTGTTGTCACCAACTATATCCTGGAACTCGTACCAACTGGATTTTGAAAAGGCTACCAACTATATTTTGAACATTGTACCAACTAGATTTTGAATTCAAAGCACCAACTATATCTTGAAAAAAATATGGCGGTTTTTGAGAGGTTTTGATGGATGTGACTGGATGGAACTGATGTGGTTTTTGCCAACTATATTTTGAAAAATGTTTTGCAGGTTTTTTCTCCGAGAAAATGGATGGTATAGTAAGGTTATTGAGATGGTTTATAACAACTAGATTTTGAACGGAAGTGATGGTGGGTTACAGTGGTTGATGAATAGGGGTGGTAAATGCAGGCTCTTGCGAGCAGGTAGACCGTATTAAGAAACGTCAGTGACAGCTAAAAAAGTATAAAAAGAAGTTAAAAAAAAGAAAAAGAGGTAAGAGAGATTGTTTCTCTCTTCGTTCTTTGTTTTTTTTGTCTGTAGTCTACTTTGTTTTAGCGTCGTCTGCGTCTGAAGAGTATGAATGCCACACCGAGTGCTGCAATCAGTGTTAGTAGTTCGAATCCTGGGATTCCTGGCGCTGCTGTTACTGTTACTGTTCCAGTTGCTTCCACATAGGTTCCAAATGTTGCCTCTATCGGATAATCTCCTTTGGTTTTTGGAGCAGTCAATTTAGCTATTCCATTGACACCTGTTGTGTACGTCTTTTCATTAAATGTTATTATCGCACCGACAATGGCACCACCGGTATCATCTGCCACAGCTACTTCAAACGTTGTTGTCGCCTGTACTTCATCTGGTAATACAATAGTTAGTCTTGGGATGTTTATGACTGTAATAGTGTTTGTATCTGGATCAGGTGCATAACCTTCTTTTGTAACTTTTATTGTATATGTCCTGTCACTGGTAACGTCTGGTGCTGTGAAGGTTACTTGACCGTTGGAATCTGTTGTATCTGTTCCAACTCCTTTAATTGTAACTGTTGCACCAACAACTACATCAGTTGTACCTTCCTTAACAACTGTGACAGTGAACTGTGCTCCTTCATTGACTTCCGCATCAGTACTTGCATCAATGACCCAAGCGACAACATAGACCACTGTATCAGCTAATGTTCTTCCAGTTTCACCGACATCGATACTAATGTTTCCAGTAGATGCAGGTGTTACTGAGAATGCAACTCTTCCATCAACATCTGTGGTGCTGTTCTGATCAAATCCTTGTCCATGGAGACGGATAAACACATCGCTTAATGTTTCACCACGTCCAGTGGCAGTACAGTAAACTTTTGTAGTTCGACCAAGTGGTATGTATTCTGGATCTGGTGTTACTGAAGGTACTTCGACGGTCATTTGAGCTTTTGCTTTTGCAAATACTGAACCAGATTCTGTTGGTTTGAACCAGAAGGTGATATTTTGTTTTGCTACATTGGGATGTAATACGTCAGCTGAAATATCATGGACTGTTACTACACCATTTGTGATTTTAGTTTTACTAATTTCTAATGAAGTATTACCAACACCAGAAGCATCTGAAGTACCGGTAAATGAACAGTTCGTCCAGGTCCTATTGTATGCGCCTTTGTCACTCATGTTATCGATACGGAGTGTACCATTTGCAGGATTGCCGTTATAGGTGATTGTAAACGTAGCACTAATGTTGGCATCAACACTCCAAATGAATGGTGCTTTATCACAGGTGACCTCAACTGCTTTGATTTCAAATGTTGCATTGTGACCTTCACTATTGTGTGTGTTATTCCATGCGTAGATGTGATATATTCCAGCTTCAAATGTGGTACTTGGACGTTGCGGACCATATACATTGTTTTTTGTTATTGAATAATCATCACCAAGGGCAGATCCGGTGAATCTATCATCGTAGAAGTTATGCAGAATACCAGTTGTAGTAGTTGTACCTGTAACATCGTTTCCTTCATCATCGACTATCTTCATAAAGAATGTTGCAGTATCATCTTTATGTGGGACTTCTGTGGAGTTGCCAACCATATCACAACTAATAGTAACATCATCGTAATCCTTTCCTGCCATAAATGTTTCCACAGATATATGGGTTTCCAAATCAGTTACTGGCGTCATTTGGATGAGAGCGTAACCTTCACGATGGCCTGGACCAGAGACATATACAGTGAGGTTTCTAGGTGCCTTAACTGCAGCAAACGATGTAGCTGAAGTGGCACCACAGGTTGTTTGGTTGGTTGTTTGTTGAGTTGTATTGAAGCTGATAGTATAAACACCACCTACTGCCTCAACACGATCCACTGGATGGTCTATAATTGGTTTCATTGTATTTGCAGCTGTTATTGTACCATCGTCAAGATAATAGAGATAAACAGATACATATGGGTTTTCTACACCGGTTTCTGAATTTTTAACGGTGATTGTCAATGTTTTATTTTCTTGATCAATCATAAAATCGTTTGGCGTCACAGAGACGATACTACCATTGGTCTCATAGTTTTCTCCACCAATTGAGATTTTTTCTGAAACACTTGAGTTAAATGCTGTTATTTGAATAGTGATTTCACCACCGCCTAAACTCATTGTTGGTACTATTGGAACACTCCATACGCCAGTTGCTGCACCATTGAAACCACATTTATCTGCATCTATGTTGTAACCGGGGAAGTCACTAAGTTTACCTGTAAACAATGAATTACCTGAGATAGTAATGTTTTCGGCACATTCTTTAATGGACGTACATGTACCACTTTGTAATGTACCTGCAGTTGCTACATCACCAAAGTAGGATCCATCATTACCATATACATAGAATTCAACATCAAGCGGAACGTTAGTTGCTGTTGGTATATATGGTATTATTCCATCATTATTGCTTTTCTGGGATCCCCAGAGGTCTACACCACCAACAGTTCCATCGTCATCAATCCATTTGAACTGTGCATCTGGCCCTGGAGCAACTGTCCATTCAACAGTTGCATTCCATTCCTCAGTCCATTCAGCATTCGCACCAGCTAGATTTCTATCTCCATTAAAATCAACAAAAATATATGCAAACCATGTACCATTATCAGCAAAACTTGTAGACCCATTCATACCCCAACAAGTCATATTAATGTGAATATATCCACTACCATCATTATCTTCAACAACATCCACAGCACCACAAGTTCCAGGGTTATTCTTACCATCACCACCAGCATCAAGTCCAAATTGATCTGTAACATTCACATCATCATCATCAAATACATAAACCACTACATCTGCCGGCGAGAATGTAGATCCACCACTTAGTTCAGCTAATGTTATGTTGACTTCTCCATCAAAACCCCAGTACATAGTACGGTTACCAGTTGGCACGTTTGTATAAGGCTCCCTAGTTAACACTTGTATTGGTACAACTGTTGCGTTTTGTTCTGGTGGATCAAATGGACCACAGGTACTCCAGTTGTATGTTGTTGTATATGCTGAAATCCATGATGCACTCTTGTTTTTATATTGATTTGCACCATAGGTAAGATTGTAATGCCTATCATCTGTACTCTGTTCCATATTTTCTTCAGTATAATATTGTAAACCATTTGCCGTGGTTATGTAATCCAAATCCATATATGCATATGCTGTATAATTGCCCACGTTCCAGAAATAGGTATTATTCTTGTAGAAATCAGTATATACCCCAGTTTCGGCATATTTGTTCTCACCCCTAGTGGAATTTTGATTGCTGGCATATCTAATATCTACCATTGATTCAGTTTCAACATCACCTTCTTTAACTGTCATAGTTAAGGCATCTGTTGCGTTATAATAAAACTCACTAGCTGAGAGTGTTATATCATAATCAGTTGATGTATTTACCCAGAACCATGCAGTTACCGTACTGTTAAATGTTTCAATTGTACTAAAATCAGCATCAGTGTCACCCTCTGGATCGTGTACGTCAATTACCCATAAACCCGCACGGTCTAAAACGATATCGTTAAAGGTATAGGAGCTACCTCCAGTAATATACTTCCCAGGCACATTACTATATTTCTCCCATTTAAGGTTATAAAGTGCTCGCTGTCCTTTCGAACCGTTATATAACGGATAGAAAAGATGATAATCCACAGCATTTGTCCATGCCAGAGAATCATCTACTGTAATATCAACTTCATTTGTCGGATGATATTTTAAAGCTGATGAAGGTGATGTAGTCAAATTATTAACATTATCATATCCATCAAACAGTGTATAATTACCGCCTTCGAAAAGATCCACGCCAGGTGTACCTTTCATACTATTCCGGATAATAACTTTTATTGGACCATTAGTAGCATTTTTCCACTTTGTGCTGTTATGGTTCCATGCTGTTACATTAATATAATGCACACCATCACTAAATCCAGTAGTATCTAGTCTATAATAAGTATTGTTACCTGCATTTCTCCAGATGCTATCAATAGTAACATTATATCCCGTAGCATTTGTACTCTCCCAAGTGATATTGACATTTCCATAAATGTACGTTCCATTTACTGCAGTTTCGACAATTTCTAACCCCGTTATAGACGTTGCAGCAGTCGTGTTAAAATAGCTGATGTTAAATGAGTCAGGCTCAGCACCCCAAGCGGCTGATGCTCTATCAGTAAATAGCGGCCCAACTACAACAAATAGTGCCGCAAATACTAGTATGGCCATTACCATAATACTTTTCATTTTACCTATTTTATTTCCTTTCATTTTTTCACATCTCCTCGAATTTATATATCCCTATTCACTCTAGTAATGACATACATCAATTCACACCGTGAATTGACATGAAATCCCTTTACTAACAGATATTGGGAATCTCACATCCATGTCCTCACTAGACCTCAACCCACGTAAATACCTATCTTGTTTATATAAGTTACGATTTTTCTTCTCTTATATGTAGGTATTGGTGTAACCTTTTGATCAAGTATCTTTTACTCCTAATCAATTCCTCCTTTGAAGTATTTCTTCAAACTCACCTAGTCTGCCATCAAATTTGGCATTCATAAGGCCTATTGCCTGCTGCAGCTTCTTCTGAGAATCAGTTTTATAAAAAATTTTTAATTTATCTATTGTTAAAACCCTGCTACATCTAGGACATTTTGTTGTTTTATAAGATAGATCTACGCCCTTTACTTTTTTACATTTAGGACAAACAATAACACCAAATTTCATAGTATTATCCCTTTAAGGCAAGAATAACTAATAAATATACCTATCCTTATTTGGGCAATGCATTCCCGCCTTAGCTCAGTCTGGCTGGAGCGGCCGGCTGTAGACCCAAATATGGCCGTTACCGGCAGGTCCCCGGTTCAAATCCGGGAGGCGGGACTCTTCTCGTTAAAATAGTAATGTTTTACTATGATATGTAGATTTAATATAAGAATGGTAAGCGAAACTACTATGGCACTCTGTGTTCAACTACAACAGGCAGAAACGATACGTAGATATCTTTCTGATAAAAAAATTTTAAGAAATGATCTACAAATAAAAAAAGAGGGGGAATTTATCTATTTTCCAGTAAAAAGCGTTCCTAAAGAATTAAAATCATATAAAATTATAAAAAAAGAATTTGAAAAAAGAACAACAAAACCTACGTCATACAAGGAAATCGTATCAATCCCAGATAAACTAAAGAATAAACTACCCACGTCTTATGATGTAATAGGAGACATCATTCTTGTAAAGCTACCTAACGATCTCTTAGAATACAAAAAAGAGATAGGAGAAGCACTCCTCTTATCAAACAAAAACATAAAAACAGTCTGTCTCTCTAAACCAGTTGCAGGAGAACTTCGCATAAGAAATGTGACTGTCATTGCGGGAGAAAAAAATACGACAACAATCCATAGGGAATATGGTCTTAGCTTTGAAGTTGACGTGCAAAAAACGTATTTCTCGCCAAGACTTGCAAGAGAACGAAAAAGGATAGCAAGTCTTGTACAACCTGGAGAAATAGTTGTTGACATGTTTGCGGGTGTCGCACCGTTTTCTATAATGATTGCAAAATACGCAGATCCAAAGATTATCTATGCAATTGATAAAAATGAGGACGCTGTAAGATTTGCAAAACAAAACATAAAAAGAAACAACGTTCTTGATAAAGTTGAAATAACACATGCAGATGCAAAAAAAATTCATACGATTCTAAAAAACAATGCAGATCGTATCATTATGAATCTTCCGTTTTCTGCACACATGTTTTTTACCCACGCATTAAAAGCTACTAAAAATAATAGTATAATACATTATTATGATATATTAAAAGAAGATAAAATACAAGAAAGAATCAATATATTAAAGACAATAGCAGTCAAACACAAAACAACTCTCACAAATCTAAATGTGAGAAAAATCAAGACCTATGCACCCAGAGAATTTTATATAGGAATAGACATTACCGCTACAAAAAATGCCGACGTAGCTTAGACCGGTAGAGCGGCTGATTTGTAATCAGCAGGTCGGGGGTCCAAATCCCTCCGTCGGCTTATCTTCAGTCCTCGTATCTTATCTTTTTTCGTGTGTACATTACTTCATTTTGACATTTTACCAGGACATCTTTAAATACTAATAGTGTTAAAAGTTAACAAGCTACATTATATTGAAATGTATGAAGAGATGGAAAAAAAGAAAAAGTGATTAAATGAATCTTGATATCCTAGCTAAAATGACAAAGCAAAAATCTAGCTCCCAACGATTCATAGAACTCGATCTTCTTCGAGGCTTTGCAATTTCCGTTATGATTTTCTTCCATCTTCTCTGGGATTTAGACTATTTTGGCATAGTACGCCTAGACAAAGCCATGTATAACTCAAACATCATATTTCAAGCGCTCTTTCTCGTTCTTGTAGGCGTCACGTTAGCAGTCAAAAACAACAGAATCCAAGAACCATCCACAGAGATGTATAAACAGATCATGCGCCATGGCCTATGGATATTTAGCCTTGGCATGGCGATAACAGCAGTCACACTCCTTGTAATGCCAGGAAGACCAGTCCTCTTTGGGATATTGCATTGTATTGGTCTATCAATTGTTCTATGTGTCGTCTTTCTCAGATTCAAAACATACAACATCATATTTGCAGCAGCAATAATTACCGCAGGATTTATCATCGGATGCTATCACGTGGCAAATCCAACAGTCTTTCATCTCATGTTTGGACTCCATCAAACCAATGTGTGGAGATACACAATTGATTACTTCCCGCTACTCCCCTGGTTTGGCGTCACATTACTTGGAGTTGCAATAGGAAACATACTCTACAAAGACAACAAAAGAAGATTTAAAATTCCTGATCTTTCAAACTACAGACCTGTCACAATGGTTTCATGGCTTGGGAAACATTCACTTGCTATTTATCTATTCCACCAACCAATAATTGCAGGAGTATTAACCCTTTTTATAATCTTATAACCTGTTTCAGATGATTTCCATACACCGGCCATTTTTCCACCATATACCATGCACCAGATAAATGCGGGAAAACAAGATAGAGACTCTGGAATGGCGATACCTTCAAAGAGCATAAGAGAAATAGTCGAAGCGATAGCTATCATAGCAAAAAGAGCTGCAAGTACTCCCATGTTTCGTTCAAACCTACCTTGTTTTATTGTCAGTCCAATGATTAAGAATGACAGTGGAAGCAGTACAAAAAATGCTGCAGATACGATAAAATGAGGAATATATACGGTTACAGGAAATAATCCAACTCCAAATAGAGCTAATGAACTTAGGCAAAGGAGATACGCCCCGATTTTGTTTGACAATATTTTTATAAGTCCAAGAGAAAATATAAAAGCAAGAATGCCGCTGAGTATCATACCCGAGTTAAAGAAAGCCGCAGAAATTCCTTCAACACCTAGATTGCTCAAAGCATGTTGTGTCCATCTAAACCAAGGTGATTGTGTTATAGCAAGTCCGATGCAGGTAAAAACAACAATGGGAATCAATATTCCGCAAATACCTGCTATCCTTATTATTCTGGATTGTGTAAGATTTAATGTTCTGATCATCTATAGTATACTGTAGACTTCTTGTTATTTATATTTTTTTATTTTAATTAATACTTCATAATTTTATTTTCCTATCATTATCGGATGACATAATAGTATGTTTGAAAAAAACCACAAAATCTACTATCTGCTATCGAAATAAAAATTCAAATGCTTATTTTTCGTTTACATAACAAAACAAACAACACCACACAGACAACAAAAACTAATTCAAAACCAGGTGTCTTAAACGTCTTAGATCCTTCTGAAATATCCTCATCGTTACCCAAAAAAACGTTATTGTCGCATATAGTAATATTAGTTGAATCATAAAGATAGATGCCTCGATGATTGTATGCAATATAGTTTGCGGAAATGAAATTCTCAGATGCATCACTAATGGAAATACCGTTACTGTTATCTATAACACTATTGCCAGTAAGATTATTATAAAATGAATATCCTAAGAGAATACCTGAATTCTTGTTTTGTGAAACATTATTTTCAGAAACAACATTATTATCAGACCATCTTCTAAGGCCAACACCATTTTCATTATTAGTAATAACATTTCTAGATATAATATTATTATAAGACGAGTCCCAGAGGACAATACCATAACTCTGATGACCAGATATCGTATTTTCATAAATGTTGTTATCAATACTTCCATAGAGACGGATACCATCACCATCATTTGCAGTGATCATGTTCCCAAAAATAACAACATTACATACATTACTTAGATAGATACCATCTTTGTTGTTGGTTATGACGTTATTTGTAATCGTAGTATTGGACACACTTTTATTTCCTGCAACATAAACGCCAACGGTGCTGTTTTGAATAGTAAAACCACTAAGAGTCACATCTTGTGCCTGAATCAAAACAGCATAAAATCCACTATTACTACTATCAATTATTGTCGTGTTTTTCTCTTCACCAAGCAAGGTAATCGTTTTATTTACCACAACAGTCTCATAGTAGACTCCAGGAAAAACATAAACCGTATCCTCAGGGCTAGCTGCATCGATAGCCTCTTGAATAGAAGTATAGTTCCCAGCACCATCGATTCGAACGGTCAACGTTTGTCCTACATCATCACAGATTCCAACTGGAAAAAGAACTGAAAAAACACAAAGAAAAACTATGAAAACCATTGCAACAAAACGTCTCCTCACAGCCAATCACTCAGCTACTGTAACAAAAAAAAAGACTTATAGTTTTTGAATTATTCTCTCCGCCAACGCCAAAACAGAACACCAACGACGATACATGCAATAATTGCAACTGCAATAAAGTAAATAGAATCGCCTAAAATCTGCTATCCCAATCGGAGCAGAGCTCCGGGGTATTAAACCCATGTGGAAATAAAAAAAATCAATGACCATATATTTTACGATTCAGTTTTTTGAATGTTGTAAAGCTCCCAGTATTTACCCTTTTTACTAAGTAGCTTTTTATGTATCCCGCTTTCAACAATTTCTCCCTCATCTATTACATATATAATATCTGCATTTTGAATTGTTGACAACCGATGTGCAATTATGAAGGTTGTACAGTTTTTGGATACATTATTAATAGCTTTTTGTACAATATTTTCAGAAATATTATCCAATGAGCTCGTGGCTTCATCCAATATTAATATCTCCGGTTTTCTTATCATTGCTCTTGCAATCGCGATACGTTGCTTTTCTCCGCCTGAAAGTCTCATACCATGATCGCCTACCATCGTATCGTACTTTTCAGGTAGTTGCTGAATAAAATTATCTACATTTGCAAGTTTCGCTGCTTCTGTTACTTCTTGTTCAGTATATTTTCCTCCAAACGCAATATTCTCTTTTATACCGGCATTATGAATAAAAGTTTCTTGACTGACAAATCCAATTTTTCTTAAAAAAGAAAAAATATCATATTCTTTTATATTTACACCATCTATATATACTCCGCCAGAATCCACATCATATAATCTCAATAATAAATTAACAATTGTGGATTTACCAGAACCAGATGGCCCCACCAATGCAGTTATTTTATTTCTTCTTATCTCAAGTGAAGCATCATTTAAGATTGGTGCTCGTTCTTTATGGGCAAATTTAACATTTTTCATCTCAATACCTGAAGTAAGTCCCGTGAATTTTTTCTCCCCGTTTTTAATTTTATTATACGTAGTGTCTTTTAACAAGTCATAAACCGCTTCAACATTTGGAAGCACATTCATAAAACTCATCCGATATCTTCCAAAACTTGATATTTTTGGAATTATCATGAATACAGCAAACCCAAAGGTCCCAATAAGTGGAAGTGTATTTTCAAAAGTACCAGGATACTGTAACTTTATAAAGATAACTACACCCCCAATAGAGAGATATAACAGTAATATCAGAAGAACTTCAGGAACTCGAGACCAAAAAACACCTTTTCTATGATATTTCCAATACGTATGTATTGCCTTATCAAATTGCTCCTTCCAATAAGGAAACGTGTTAAACACTTTTATTTGTTTAACCCCCGTTGTATATTCATTTATAACAACAGTTTCCGTCTGACCAGATTCTAATTTCCTTTTACCGGCCATATAAGATACTCGTTTACTTAGATATTTAGTCAGATAGTAATATCCAACTCCTCCAATTAGAATTAAAATAGTGCCTTTCCATGACATTGAAAGTAGTAGTGTAACAACAGATATAGATATAAAAAGTTCCACAAAAACGCTTGATACCGTATTCAGTAAAACTGCTATATTAGTAGGTGCAACAGATGTTTTGTATAATATTTCTCCTTGTTTATTATCAATGAAGAATTGATAGTCTAAATTCATACATTTATTAAAGACTTTCAGCTTTGAGTCAATTACAATAACAGAATTAAGTTTCTCAGAGAAATAGAAGTAGAATATTTTACTAACAAAAACTAAAAACGCAAGCATGATAAATAAAACACAATATACTACTAGCTCATCATTGATTGGAACTAATTTTGCAAATATATTAATAAAACTAAGGAATAAATTATCAGTAGTTTCTATACCTAAACCACCAGACAATATAGGATACATCAGTGCCACGTTTAACGACTCTAAAAAACCAATAAAAGCAGCCACTCCTATCAATAACATAAAATATAATTTATAGCGGCCCATAAAGAACCAAACTACTTTTAGAGTATTCTTTTTCCCACTCATTTACATCAATCTCATCTTTTTATCAACGCGTTCTTTAAGATATCTTACTTTCCAACACGAAAGTAATAACATCATTTATAAATATTCTCCAACTGTAATGTCAACTAAGATAGGTAACATCGTTTGTTAAAGTATAGGTAAGAGGTCAGTGATCTGAAGCTCTGTAGCTTGAGACTACTGTTCTAACTGTCAAATTCTTTGGAGTTAACTCTAGTATTTTTCGACTTGCTCTGCTATAGATACCGAAAACTTTATAAACTTAGT
>Ga0209979_1001020_pt1 | contig 33032 bp, 31 predicted proteins | sample AnhtaG_FD_183114 | JGI IMG/M metagenome (GOLD analysis project Ga0209979, IMG submission 183114) | Deep subsurface microbial communities from Anholt, Denmark to uncover new lineages of life (NeLLi) - Anholt_01485 metaG (SPAdes) (version 2) | ecosystem: Environmental > Aquatic > Marine > Oceanic... | reverse complement strand
AGCCTTTCGTTGACGTATTCTCGGGAATTTATATCGCCCAGCAGGCCGGCGCAGTCGTAACCGATTTCGACGGCAATCCCGTTGAATTCGTCGCCGAGGAACAGACCGTCTGGAATGTGCTCGCCACAACTAATCAGGCCCTGCACGAGCAGATCCTTGCCGCAATAGCTGACTGTAGAGAAAAGATGGGTGTATTATGATTTTAGATTTGAGAGGAACAACAAAATGGCGGATGAAGTAATAAAACTGCAAAGTTTAAGAAAAGAAGATATTCCTGCCGACCTTCGGGCGGAGACATATTTTGACTTTAATACTCACCGGTTCGAACACCGGGTGCTTCTTGAACAGGCCGATTCTGTTTATGCAGCAATACTTGGTATCGACGAATACGCTACAAAATGGCTCGCCGATACAATCGCCAAGAAGCGTTCCTCTGCAAGGGCCTTCGATAACAAAGCGCCGAAGCCCGCCCATACTATTGGTAATTTCGAGGTACTGCTTGAAGACGGTGTGGTTTTTGAACCGGCCCGGATTATCGGTAGCCAAAAGAGCGACCTAAGGTATAGTATCTACGTTGGCAAAGACGCAAGAGTCATCGGCACTGATATCTACCTTGAAAAGGGCAGTATATATATCGGAGCCGAAACTACCGTTGAACCTGGAGTTGGCATCAAAGGCCCGGTCATCATTGGCAAAGAAACCGAGCTGCGCCAGGGCGCTTATCTCCGCGGCGACTGCATTATCGGCAATGGCTGCGTAATCCGCGGCGAAATCAAGAATTGTGTCTTGATGGATAAGGCCAACTTCCCCCACCCATCTTATCTCGGCGATTCACTCTGCGGCTATATGACGCATTTCGGCAACCAGGCAACGACCGCAAACCTCGGTATTTTTGCAGGCCTGGTGGAAAAACATAAGCGAAAACCCCTCATCATTCGCTGCAACGGAAGAGCTTATGACATTGGCAATCCCAAAATGGGAATCTGTATGGGTGACTACAGCCAGGTCGGATGCAACTGTGTTTCCGACCCGGGTACGTTCTTAAAACCATACACTATTACATATTCTCTGGCCCGGATTTCAAAAGGCTTCTATGGCCCTAATGAAATACTAAAGAACAAGCCGCTTGAGCATGGTGTCATCGAGCGAAGTCCTTACAAGCCCCAGCGACTCCCGTCGCAAGACGGGGCTGCGGACAAGCCGCCGGCGTAACCACAGATTGAAGTTGATTAACACAGATAAATATGAAAACAGTTCTGCTCAAAAATGGCTTTCTGGTAACGCCGCAGCGTCTGATGCGCAGCGATATTGTCCTGCGCAACGGCAGGGACCCCGCCTTGCGGGAATCCAGGATTGAGTTTGTCAGCGACAAAACCCATCCCCGCTTCTGCGGGGACAGGCTTGCCCCTGCGAGGGACCCCGCCTTGCGGGAACCCAAAGCAGGGGTTATGGACATCACCGGCAAATATGTCGTGCCCGGATTTGTTGACATACATTTTCACGGTTACAACCTCTTTGAATTCACCACCGGCCTTTATGACCCCAAATCCAGGACCTTTGATAATAGCCCGTCTGCTTATGAATATGGCTTGAGTATGCTAAGTAAGACCCTCGTCAGGTTCGGTGTTACAGGTTTTTACGTTGGAACCTGGGCCAGCCCAATTGAGAATCTCAAGAATTGTTTTGCTCAACTGTATCATTATCTAAATAAGCCGGAAACTCAACGGGGCGCCAGGATTTTAGGCGGACTTTTAGAAGGCAGTTTCATTAACCCTCAGATGGCCGGCGCCCAAAATCCGGACGACGTTCTTGAATTTGTCACCGGCTCCTTCGACAGAATCGAGGACAAAGGGACCATCAAGCTGGCAAATGTGGTACCGGATTTTGGTCGAGCCAGTTGTGAGCTGACCGAATATCTCACCAATAAGGGCATCGTAGTAGGAGCCGGACACAGCAGCGCGACCTGTGAGCAGATTGCCGAAGCAGCCGGAGCCGGCCTTAAGTACTTCATCCACTTTACCAATGGCCCAACAGGTGGTTCGTACAAGCCATTCCACGGCGGAGGAGCGATTGAAGCAGTGCTGAAATCCGACGAACTTTATGCCGAGCAAATTCTTGACGGCTACCATGTCAACCCCGCCTACGTAAGGGACATCCTGAGGCGCAAAGGTACGGATAGGATAGTTGGGGTAACAGATTGTCTGTTCGCGGCAGGTTCGGACATCAGGCAGTTCACGAGTGGTGGTATCCGTGGCGCCATCAGCGAAAACGGTGAATACTTTCAAGTCGCCGACAGGCCCAGTGTACTCTTCAGCAGCAATTTGACGATGAACCGCGGATTTGCCAACCTGCTCAACTGGTTTACCACGGATATGCAGGGCATCTGGAACCGCCGGCACGAGGCGATGGAATTGGAAAAAGCCCTGGTGGCAACCTCAAAGATATTCTCTACCAATGTGTGCAAACTAACCGGCCTGGAAAAGGAAGGCTACGGTTCGGTCGTTGACGGGGCAAAGGCTGATTTGTGCGTGCTTGATATCACCGGCTCGCCAGGTAATTACAAGGTAACCGTCGAGTCAACTATAATCAATGGCGATACGGCGTACTCAGCTAAGTAAAGCTTATTATTTGCCTGTATATTGAACAACGTAGAAGCATCTTGGAGGATGAAAACTTATGGCTGTTGAAATCAGTGGCCGGCGACCGGTCAGCGATTGGATTGCTCTGATTAAAGAGGCAAACAGTGCATTTGACAACAGGTTGGACCAAATCTACGGCGATAATGAGGATTTGAAGACAGAAGCGGCCCAAATGTGTTTGCGCAGCCTTGAAGAATTTACTGACAGATATGACGCAAACCGCCCCCCTGCTTGTCTTCGACAAGAAGACAGGGGGGTCATCATAATACGCTCAGCCGGTCGTGTTAATCTGTTAGGCACTCATATCGACCACCGCGGCGGGTCGGTAAATCCCGTCTGTGTCAAACAAATGTGGCTGGTAGTTGAGCCGCGTGATGACGACCGGGTGCTGGCAAAAAATGTCGAGTCAAGTCAGTTTCCCGATGAACAATTCCGTATCAGCGGCTGCCTGCCGGCCGGGGAGAAAATCCGGGACTGGGACGCCTGGTGTCACGATGAGTTTGAAAAACGCAAACACGAGACATCAGTTACCTGGTCGAATTATATACGGGCGGCAGTGCTGTACTTTCAGCATCTCAACACGAAAGACGATGGTACTTTCGCACGGACGATTAAGGGGATGAATATGATGTTTTATGGCGATGTCCCCATAGCTGCGGGGCTTGGTTCGTCATCGGCAGTGGTTATGGTAGCAGCAGAAGCGGTAATACGGATAAACAATCTTCAGATTGAGCCTGCCCATTTAGTTGAGCACGCAGGTTTCGCTGAATGGTATGTGGGCACCCGCGGAGGATGCAGTGACCACGCCGCCATTATATTCGGCAAGCCCGGTACAATCCTACACATTACGGCTTTTCCACTGACAGTAGAAGACGCTGCGCTTCCGGCCGGCTACAGCTTTATTCTGGCCAACAGCGGTATCGAGGCGAAGAAGCAAGCCGGCGCCCGCGATATCTTTAACAGCCGTGTGGCTGCCTATATATTCGGCTTGATGATGATACGCAAAAACTTTCCAGAGTATGCCGACAAGCTCGAACGACTTCGTGATGTCAATCCGGAAAGACTTGGCGTTGATGAGGTCCAAATCTATCGAATGATAAAATCACTGCCCACTTCTGTCAGCCGGGCCGACATTCTGAAATTACTTCCGGAAGATGAGCGAAAGATTCATCGCGTCTTTAGAAGTCACGATGAACCCAAACAGGGCTATCATGTCAGGCAGATATGTCTTTATGGGATAGCCGAGTGTATTCGTGCTGAGATGGCACCTCAGTGTCTGAGAGTAGGCGATATGAAAACCTTCGGCGAGCTGATGAGCATCTCCCACGATGGCGACCGCGTAACAAAAGTGGTTGACGGAAAACGCATACCGACCGACAACAGTTACCCTGATACAAGGATTGATGCCCTGATAAGCGACCTGGAAATAGCAGACCCCCGACGTGTAAGCCAAGCTCGGCTGTGGCGCCAGGGCGGTGGCTATAATGTCAGCCTGCCCGAAATAGATATGCTCGTTGACATTGCGATGGCAGCTCCGGGTGTCCTCGGCGCAGGCCTTGTCGGCGCCGGGATGGGAGGCAGCATCGTGGCCCTTGTCGAAGACAAACATGCCCGGCAGCTCATCGAAAATATGGCTGAACAATACTATCGCCCACGCAACCTGCCGGTGGGGGCGGAAATAATTACCCCCGTCGGTGGTTTGTGCACGATGGATGTGTAGTTGAGCGGTTTGAAAAACCTTGCACGTACAAGTAGTAACAAAATTCGACCCGCCAGCGGCGGGTATTGATCCAAACCCAGCGTTGCTGGGTCGAAATACGAAACAAAGCGGTTAATTGGTGAGTAGTTAATTGGTTAATTGGTGAAATGGATACTCACTACTCACTACTCACCACTCACCTTATTCGTGCTTTGCACTTAGGATTTGCTTTCCGACAATAATGATGCAGCTTCGGCGTCCATAAATATCTTGCAGTTCTTATGCTTCTGCAGTATCGAGGACGGACACATAGGAGTTACCTGTCCTTCCAACGCGTTCCTGACCGCCTCGGCTTTGCGCTTATCCGGCACTGTAACAATCAGGCAGGCGCTTTTCATAATCTGCCGGATGCTCATCGATATCGCCTGCTGCGGCACCTGCTCTAACGTATCGAACCATCCTTCGCCTAACTGCTGATTTCTGCATTTTTCGTCTAATTCCACGATAATGAAAGGCACTTCGGTTTCAAAGTCCGCGGGCGGGTCGTTAAATGCCAAATGACCGTTTTCTCCAATTCCTATCAAGGCTGCGTCGATAGGGTGCGCTGCGATAACAGCGTTTACTCTTTGGCACTCGGCCTGTGGGTCGTCCGCATCGCCGTTGACAAAATGCACGGCCTTCAAGTCCGGCACCTTGTCCACAAATCGCTCTTTCAAAAACTTTCTGAAACTGGCCGGGTGGTCCGCCCCTAAAGCTATGTACTCATCCAGGTGGAACATCGTTACTTTCGACCAGTCGAGTCGGCCCGCAGCCACCAGGTTTTTGAGCATCTCTATTTGGCTCGTCCCTGTGGCCAGAATAATATTCGCCCGGTCTTTATTTTCTATCGCCTCTTTGATAACCTCTGCTGCGCTGGTCGCTGCCGCTGCTCCCATTTCTTGTTTTGTTTTGTAAATAAACTTTTCCATAATTTCGCTCTCATCTCAAATACAAATGTATTGGTGCCGTTTCTAAAAAGTAGTTGTCACATTTTGTCATTCCCGCGAAAGCGGGAATCTAGACTAACGAATTCGCTCCTGGATACCTGCTTTCGCAGGTATGACAATGCGAATCAATCAGTTTGAGTAATCATAATAAATTTCAGCGGCAGTGGCAAAAGATTTTCCTTGCCCTACAGGCCCCAAATCTTCTATAACAGTTGGTGGTATTAGGAGCAGTTTCGTAGAGGCCGATTGTGCGACACACAGAAAGAGAGCGTTAGAAAAGGATTTGTCTGCGAACAAATTACAGGTTGTTTGTAAATCAGTGAGAGTTACTTTCATATGGAACATGGTTATGTCATCGGATGGGGAACACTTGCATTGATAAATGCAGGGCTCGCCCAGGGCAAGAACAGAAGTGGCCTAAATTGGTTTCTCCTCTCCCTGATACTTGGTCCTATAGCTACGTTTATACTGGTCGCGTTTTCGGATAAGTTAAAAAGGTAGGGTCTGCACAACGTGAAAATGCCCTGACTCGTCTTTGTTGAGGCGATGGAAGGCAGGTGAGTCTTGTTGTCAGGAGGGCTCGCAATAACATTAACACACGACTTGGAAACGGAGGTAAATTATGGCGAATGTATGCAGATTTGTTACACTGGTGGTCATCCTGAGCTGTTGTCATCCAGCTTTGGCACCGGCTAAGGAAGTTGCTGTAGATTCTTCTGCGGTTCTCAAGACGCTCGATAAGAGCCATCCCCGATTGATGTTGAAGGACAAGGACCTGAAGCGCCTGAAAAAACTGTATGCAAAAGATGAAGTTTTGCAGAAATGCCTGAGGGATGTTCTTAAGGATGCAGATGATTGTGCTGAAAAGCGGATGCTCACTTACAGGAAGATTGGGCCGCGTCTTCTTCATATCAGTAGAGAATGCCTGCATCGAATTTACGCCCTTGGCCTTGCGTACAGATGGACCGGCGAGCAGAAATATGCCGAAAAAGCTGTGGAGAATCTGCTGACCGTTTGTGCATTCGAGGACTGGAATCCGTCTCACTTTTTAGATACGGCTGAGATGTCACACGCGGTAGGCCTCGGTTATGACTGGCTGTATTCTTATCTCGATGTAGAGACGCGGGAAAAAATCAGGGCCGGATTGGTTAAGAACGGCTTTGAACCGGCGCTGAGCGCGTACAAGAGATCCTGGTGGAGTAAAAGTGAGCACAACTGGAACCAGGTCTGCAATGGGGGGATGATAATCGGTGCTTTGGCTATTGCGGAATCCGAGCCGCGGTACGCTGAGCAGATTATTATTTTAGCAATTGAGTCGCTGCCGCGTGCTCTGAAAAGCTACGGCCCCGATGGGGCGTGGATGGAAGGGCCGGGTTACTGGAGTTATGCCACACATTATACGGCTTACGGGCTTACTGCGCTGCAAACCGCTTTGGGTAAAGACTTCGGCCTGTTGCAAATTAAGGGACTGGCCGAATCAGGGAACTTTCCAATATACACAAGCGGGCCGCGAGGGCGGTACTTAAACTTTGCTGACTCTGGAGAGAGAAGCTCCAGAAGACCTATGCCGTGTATGTTCTGGCTGGCTCAGGCCTTTCGTAATCCGTTATTTGCTGAATCCGAACACGCTGAGATTGCCAAACGCGACGCCAGTGCCCAGCACGTGGTTTGGTATGTGCCGTCTCCAGCGAAAATGCCCGCAGCCAAAGACCTCGACCGCTATTTCCGCGGCCCTGTGGAGATAGCAGTGTTCCGAAGCGCCTGGGACGACCCGGAGGCATTGTTTGTTGGTGTCAAAGCCGGCTATAACCAGGTCAATCACGGTCATCTGGATTTGGGCAACTTCGAGCTTGAGGCGTTGGGCGTTCGATGGGCACGCGACCTCGGCTCGGACAACTATAATCTGCCCGGTTACTGGGATGGAAGAAGAGGCGGCAGACGGTGGAGTTATTACCGCTTGAATTCGAAAAGCCATAGTGTCCCACTACTGGACGGCGAGGACCAGAACCCATTGGCAACGTCAAAGTTCACCAAGTTCGAAACAGAAAGGTCTTCCGCTTTTGTCCTTGTCGAGCTGACAAGCGCTTATAAAAAGTTTGCAAACAAGGTAACAAGGGGTGTTGCGATGGTCGAGGATCGGCAGGCGGTTCTTGTACAGGACGAGTTCGATATCGAAAAGCCCTGTGAGGTCGTCTGGGCTATGACAACGGATGCGAAAATCGATATAAAGGAAAAAGATACCGCAGTACTTACCCTTGGCGGCAGAAAGCTTATCGCGCGCATCTTGTCACCTTCCGTCGCAGGGTTTTCGGTTGAGTCGGCTGAGCAGAAGCCGCCCCAGAAGACTAATAAGGGCGTCAGACGACTTATAGTTCGGTTGCCCAACGCCAGGGGTAGCGTGCGGGTGGCAATCCTACTTTCGCCGGTATGGAAAGACAAGGAGATAGTTACAAAAGTGCCAATAAAGCCATTGACGCAATGGTAGCGAATGTGATTATCAAATGAATTAATATGCAGAAAGATGTTATGAGGTGTCAAATGAAAAGTTCATCGGTCGGTATTCGCAGAGTTATTGTTATCAGCATACCAATATTTGCGGTTGTATTTTCGGGCGGACTAGCTCAAGGTGCCGAAAACAAAAAACCACAGCTTTGCCAGGGAAATTATCATAGCGAAGAGGCGGCCAAAGAACAGCTCGCTAAGTTTGCCCGCAGCTACTCCAACCTGACTGAATGGAAGGTCCGGGCCGGGCGAATTCGTAAGAGTATTCTTCGTGGAGCAGAACTTTTGCCTATGCCCAAAAAGTGCGCTCTGAACCCTATCATACACAGCAGGCGCCGGTACAAGTACTACACGGTTGAAAACGTGGCGTTTGAAAGTCTGCCCGGGGTCTTTGTAACGGGGAATCTATATCGTCCGCGAGCAGGCAAGGGGCCTTTTGCAGCGGTGCTTTGTCCGCACGGACATTTCAGCAGCGCCGGTAACTACGGCCGGTTTCGACCCAATATGCAGAGACGATGCGCGACCTTAGCTCGTATGGGCGCTATTGTTTTCTCTTATGATATGGTCGGATATGGTGACTGGAAAAATGCAGGATGGCAGCATAGGCGGCCAAAGGCTCTTAAATTACAGCTCTGGAACAGTATCCGTGCCATAGACTTTCTTACTTCACTCAAAGACGTGGACCCCAAGCGCATCGGTGTAACGGGGGCCTCCGGAGGAGGGACACAATCATTTCTTGTAACGGCAGTCGATGACCGCATCGCCGTCTCGGTCCCTACGGTAATGGTTTCGGCGCACTTCTTTGGTGGGTGTAACTGCGAAAGCGGTATGCCCATCCATAAAAGCGATACCCACGAGACGAATAATACAGAGATAGCTACTTTAGCTGCACCGCGTCCGCAGATGCTTATTTCTTGCGGCAAGGATTGGACCAAGAATACGCCAAAGGTCGAGCTTCCCTATATCCGCAATGTTTATCGTCTCTATGGAGCCGAGGCTGACGTAGAAAATCTGCACCTTGCCGATGAGGGGCACGATTACGGCCTTTCAAAGCGCACAGGTGCTTATAAATTCCTCGCCAAACACCTGAGACTTTCACCCGATAATGTTACAAAGCCGGACGGCTCAATCGATGAGAGTTTTGTTGTCATCGAGAACCAGGATGATATGTACGTTTTTGGCCCGGGGCATCCCAGGCCCGCCCATGCCGTCAGTGCTGAGACAAAAGAGCTGCCGTGGGATTAGTTCATAATTTATTTTGAAAGAGTTAACAAAATGAAAAAAAACATTGTGATATTCCTGGCCTGCATAACTACCACTGTGCTTTCAGTGACGGCAGCAGAACGCCAGAGGAATCCCAAAGGAGTTACAATAAGGCCGATACTGGTGGTGTATAAAACAATCGGCGAAGTCGAATTGAAACTGCATATATTTCAGCCGCCCGAGCGGGATGTGAAAGAATTGTCGCCTGCGATAGTGTTCTTTTTCGGCGGCGGATGGGTCGGCGGTACTCCGACGCAGTTTTACCACCAGTGCGATTACTTCGCCTCGCGGGGAATGATAGCGATTTCCGCTGAATATCGTGTCAAAAACAGGCATGGCACGACACCATTTGAATGCGTCGCTGATGGTAAGTCAGCTATCCGCTGGGTCAGGGCCAACGCAGCCCGGCTTGGCGTCAACCCGAACAAAATCGCCGCGGGCGGCGGCTCGGCGGGCGGCCATGTCGCAGCATGCACGGGCGTGATTGAGGGACTCGATGAAGAAAATGAAGACCGAAATATCAGTTCTAAGCCGAATGCATTAGTACTGTTCAATCCAGCCGTTGACCTGGTAGGGTTGTCGAAAAAAAGGCGTTCGGACGAAAGGTTCCGTCGCGTAAAGGAAATATCTCCCTTGCAGCATGTAAAAAAAGGTGTCCCTCCGTGTATTATTTTCCACGGAACTGCGGACCGGACGGTTCCTTTCGAGAGCGTTGAGCGTTTCCGCACAGCGATGAAAGAGTCCGGCAATGTTTGCCGGCTTGTGCCGTTCGAAGATAAGGGGCACGGCTTTTTTAACTACGGAAGGGACGAAGATAACAGTTCATTTAATAAAACCATCGAAGAAACCGACAGGTTTCTAACTTCTTTAGGTTATTTGAAAGACATCTCTAAATGACATAGGCAACACGAGGCGTGCTCAGGCAGGGGGCTTTTTAAGCTCTTCGATTTTCGGCAGGTCTTGGAGTGTGTTCAGGCCGAAGATTTCCAGAAATTTCTTTGTTGTGCCATAGAGCATCGGTCTGCCCAAGACCTCAGCTCTGCCTACTATCTTAACCAAACCTTTATAACAAAGAGTTCGAATTACCTCACCGGTGGCAACGCCTCTGATGGCCTCGATATCAGCCCGCATAACCGGCTGTTTGTATGCAATTATAGCAAGGGTCTCCACGGCGGCGGGGCTTAGTTTGCTGTCGCTGCGGGACCGAAGTAATTTTTTCAGCCAATAGTTATAAGGACTCAGTGTAAGCATTTGATAACCGCCGGCGATTTGCTCTATCCTAAAGGCATTATTGTTAGTCCGGTATTTGTCATTCAGGTTTTTGATACATTGACGGACTTGCTTTACGGATGTCTCAACAATGTTGGCCAGCCGGGCTTCCGAGAGCGGCTCATCGCTTGCGAATAAAACCGCTTCCACAACCGACTCGACTGTCGTCTCAATATCCTGGTCCTGTTGCGGGAAATCAGTCTGTTCTTTATCCAACGTTCGATATTCTGACTTCTGTCTTCTGACTTCTGTCTTCTGACTTCTGACCTCTGTCTTCTGTCTCCCGACCTCTGTCTTCTGTTTCCTGATACCCTGCTCTACTGTCTTCTGTTCTTCCGTCATAGGTTTTTCCACTTAAATGGGTCTGTATCCTTTTTGCTTACTCTTATTGTTACTGAATTTAGCTGTTTTTGCAACTGTTTGGCGAATTTTTTCAATATGAACCGTTCCGAGACGGTATGGCTCAGGCAGATACAGGTCAGGCCTGCTTCCTGTGCGGCTAATGCCTGATGGTGCTTCAATTCGCCGGTGAGGTACAGGTCGGCTTTTGCAGCGATAACCGAATTGATAATCTTACCGCATGAGCCGGCACAAACCGCCGCTGTTTTCACCAGCCGTTTTTCGTTCCCAATTAGACCAACAGCTTTCGCGCCAGTATGTTTCTTTATTTTCCGGATAATCTGTTCTATCCGTAAGGGCTTGGCTAATTTGCCGATTCTACCTAAGCCGAATTTATTTTGGCTGTTGTAGAGTTTGATGATGTCGAAGGCCGGCGTCTCATAAGGATGTGCCTTTTTCATTGCCGCTGCTACTTTATCGAGTTTTTCGGCCGGCACAATTGTCTCAAATCTTATCTCCGGGACCTTCTCCAGTTTTCCTTTTTTGCCGATAGCCGGCTTCGCGCCTTCCAGAGGTAAAAAGGTCCCCGTTCCATCGGCACTGAAGCCACAGTGGCTGTAATTACCCATTGCCCCTGCGCCGGCGGCGAAGACCGCATTTGAAACTTCAGCTACTGATTCGACAGGGACAAAGACAACAAGTTTATAATTGTCGCCGGCCGGATTAACAACGTAATCCCCAATCGGCTTTCCATCTTCAATGCCAACAATCTCAGCAAGGCCGTCGTTGACTCCGCCTTTGACAGCATCCAGGGCGGTGTGTATCGAAAAGACCGCAATCCCACGGCGAATCAATTCATATACAGTGCTGCTCGAAGGTTCTGAGGTGATTTTTTTCAAGCCGTCCCAAATTACCGGATGATAACTTACAATCAGGCCGGTCTTTAGTCTTTTTGCCTCAGAGACGACATCGCTGGTTACATCAATGGTCAGCAGAATATTTTTTACGTTTTTCTGCACATCGCCGATAAGCAATCCGACGTTATCCCAGTCCTGTGCCAGGTTTAGCGGGACTATTTTTTCGATTCGCTCTGCAATATCTTTTATCTTCATTCCATATCCCTTGCCGTGCTCAATATTCAATTGCTACACATGATTGTCGCTATCGGCTCCCAGCATAGATTAGCTTACCATAATTCATCTTTCTCTTCCAGAAGCTTCACGAAGGGCCTTGAGAAATTCCAAGTGGACTTGATACCCCAAACTTTGTGCCTTATGGACATCCTCCCACGCCTTGTCATATTCGCCCTTAGCGTGGTAGGCAGCCGCACGATTGTAATAGACTTCAGCAAATTCCGGGTTTATCTCAATGGCCTTGGTGTAATCTGAGATGGCCTTGTCGTACTCGCCCTTTTTGCTGTAAGCGGCGGCTCGTTCGCAGTAGGCAGCGACTATGGTCGGATCCATCCGGATGACTTCCGTGAAGTCAGCGATGGCCTTGTCATACTCGCCTTTTCTGTTGTAGGCTGCGCCCCTGCTGCCGTAAGCACCGGTGTCATTTGGGTCAAGCAGGATAGTTTCGGAAAAATCCGCAATGGCTTTGTCGTGCTCACCTATCTCGGCATAGGCAGTCCCCCGATTGTAATAGGCCCCAACATACTTTGGGCTTATCGCAATGGCCTTATTGAAGTCCGAGACGGCCTGCTCGTTCCGGCCTTTGGCGCCATAGGCAGCGCCCCGATAGCAGTATGCATCAGCAAACAATGGATTTATCCCAATGGCCTTGCTGAAGTCTGAAACGGCTTGGTCATATTGGCCTTTAGCGCCATAGGCAGACCCCCGATCGAGATAGGCTTCAGCATACTTTGGATTTGTCGCTATGGCCTTGTTGAAGCATGAGATGGCCTGATCATATTGGCCTATCTTTACATAGCCCATCCCGCGATTGTAGTGGTCAACGGATCTGTCTCTACATCCTGCAAAAAATAGACAAACAAACATACCCGACCTGAGCAGTACCCTCTTAAATGTCTTTTTGTTCTGAACACGTATCATAACTGAATTCTCTTTCCTGCAGCCGGCACCGACGGGCGACCCACCGAGGAATAGCTGCCAAACCAATCTGACTCCAGTCCAAACAATATTGTGTACGTGAGTTAGAAGTCCGCCTATGGCGGATGTCCATATTCGCTATTGCTTGTTCGATATTCAATATTCATTTTTGATAAGCTTATCAAAGTCTCTTTGTAGTTTTTTTGTCAATGACCCGACCTTGCCATCGCCTACCGTGTGCTTTTCTACTGCGGTTACCGGCATAATCTGCATAATTACATTTGTCAGGAAGATCTCGTCGGCAGCTAACACGTCGTCTATGTAGAGGTCTTTTTCAACCAATTTGATGGAGTTTTTCAGGGCGATTTGGCAGACGGTCTTTCTCGCTATGCCCGCAAGGACAGGCGTTTCAATCGGTGGCGTATGAAGGATAGAATCCTTGACCAGGAACACATTACTTATGCAGCCTTCGGCCAAGCGATTATTCGTCGTGAACCATAACGCTTCGGCGGCCCTTTTTTGATGTGCACGATTTAGCGCAATCATACGCGAGAAATAGCTTGTCGTTTTGTGTCCACAAGTTGGCTCGCCGGCGTTCTGTTTGAATGGGCAAAGTACCACGAGAACACCTTTTTTATAATATTCAGCCGGGTAAGGCTGGAGCTTTGTGGCGGTGATAAGAAGCGTGGCTTTGCGCTGCTGTTCGGGTTCAGCCATCGGGCCATTGGTAAGTGTCAGCCGCAAACGGGCATCGGTTAATTTATTCGCTTGCAGGACTTCATAGATAGCGTCGGTGAGATATTTCCTGTTGTAAGTATGGTGTATCGATAGGGCACGGGCGCTGAAAAACAATCTGTCCAGATGGTCTTTCAGAGCGAAGACTACGCCGTTGTAGCTTCGCATCGTCTCGAAAAGCCCGGCTCCATACAAAAAACCGCTGTCGGTAACGGATATGCAGGCCTTGGCGATATCGACTAATTTATCGTTAAGAAAAACTTTTTCCGGCATCTTGGCTTGTAAAAAATCCGAAATCCTAAATCCTAAACAAATTCAAATGATCGAAATTCAAAGTCCGAAACAGGATGAGTTAAAGGGTTAATTAGTTTCTGTTGCGGAAACAGTATTTGTCATTCCCGCGAAAGCGGGAATCCGGCTTTTTCGCTCTGGACCCCTGCTTTCGCAGGGGTGACATCGTCGATTTTCGTTTTACGCAACAGTTACTAATTAGTGAGTGGTTAATTGGTTAGTTGGCGAATTGAATACTCACCACTTACTACTCACTACTCACCACTTACTACTCACCAGTTAGCGAGTGATTGTATTCTGCTTTGGATTTCGTATTTATCTTTTTTATATCGACTATCCGTCGTTTGCTTTTTTGTGTTGATTTTATTCCTGCCAATAGAGCCCTTGCCTTTGTGATTGTCTCTTGCCATTCAGCTTCTGGATCAGAATCTGCGACTATTCCGCCGCCGGTCTGTGCAAAGGCCTTTCGGTTTGTGATAATAATCGTTCGTATGGCAATATTCAAGCACGTACAGCCATCTATGCCGATGAAGCCTATGCTGCCGGTATAAACGCCTCGGCTCGTTGGCTCGGTTTCGTCGATAATTTCCATCGAGCGGATTTTCGGGGCGCCGGTGATAGAACCGCCGGGGAACATTGCCTTTAAAATATCGCAGAATGTAATTCGCTCCCGAAGCTGCCCGGCCACGGTCGCCACAGCATGAAAAACCGTCGGATAGCTTTCAATTGTCCTGGGCTGAATTACTTTCCTTGTCCCCGGTTTGCAGATTTTGGCCACGTCGTTGCGCTCCAGGTCGATTATCATATTTAGCTCAGCGCGTTCTTTTTCACTATGGAGCAGCTCATTGAAATTATTTGCGTTGGTTTGTTTTGCGTGCGAGTTTTTCCGGGCCGTCTCCTTGATACGCCGTCGGGTACCTTTTATCGGCTTGGTTCGGATGAGGCCGTCGGCAATTGTTATAAACATCTCAGGCGATGCACTGACGATATGAAAATTTCCGCCGTCGATGTACGCGGCGTAGCCGCTTGGGTTGTGGTGATTTTGCCAGTGCAGAAGCTCTATCGGTCTGGCATCGTAATCGCATTCAAATCGCTGTGAGAAGTTAATCTGGTAAACCTCGCCGTCATAGATATAGCGTTTTATTTTCTCGACCGTCCGCAGGTAGTAATCTTTATTCATATTGCAGCAAATTTGCGAAAAATCTATATTGTCAAGGTCAGCAGGGCGAGGGTGTTGTACGTGAATTTTTTGGGATTCAGTCAGCAGCTGCTCCAGGGCGCCAAGTTTGTCCTGCGGTTTTTCAGAGTCGCCCGGCAATTCCAAGGCGATTAGCCAAAAAGTTCCTTCGATATGGTCGTAGGCAATAAGGCGGTCATAGAAGCACAGCCGAATCAGCGGCATTTGAAGGTCGTCTATTGTTGTTTCCGGGAGCTTTTCAATATATCTGCCGAGCTCATAGCTAAAATATCCGACCCATCCGCCACAGAAAATCCCCTTCGGCAGGTCATCGTCCCCTCCCTTGTCATCGTCCTCTCCCTTGTCATTCCCGCGAAAGCGGGAATCCACTGACTTATATTTATCCAGATTTTTTTGCAGTTTTCCGAATGGCTCTTTTTGCCCTGTTTTAAATTCAAATACATCTTTCGGCTCGGCGGCCCAGTAGCTGAATCCGTCAGCATTTGCCTTGGCCGGATTGCCGCCGAGGATTGATGGTGATTTTAGACGGGAAAACATTTCGCTTAAAGCCGGCAAATCAACAGATGCACGAATTTTTTTATAGTGCAGTTTGCAAAAAATACGCTTATCCGTTTTGGCAATTGTTCCTGTCGTCATTGTGGTTGTTCTGCCCTGAACTCGTTTATAATCTTTACCCCCGAAGAAGTACCTATTCTTTCAGCGCCTGCGGCTAACATTTCAAGTGCCTGCTTTGCAGTTTTAATTCCGCCGGCAGCCTTTATTTTACAGTTCGGAGCCGTTTCTTTCATCAGTTTTATATCTTCGATGGTAGCACCGCCGGCCGGGTGCAGGCCTGTGCTTGTCTTTATGAAATCAACGCCACACTTGTCCGCTACCTGGCAGGCGAATATCTTTTGGTCGTGGTTGAGGGCAGCCGATTCGATTATCACCTTGAGCACAACCGTCGGCCTCATCGACCGGCAAACTTTCAGCACCGCCTGTATCTGAGTTTGCAGATATTTCGTGTCACCGGCTATTATGGCCGCCAAATCAGCGACCATATCAATCTCATCGGCCCCGGCGAAGATGGCTTCTTTGGCCTGAGCAACTTTGATTTTGGTCGAGTCGGCCCCGAGCGGCAGACTCACTACACCGCCGACGGCAACTTTCGAGCCGGCTAACAGCTCAGCAGCCAAAGACACCCATCGACCGTTTACGCATACCGTATGAAACCCATAGGTCTTTGCTTCCCGGCACAACTGTTCAATTTGCTCTTTTGTCGCCGTAGCATCGAGCAGCGTATGGTCGATACAGCCAGCCAGTTGCTTATCCGGTATCTGCTGTTCGGTATCGTGCATTTGTTTATCCTGGATAAATCCGGAGGGCATTAACTATACTGTTTCCGCTTCGTCGGTTATTCGTTTCCATAACGCTTTAATCTCTAATTCTTTTGCCTAATGTTCCAGATAACTTAAAAATAACCGGAGCACTTCGTTTATAGACGGATTTAAGCAGGGCTTTAAATGAGGCCGTGTCCTAAAATAATTTATTTAATTCCTTCTCTATGCCTAACATCTTCCTGCAAATCCACTCTAAAGTTTCAATGAATATATTTTTTTCATTTTCGACTTCAGACATTGCTCCAGCTCCTCGTCATCAATACCAGGATGTTTATATCTGAGCCCTGCTTTGAGGGCTTTAATTTGGCCATCGATCAATTGAACCATTAGTAAGAATCTATCCGAAGGACTATTTTTCCTGAGTAAATCTAATTGCCGTATCTCTGAATGGGTTAAATACATAGTGGATATTATACCTTCTTTTCTATATAGCTCTTCTTTCTGAAGAATTCTATAGCACAATTTAAATCTGTAAAGACTTTTGTAGCTGTCTGTGTGACGAATACTGAGGGGCTTTGCTTTGCCGTCCAGATGACGTAAACTTCTTTGGCCGCCTCGTGAGCGTGCTGGAGCTCTCTTTCAACTCCGCTGGATATTGCGGCTCGTCCATCGTCTAACGTAGGAATAAAGCTGATTATCATATCCGCCTGGTCAATTAGCATAAAATCACGGGCGTATATCTGGCTGTTGATATCGTGTTCGATTTGCTGAACCTCACGTAAATCCAGCCGGACTTTCTGTCCCAATGCCGTTACCTCGACATAGTCCAATCCTTCTTGGCTTGCTCGCCGGGCCTTTTGGGGCAGATACGATTCTTCCAAATCGCCGGGGTCAAAGCAGATAAACAACTGCTTCATCAATTGTCGAAATTCGTCAATTTTATTTTTCACATTTTCCATATTGTCAACTGCGGTCATAGGGAAGCTCAAGTATGCTTTTTTGGTTCGACCGCCAAAGATAAGTCCGTAGAATGTTTCGGTGGTTTCGGCTTCGGTGCCGCGGGCAAGACAGTAAAAAGGAATCCTTTCGTTAATACCTTTGCACAGCATTTCCGTGCCGATGATTTCTTCTTCCCGCCAGACAATCAAATCTTTCAGCGTGTGTTCGGCGGAGTGTTCAGCGACAAGCCGGGTGTGCAGTGCGATTACGCCGTCAATCAGGCAGATATACATATCGGCGTTGAGCTGGCGCATCTGGTCGAAATCAACCGCCGGAAACAGTCCGTGCCGCCAGCGGAAAGTTGCGTGAGTATTGACTATCAGGTTGAGGGTCTTCTTGGCTTTTGCGATGATGTCTTTGAAGACGCTGCGGCGGAGTGAGCTTAGCCTTTTCATTGGTATATCTAAGATTTTGCCGGGCGGAATATCGGGTGCCTCGGCGTACATCCTGTCACCAACATTGCATAGCAGCGTCTCCTTTCCATTCTCGGCGGCGAATTGACATACCTTCTCAAGATAGCTTTTCTTATCAACGCCGACCATTCCAGTAACAACGATTATCATCAGGCAAGACTCCAGACTTCAGAGATTCTTCAATCTTTGTTCTCTGTCGTAATCTTTCAGCGCTGCAATCAATTCGCCCATATCACCGGCCATTATCTTGTCCAGGCTGTAAAGCGATAAGCTGATTCTATGGTCGGTTACACGATTTTGCGGGAAATTGTATGTTCTGACTTTTTGAGACCTGTCGCCTGAGCCAATCATCGTCTTGCGTTGCGAGTCGCGCTCGGCCCTTTTTTTGCTCTGATGATATTCGTAAATCCTGCTTTTTAGGACCCGCCATGCTTTGGCACGATTCTTATGCTGGCTCTTTTCATCCTGCATACTGACGGTAATCCCCGTTGGGATATGCTCGAGTTTGATGGCGCTGCTGAGTTTATTAACGCTTTGTCCACCCGGTCCGCTTGACCTGCTGACGTGCTCGACGACATCATCAGGAGCTATCTGGATATCGAGCTCTTCAGGCTCAGGCAGTACCGCCACTGTTGCGGCTGATGTGTGAATTCTGCCCTGCGATTCGGTCTCCGGAACGCGCTGGACGCGGTGGCCGCCGCCCTCGTAGCCTAATTCGAACCAGGCGCCGGGGCCCTTGATATTGAATATGACCTCACGAAAGCCGTTTTTTTCTGATATGCTAAAGCCAAGCTGTTCGACTTTCCACCTGCGAGCATCAGCGTATTTGACATACATATTGTACAAATCGCGCGCGAACAGGGCTGCCTCTTCGCCGCCCGTGCCCGCTCGTATTTCCATTATGACCGAGTCGATGCCCATATCGTCGGCCATTACCAGAGTGTTTGTAATTTCTTCGAGCAGGGCGTTCTTTTGGCCTTCAAGCTGTTGGAGCTCTTCTTTTGCTAATTCTCTGAAGTCTTCATCGGCGGTACTGTCGGCTAATATTTGCTCGGCCTCTTCAACGCCGGCTGCTGTCTTTTTGTACCGGCGATATTTTGTAACTATTGCCCTGAGTTTGCCCTGCTCTTTGGATAGCGCTATTAGCTTAGTTGGGTTGCAGGCGATCGCCGGTTCGGCAATCTGCTTTTCGATTTCGTTGTAGCGTGCCTCGATTTCGTAGAGTTTTGCCAGTAAACTATCTTTCTGTTCAGCCATAAAGTAACCTTCTAAAAGCAAAAAATAGCGAATAGCAGATATGAAATTCGAAGCAATATTAAGTGAGCTAAAGTGCCTAAAGTGTAAAGTGCCTAAAGTGCAGTTTTCGTTTAAGGTTGTTCCCGGCGCGCCGGGACTCGTATGGATGCTCGTCATAAAAGCTTGAAACTCGCCTTTCCTCGAGCATCCAACGTCGAGCTTCCAGTCCGATACCAGCTTCGACACCAACAAACAAGCTTCTACAACTGGGCTACTTTAGTTCACTTTAGCTCACTTTAGTTCACTTTAGGCACTTTTCACTATTCGATATTCGAGTTTATCCGCTACACGCTATTGTTGGTCTTTTTTGGTCTTCTTGAAGTAGCTTGTGCCGTATTTCTTTTGGAACCGTTCTATTCGCCCGGCGGTATCGACATATTTCTGTTTGCCCGTATAGAACGGATGGCACATCGAGCATATCTCTGCGTGTATTTCTTTTGCCGTGCTGCTGGTCTCGAATGTATTGCCACAGCCGCAGTGAACCATCACTTTATCGTACTTTGGATGTATCTCTTTTTTCATAACTACTCCGTTCTCCGTAGTAATACTACGAAGGATGAAAGTGCTCCGAAATACCTTAAACCTAAAATTCTAACAATATTGACACATATATCAACAGAAATTTTTTACAAAACTATTTTCAAGCGTTTTTTAGAACTGCCCCGCACAAAACCTGTCCTGCCTGTCCCGTACCAAAAAGACTCTTATCGTCGTTTGGTGCGGGAGTGTAATCGAAGGATAGGCCCCCGCCTGCCTGCCCTCGACTCCGATCGGGGGCGGGAATCTATTCCTCTGGATACTTAAGTTCTGGATGAGCTTCTTTTTTAGCTTTGGCTTTTGGTGCCTTGTTGAACGTTACATTCACTCCCTCCGAATGTGGATAATCAACAGTCTTGCCACTTAGTAGTTCTTCTACTGTAAGTATTTGCATTGTAGCGTGCTTGGTTCCCCAAGGCGACTTATAAAATCCTGCGCTTGCCGCTTCAGCCCGCATCGGCTTTGTTGCTTTTTGCATACAAATAAACACTCCGATTTCCGCTTTCTCACGCTCTATTACCCCTCGCAAGTCCCGAACGTGCCCTGGACTTGTTTGTCCTGCCTTAACAGAAAAGATGATCTGCTTGGTTTTTGTCTTCTTGTTTTCAGCCTCATCGTGAAAATAAAGCCGACCATCAATGCCCTTATCTGCTCCCTTCTTTTGTTCAACTGGCCGAGCATCTACCAACCCCAAGGCCCACCACTGAAACTGATATGGGTCCTCCTTAGCCAGAGTCTCGGCGTCAGGAAGCGAAACCGGTTCACCGATCACCTTGTAGGTCTTGCGAATCTTCTCTCCAAAGGTATCTTTAAGGCGGTGCTTAATCAGGGCAGTGGCCAGACAGGTGATATCGATGCCCATCCAGCGTCTCTTTAGCCGCTGTGCGACCGCAATTGTCGTACCGCATCCGCAAAAAGGGTCGAGAACAATATCCCCTTCATTACTGCTGGCAGTGATAACGCGTTCAAGTAAACGTTCGGGCTTTTGTGTTGGGTACCCAAGGCGCTGCTTATCAGCCGACCCGACTGAGGGAATTTCCCACCAGTCTTTCATGATAACCCAGGAATATTGGCCCTGTTCGTCTTCTTGGAACTTGCTTTTTTTGAAACCGTACCGGTGCATCATGTATGATTTTTCTTTTTGCACATTAAAGACAGTTTGAGCAGCATCTTTCCCGTAGAAAAGAAGTATATCGTGTTTCCGCCCGAATCTTCGTTTCGTAGCTCCGCCTGTTTTATAGCACCATATGACCTCATTCTGAAAATTCGCCGGCCCAAAAACTGCGTCCATCAGTATTTTAAGATAATGACTCGCCGTTGGGTCGCAGTGCAGATAAATAGAGCCGCTACATTTAAGTACCCGCCGAAGTTCTATTAACCTCGGAGCCATCATTGCAAGATATGCCATCATATCGTTTTCGCCGAGATATGTTCTGAACGCGAGCATGGCTTCTGCAACCTTGCCACCTCCTTCCACAATCTCCTGATAGGTTTTCGCCGAAGTTTTATCCCATTGCCAGGTATCTTCAAAAGCCTTGATCTGAGCGGCTGAACGACTCCCGTTCTGTTCAGCAAAAAGCACGTTATAGTCTTGATTGCTCTTGAACGGCGGGTCCAGATAAATAAGGTCCACTGTCTCGTCCTTGATATACCGCCGAAGAATATCAAGATTATCGCCGTAGTACAAAACATTTTCCGTCATACATTATCCTTAGTTCAAACTATACACATATCTCCTGAACCACTTGTACGACTTTCCTGATATTTTGATAATAATTGTTAATCCTCACAAAACTTACGTTATTAGGGTTCCCATGAGCCACACAGTTTTTAAGATTTATGACACTATCTAAGGCTGCTTTCTGTTCATCAGAGATTTCGGTCTCAAAGATAATTCGCCAGTCACCGCTAAAAGCTCCCAGTAACTGCTTTAACTTTTCCTCATTTAAATTCGTAACATGCCTAAGTTGTCTATTCACAAAATTTAAAACGTTGTCATTCGACCTTGTGCCGACATACTTGAGAACTACTATCCGCATTGAGTTTTCTAAAAAAGCTGAGACTAAAACACACAGGTACTTTGCTAGGTGAGCCTTGACTTCATCATCACCAAGACCCTTGACTTTCTCGAAAAGGACGTCCAATCTTTGCTGCTCTTGTAAAATCTCTACATACATTATTTCAACTTGCTGAAATATTCAGTAGCTTTGTTTATTCTTGTCCTAACGTTCTTTTCCTGTGAAGTTCCTGTTTTGCATGCGTCCATAAAATTCGAATCACTCAAAATCTTCTCATACTTACCTTTAAAAGCTTCCATATTCTCAATAGGACCGCTATCGAGGCGTCGTGCAAGACCCACTATTACCGCATCATAAACTGCCGCATTTATGGCGCGTTCTGGACGGAAAGCATGCCTACCCAAGGCTTGTGCTAAAAACTCAATCGTGGGTTTAAACGCTCGCTCTAGGATACTTTCGCTCTGAGTGTTAAAATTTCTATTTTTCCCCATGTATTTGTTCAAGAACTCCTTCATCGGTGGTCTGTAGTTATCAAAATCGAAATAAAGGGCGAAAAACCTCAAAATCAGTTCTTCATCTTTCAATCTATTGCTCGGAGCACCATAAACAGTTGTCCAATCCTTATCCTTACGAAGTTTGTTAAGGAAACTATTAAACGGCCCATGATAGATACAAGCCCTGATTTCCTGTGGTTGAAGGAGTGTGCCGCCTGTATTAAGCCTTTCAAATATATGGTATACGCTGCTATCATCATCGGATGGTTCCTCTTGCCTCACTATGGTAGCATGGACAACAGCATCATCTAGTCGCAACTTGTCCTCTTGTGGCAAAGTATCATAGGTTTGTCCTTCAAATCTCTCTTGTACGCTTCTCAATCTGAACTTCTGTTCCTTAAAGAGACATTTATAGAAAAATTGCAGACTCTTGAGGCGCTGCTGTCCATCAATCACAAGAAGCTTCTGCGTACTCATCTCTCTTGAAAGAAAAATACCAGGCACAGGTAGTCCAAGCAGAAGAGATTCGATAAACCTCGAAGCTTGATTAATATTCCAGACATAGCTACGCTGAAACGGTGGAACAAAGATCACCTCATCGTCCAATTTGCTCACCAGTACTTGAACAGTGTAATCAGCACCATAGCTACTAATAGAATACTTATAAGTCAGTGTTTCTTCGGATGTTTCATCTATAACTTCACTTACCCTATTCTTGTCATTTTCTGCCATGATATTGTTCTCCCTAATCTCATCTACTCCAGCCTAACTATTCTCAACTCTTTCTACATCGTATTCTATTCTCAACTCATACACTACCCAAAACCGCATTCAAATTTTGAACTTCATTTTACCCACTAACTTTGTGTTCCGCAATACGCAATACTACATACGCAATACGAATTAAAACCGCAATTCCCGTCAATCAAAAGAATTCCGCCCTAATCAGTGAAACTTGTGGTTAACACTACCCATACTATCCAGCCATGTCAAGCCTGTCCTGAGCTTGCCTGCACTGAGCTTTGTCGAAGTGTCGAAGGGCCAATTCCTAAAATAACCCCACGTGATGCAAACCTCTCAAAACATTTTACCGGCCAAATCCAACCAAGGCAAGAAACAACCAAAAATTTATCTAATAAAAAAAGCAAAAAAAAGCGAATGGGCTCGTAGTCCTTTTGACTAATCAAAAGGACTACATACATTATCCTTCCAATCGCTTTCAGTCAGCTTAAAAAACAGCCCAATATGATTGGCCTGGTGGTCGAAGGCAGAAGCTCGCGACAAAGCTCGCTTTGGGAGCGGCTGTGCCTGAGAACACCAAGCTGGCTCAATCCGTTTAATCTGCGAAATCTGTGGTTATATTAATCTGTAAAACTTGTGCCCGCGTAGAGCCTGCCCTGATCGGTGAGCGGGTATCTGTGAAATCTGTGGTTACCACCCCAGCCAAACAAAATCAAGCAGATTTTTAGCAACCACATAAGCAAGCCAAACACGATAAATTACCACCGAGCTAATCCTGTTGTAATTTGTATAGACTGGGGTTGTTGGGAATTTTGCCACTAAAGCTCGTAGTCCTTTTGACTAATCAAAAGGACTACATAATTTATCCCGCTCATACAACAGGCCGCCACAATTTTGCTTTTTTATTTTTGAGTTGGAGGGAAAAGCCTAAGGATTGACACAGGTTTTTCAGCTTTTTTCCTTCAATCCGTGCTAATCTGCGCAATCTGCGGTTAAAAAAAATCCTTGAAATCTGTGTTTAACAATACCCAAAACCTGCAATTCCCGCCTGCCCCAAGGGTGAGCTCCTGCGCACCCACAAGCCGGGGTCAATCAAAAGAATTCCACACGCTTGAGGGAGATTATAGGGGATAGAGTTCGGATTTCACTATGAAAAAGGGCAGCCAAAAAAAAGTTGCTTTTTGGCCGTTTTTTTGTTGACTTATGTTTGAAACTGCGTTAAAATACCCGTATGTTTGCCAGCAGGCTAACATAAACCGCCCCTAAGCGGAGATAACTAAACAATATCCGATGTTCAAAACCGCAATTGCCCAAACCAAGCGCCGCCTGCGACGACGATTTGTTTTGAATTTGGGTCATTTCGATTTTGACATTGTTTCGGATTTCGATATTAGGATTTCGGATTTCAAACTACCAGATAACTCCTTATGCAACAAGATTTTATCATCAATCGTCAATCGTCCATCGTAATTTTGGAGGACTTATAATGGCTACCGAAGCCCAAATTTTATCCCGCTTGTCCCCAAGAGCTTGTCCCCGGTGTATGCTCACTTGCTTTTCTGCCGGGGATCCAGATGGCTCATCAGGCCGAAATAGCGGAGAAATAGAGAGTGAGTTTTACTATATTATATGCAAAACAAACCCAATTTGCTGGATGCTCAAATGAACGCAAACTCTTGTGCAACAACGGATTATGAAAATAAATCCAATTGGACACTTGGTGAAAACAAACCCAATTCAAACCCAATCAAAGCCAATTTCCGAAAAGCCCAAATGAATGTAAGCTCACTTATAACAAAGGGTTACAGAAAAAACGACGCTTTCGCAGTCCGAAAAAACAAACCCAATTCAAACCCAATTTCCGTAAAGGCCAAAATGAACGTAAACTTATATGTTATAGAGGATTATGAAAATGAAACCGCCTTCAGGCTCCAAAAAAACAAACCCAAACAAAGCCAATTTCAAACGGGGCACCAGCCGCCACCCACTTCTTATCTGCCCCCCAATTTTCTTTAAGATTTACCCTAAAAAATGCTCCAAATTTTTAATAAACTTTGAAGATACCTTTGTTTTTAATCGATAATAGTATTGTTTTACACACTATACAGAGAGGCACATGTATCGGTCGAATATGGAGAAGGTGTATAATGCAAATTAGGTACGCTGTTTCTACGATGGTATTTTGGGGACGTGAGCATCCTCTATCTTTTGAGCAGGAGTGCCAGTTCTTAAAGGCGCTGGGCTTCGGCATAGAGTTATGGTCCAATATCAAGGGCCAGAGTGAGTGTCGTTACCAGAGGCGTAATTGGACCAGGCTTACCACCGCTACCAATGATATGTTAGTGGCGATGCGCTCCCGCAGTGACGGTCCAACATTAGAGCAATGGCATGAACAAATCGAATGTGCCAAGCTGCTTGGCGCAAATATTGTAACCGATTTGCAGAGTATGGGCATTCCCGATGTTCCGGAGCTTAACGGCTGTGGTTTTGCAACCGAGGTAGTCAAAATGGCCGAGGAGAACGATGTCAAATTGTGCCTCGAAACCGGTCGGTTACCGATGCTCAATAAGGTCGGTGAGAAATTTGAATCCGTCCTATATTGCCTCGACGTCGGCTATGCCAATCTGGACAGTGAATATTCCTTCAGGCAATATGTGGATGATTTGGCCCCGAGAGTGTTCCATTTGCATCTGACTGATAATTACGGGCAAACGGACGACCACGAGCCGCCCGGCCTGCAGGGTGGTATATCCCATGAAAATTGGAATTATCTATTGAAGGTTTTAAGCAAATATGACAATGATATAGTTGGTTCGTTTGAGATGTGTCCGTGTCTGCCGGATGTGATGATACGCCAGGCGAGCGAATTTTTGTTTGATGTATTGAAATGGCCCAATCGGCCTCGAAAGCATCCCAGCTACGCGGACGTTGCCTATAATCCGATGTAGGACAAGCAGCAGTCCCATCAGAGCTACCCCCCTCATTTGGGAGGTGGATATAATATATAAGGTCCCCATTTTGCGATCTTTTGCCCCTGCTTTGGGTTCCCGCAAGGCGGGGTCCCTCGCAGGGGTAAACTTGCCCCCGTGAAGGCGGGGATGGGGTCCGTATAAAAAGGCTGAGGGTAAAAATATCCTTGGCTTTTTTTGTTTTGTTAAACCGCAATTGCCTCAGAGCCCTTTTCCTGCTACCTGCCCAGCACCGATATCGCAAAACAAGCCAGAAAAAGAAAAAAGAGGAAAATCAGGCAAATTTTCTTTGTAAAGCGTGATATGGCCAAAAGATACAAAAAAAAGCTTGACAATTCCGTACAAATCCTATATACTCAAATTGACAGATTCGTATTGTCATCCCTGCGGAAGCAGGGATCCAGAGTTGTATCGGCACAATGGATTCCCGCTTGCGCTGGAATGACAAATTACATTATATTATTGTCAGAGCAATAGTTACAGTAATACGAAATTCAAAAACGGTCAGTTTGAGTTATATATTAAAACTCGTTTTTAGTTCATGAGTTAATCTGTTTTGTCGGAGGTATAGATTATGAGAATCGTTGTGTATATGCTGGTAATGTCTGTTTTGCTTATTGGCGGCTGCTTTTCATCAGGAGAAAGCTTCTCCAGGGCCGGTTATAACTTCAGCATGATAGATAAGATTGCTATTGTAGCCGTTGAGGGTGCTATGAAAAGCGAGACAGCCAAAAATCAAATTGCTGATTTATTCGCGATGGAATTCCTGAAGAAGGGTTATGCACCTGTAGAGCGTACCCAAGTTAAAGCATTGCTTGAAGAGCAGCAATTGCAGGATTCAGACTTAACCACTGAGGCGGGTGCGCCCGAGGCCGGGAAAATTCTAAACGTCCCTGCGGTTCTTATCGTCAATATACCACACTTTGGTGAAGAAATATCTATGACGGCAAAGTTGATAGATGTCGAGGATGGCAGCATTTTGTGGCTGGGCAGTGGTTCGGGTAAAACCGGGCGATTTTTATCCACGATTTTTGGAGCCGCCGTTGGTGCCGGTGCCGGTGCTGCTGTCAGCAGCGAAGAAGATGAACTATTCGGCGGCGTTGTCGGTGGAGTATTGGGTGGCGCGGCAGGCTATGCTTTATCACCTCAAGAGACTAAGAAAGCAAGAACGATAATAAGGAGGATGTGTAGAACTTTGCCATCGAGGCTGAGCACCGAATGGTAAAGCTCTCCGAGCCTGCTTCGGTCTGACAGAACTTGAACTCTATTACAAAGGATGAGGGCGAAAGACTACCCTTAACCTTTGTTTGTTTCGTAATCCTGCTGTTGTTATAGCTCACTCCTGCTTGTTTCTGGCAGGGGTTGTGAAACTTTCCGGCTCGACTGAACTCGCCGAAGTACAAGGTCAGACTAATCGCCTGTTGGAGCCTGTTATTTTTTCTTGTCGCTTTCGTTGCCTATGATATAGCCGCCGACGGCGCCTGCTCCAGCTCCAATCAGAGTTGCTTCCGTATCGCCGCCTATTGCCTGACCGGCAATGGCGCCAACCCCTGTACCAATAAGAGCGCCGGTTTGAGCGTCGCTCTCACAGCCGGCAACAAATGCCAGACCAAGGCTCACAGCGACCACCATCAAAATTATTATCAGGTTCTTAGCCATTTATACCTCCATTTCAATATAAAAAACGAAATTGTCAAATCCATAATTCTACACCAGTTATTTTACCACCATCCCACCAAAATAGTCAAGACAATAACCTTATAGTGCTTTGCCAAGACTCAAATGATGGTTTGTCATTCCCGCGAAAGCGGGAATCCAGACTTATTGATGGTGCTGGATTCCGCATCAAGTGCGGAATGACAGCCCTCAAAGCACGCTTGACACTAATCTTTATAAAGAGACATTTAAGGCTGTTATTTTTGTTCGGCTATTGGGGTGGAATAACTTTAACTTATCGGTCAGTTTAAATTAGCTAAAGGTGCATCAGGATTCTTCCGATAAAACGGAAACAATGGGGTGCCAAAAAACAGGAGGAAAAAACTTCAAGAATCTCTTAAAACTTTTTGACGGTACCTTTCGTGAGAGTACAATGGCTGTCGAGCGTCTTAAATATTAACAAGACTTTTGCAGAACCTTTGGAGAGTAATATGAGCGGAGTTAGGTTTAAGAATCCTATCATATTTGCAATTTTAGCTCTTTTAAGTCTGCCTTTTTTTACAGGTTGTAACGCTCCAAAGGGCCACTTAGCCACTTTTAATGGGCACTTTGAAAGATTCGACTATGAGAATTCGGCACTTTTTGCCCAGAAAAAGATAAGTAAAAATAAAAATCCCAAAGGCGAGGACTTACTCTGGGCCTTGCAACTTGGAACAGTTCAAAGAATTCAACAAGAATATACCAAAAGCACCGAGTCCTTCGATAAAGCAGAGGAGATGCTTAAGTATTACGATGAACAGTCCAGGCTTGCGGATGGCATTGGTTCTACTATCGTAAATGAAAACATCATTCCTTACAGGGGCGAAGAGTATGATGGCGTAATGGTCAACGTTTACAAGGCCCTGAACTTTATGGCTGAAAAGGAGTTTGACCTGGCCAGAGTGGAATTTAATCGGGCCCTTGACAGACAGAGACGAGCAAAAGAGAAATTCAGTGAAGAAATACATAAACTCCAGGCCGAATTGGAACAGAAGCAGCAACAAGACGAATTTTCAAAATCCAATGTTGAAAATTCGGAAACACAGGAACTATTGGCTCAAAAATATCCCAATCTCTACAACTTTGAAGCTTACCCTGATTTCGTTAATCCTTTTGCGACCTACTTGGCAGGCATATTCTTTAACCTGGTTGGTGACCACTCTAAAGCAGTGGATTTGCTCAAGGAATCCTATGGTATGGTCGGAGATAATGCCTATATAGCTGAAGACCTCAGCATTACTGAGAATATACTTGATGGGAAAGGTAAATTGGACGATACAATATGGCTGATATTTGAGAATGGCCTGGGGCCTGTAAAGAAAGAATTCAGGCTGGATATTCCATTATTCGTTGCAACAGATAAAGTTAAATATATTGGAATTGCTCTGCCAAAACTGGAATACAGAGACAAAGCATACCAATATATTGTTGCAGAAGTTGATGGTAAAGATTATAAAACTTGTTTGGTCTCGGATATGGACAGGGTTGTCCAGACGGAGTTCAGCAAAGATTTTAAGGGTATTTTAACAAGAGCTATTATATCAGCAACGGCAAAAGCCGTTGCGCAGTATGCTCTTGCGGAACAGGACTCTTCCGGCGCTTCGTTTGCCTCTCTCATAGTGGCAGTATACAGTTATGTGACAACCGCTGCGGATGTCAGGATATGGACTACTTTGCCAAAAGATTTTCAGATTGCGAGGTTCCCAAAGCCGGAAAACGGCAAATTAAAAGTTACTCCTCTTGGGTCTATGCCGCTTGAGATTAATATTTCTGGTTGTAATAATGCAATTGTATATGTTAGAATAACAGCTAATCAGGTCGAGCCGGTATATGAGGTTATAACTTTTTAAATTAATGTTTTTTTTGGGAGATTAGAAAATGAAAACAATTACAAATATATTGCTGTTAGTTCTCGCCTTTACGCTCACAGCCTGTGATCAGCAACCTGCACAAATTCATGTAAGGGAAGAAATAAGAAGCGATGACCTTGCCAGTAATATCGTAACCCGTCCGGTAGCCCATGCCTTCAGCGCACTGATTGGGGAACGCATTGAAATCGATAATGCCGTTACCATGAGGAACGATACCGGATTTCTTGAGCTTCATATCAACGGACACAATCGCTCATATAATACCAAACGGTTCAGGTATAGAATCGAATGGCTCGATGCGAATGGCTTAATGATTCAAACCAAAACAAGCACATGGCTGCCGACCTCGGCGATGGGTAAATCCTCATTTAGCCTTAAGGCTGTCGCGCCGAGAGTAGAAGCTGTAGATTTCAGAATGGATACTAAAAAGTGGGAGTAAATTATGAAAACAAAAACATTTGGAATTATCACATTGATTGGTATTTTCCTTGCAGGCTGTGCTACGGAAACTGTCAACATTGACGTTGTACACGATGAGGGTAAGGCAGTTATGGCTCTGGATTACCGGGATTTTGCCCAGGCTGCGAGCGAAATGATTCAATCGATGATCGGTTCAGGTCGTCTTAAAAAGTCCGGTGGTGGAAGATATGTAATGACGACCGCCAGAGTTACAAACGATACCATGCAGCGAATCGACACCGACCAGTTGATGGCAAAGATTGAAGAAGAGCTTATGAACAGCGAACAGGTTGTAATGACCTCAGCGGTAGGGGGCAAGGGCGCTCCGGACGAAATGATTTACGAGATGAGAGATATCAGAGACTCGGCAACGGGAGACGAATTTAATCAAGAAACCCTTGCAGGCAAAAGAACAATAATTGCACCTGAGCTGAGCATCGCCGGCAAAATTTTCCAGAGAAATATTCGTTACGATAGTAACCGCCAGCAGGTTGAATATTATTTCCAGCTCATGATAACAGACTTAACAACCGGCCTGAGATTCTGGCAGAAAGAATCTATTATCGGCAAACGAGGAAGTAATAAGTCCGTAGCGTGGTAAGAGCATAATTTTGTTTTATTGTCCAATATGAAAGTGGGATTAAAAATGAAAAAGATATACATGCTCCTGCTTGTAGTGGCATTGGTCTGCCCGAAGGCATTTTCCGCTCCTAAAACTATAGTTCGCCAAACAAAAGGCCAGGGCATAACCAGAGAACAGGCGATCCAGAAAGCGTTGTATCAGGCCGTCGCTCAGGCCAAAGGTATTGCGGTCAGTTCGGGAAGATACGAATTCGGCTTCCAGTCCGCTGGGGTGGGCATTGACACACAAGACACGGGTAAAACTATCGAATTCGATGCCGTATCCGTCCAGACGGGCGGTTCCACCCGGTTAACTGATATTGCAGGCTGGGTCAAATCTTACGAAATTATTGATGAACAAAAAATCGATGATAGAACCTACGAGGTTACAATTAAAGCCTGGGTTTACGACTACGAAGACCCTGAACAAACCAACAGGCTCAAGCTGGCGATAATGCCGATTCAAACACTCTATGACTCCTATCGATTCGGCAGCTTTGTTCCTTCGGCGGTTGAAATGTCTCTTAAGCTCTCCCAACAACTAAGCGTAGGCCTTTCAGGGACAAATAAATTCGCTGTTTTAGACAGAGAGTATATCGCTGAATTTGCCCAAAACAGAAATATTCTTCTCTCTGACGATTCACCGATTGAGGAAAAGGCCAGGCTGGGCCAGGTTCTCGGTGCCGATTATATGATTGTCGGAACTATATCCAACGCAGGACTCCAGATAAAAGAGAAAACATCCAGAGCTATCGGCCGTCCAATCAGAGAGTACGAGGTTGATTACGTTTTTGACTATCGCCTGATAGTTGCCCCTACAAGGCAGGTCAAATTAGCCGACACCGTCAATATTTCCCTTGAAGAAGACCAGGTCAGAGTGCTCGTTAAAGAATGGGAGCCTGATGACCTGGATTACAGGGAAATGGTTGACAACCTTACAATCAAAGTTGCCAAGCAGGTTGTCGATAATATTATCGACAGACTCTACCCGATACGCATCGCAAGCAAAAATATAGAAGGGCAGGTTATTGTCAACCAAGGCGGTAAAAGAATCTCAAAAGGTTCTGTCTTGGAAGTCTTGATTCAGGGCAAAGAAATAATTGACTTTGATACGAAAGAATCATTAGGCCGAACGGAAAACCTTATCGCAACAATCAAGATTGAAAAAGTAACGCCGACAATCTCATACGCCAGGCTTATAAAAGGCGACTTCGATAAAATTACCGAAGGTTTGATTTGCCGGCTAAAAAAGGTTGACTTTAAAGAGCCGGAAGGTGCTAAAAGCAGTATCAAGAGAACCCCTCAGGGAGGAGTAATATTGCCCTTTGACTAAATTTTTCTGGAAGCAAATGTTTCTTTCTGAGCTCAAATAATTTTTGTGATTAATGTAACAATCTTCGTTAATCGTCTTTAGGGCCGTTTTTTCTAATCTCTTCGAAAAAAGGTGTTCTTTTTTGTTCTACCGATTCGGCGGCGTAGAGATACATTGCGGCCGACCAGCTCTGCCAGTCCTGTCCCTGAGGCGTTCCATCCTGTGCACGTATCCATTCGTTAAAGCCGAATTCCACATCAGCTTTACGGGCCGGTCGGACAAGCTCGGTTAGAGCAAGAAGCTTTTTCTCAGCAAGGGCATATCTTTTAGCAGCCACCAGAGCTGCTATATAAAAGCCGCAAATGAAAGGCCAAATCCCGCCATTGTGATATTCTCCGGGTTGATTATACTTTTCATAACGCGGGAACCAATCGGGGTCATTCGGCCTGACATAGGGGAAGAAATTCGGCGGCAAATCAACCGCCAGGTCTTCATTTTGCCTTAAAGCATCGGACTCCTTTTCTATCCACAATACCAGTTTCTTTGCTCTGGACGGTGATGATATGCCGGAGAGGATAGCCAGGCTATTACCCAAAAGGTCAAAACGCTCACTTCGGTACACTTTGTACGACCACATAGCATAATACGGTTTGTATCTGAGAATTAAACCTTCATGAACATGTCGGTGCTGTCTTTCACCCTTGACGGTAAAACTCTCCATATACTGCTTAACCTTTACAGCCCGTTCATATTGGCCAAAAAGGCAAAGATAAGTATAGACGATAGTGTTAACAAACAGCCCATATCCCAAAACCCACTGTTCGTCACGCCAGTCACTGGTGGGTAGTTGCGCCACGAGATATCGGTCTGTAGGACTTTGATATCTCATCCAGCCCAAAGCCTTTCGGACGGCCTTCTCGAGAAAATCATCTTCCTTCATAACCTTTCGGTAAATTCCGACAGCCATAAGAAACAGTGGGGTTGTGTCGCTGGAGCCTCTGTCCTCTCGGTCATGAACCAAGGATGGAATATGACCTAACATTGATTGATTATTAGCCAGCGTCTCCAGAACCCTTCGCAGTGATTTAAGCAGTCTTTTGTTCTGCGTGGTCAATACGCCAAGCGAGCATATCATCAAATCCCTGGTGTACGGCTCAGGATATCCCCAACCGGCGGTTCTGGGCAAATTTCGATAAGCGCCATGGTTGTTATGGAGCAGTACCTGCAGAGCTGCTTCTTTGGCTTTACTGACCAACGCTTGTTGCTGTTTATCCATATTATGATATACCTAAACGCTTTGAAATAATTTTGACAAA
>Ga0209979_1001019_pt1 | contig 33046 bp, 29 predicted proteins | sample AnhtaG_FD_183114 | JGI IMG/M metagenome (GOLD analysis project Ga0209979, IMG submission 183114) | Deep subsurface microbial communities from Anholt, Denmark to uncover new lineages of life (NeLLi) - Anholt_01485 metaG (SPAdes) (version 2) | ecosystem: Environmental > Aquatic > Marine > Oceanic... | reverse complement strand
GTCTCGATGGTATGCTTATCTTCGATAATTATAACACACTCAGTCGTAGTAATGCAAGCTATTGGCTGATTTTTAAATTGTGGGATGTCAGGAATACCCCTCAAGGCGGGTTAGTCGTTAAATGGCCTCTGAGGCGCTTTAAGTTGAAAGCTGATGGGCTTTTCAGTAGTCTTTGAAGTTTCTCATCCATAGGGGCCAATCCTCAGGTTGGACGCCGCCGGCTTTGGTCCAGGGGCCTGCGGTGTCAAATTCGCGATGCCATTTCAATGTCCATAACTCCTTAAGTCCGACCTTTCTGACCGACCAATCTAAGAAAAGGCCGTTGACGTGCCCGTTGTGACGGTTTATGCAGAAGGGCCCCCAACCACTACGTATTCCCACCCGCCGTGGCGGTCCCTTGGCATGGTGGAAGGCGTAATAGTCAGGCTCTGTGGAATCGAGAAGCGTGGGGATGCTGGCTCTGCCCCTGAGTGAGAAAACGTCTATGCCCTCCCAAGGGTGGGGAATGGATTCATCAAATTGGGCCTTCAACAACCATTTGTTGAAACCATAGCTGCCGCGAAACGACACACCTTTGTACGAACGCTCCCAGGCTCTAAACGTATAATCGTAAACTCTATAATCGTCCGGTCGTTGCCGTTCATCCCGAGGTCTAACGGCCGTTGGGCAGCAGAGTATGCCTTTGATGTCATTGCCGTTCAATCTCGGCGCACGCTCGTCGCCAAAGTCGGCACCAAAGAGCGAAGCACAGAGAAAAAATGTGGCATCTAAGGGGCGGGGAAAGCATCCCTGGTTTTCCTCTACGTATAGGCCCAGTATTGTTCCCCACTGCTTTAGGTTCGCCTGACAGACAACCGCCCTGGCCTGGTTTCGGACTCGTTGAACCACCGACAGCAATATCGCCATCAATAACACAATTATTGAAATTACAGTTAAAAGCTCTATTAATGTAAAAGCATTTCGTTGTCGCATATCAGCTCTCCTTCTCTTTCAAAGAAGGTTTTCCAAACCGACAATTTTCGCCAGATATGATGGGTCTCGATGGTATGCTTATCTGCGATAATTATAACACACTCAGTCGTAGTAATGCAAGCTATTGGCTGATTTTTAAATTGTGGGATGTCAGAAATAACCCTCAAGGCGTGTTAGTCGTTAAATGGCCTCTGAGGTGCTTTAAGTTGAAAGCTGATGGGCTTTTCAGTAGTCTTTGAAGTTTCTCAACCACTCGGGCCAGTCGCTCGACATAACGCCGCCGGCTTTTGTCCAGGGGCCTGCGGTGTCAAATTCGCGATGCCATTTCAATGTCCACAACTCCTTAAGTCCGACCTTTCTGACGGACCAGTCCATGAACAGACTGTTTACACCTCCACTATGGCGGTTGATGCAGACAGTACACGCTGGCCACTCAAGTTCATCCGGCGTGTACATATCATCATACTGAGGGGGTGGGTCATAACTGGTGTCTAAGCTGGCCCCAGAATGGATGGAATCGAAAAACACGGGCACACTTGATGCACCCTTGGCAGACCAAGTCGTCCAGGTCTTGGTACCGATAGTTGACTTGGGAGGTAGAGGACGGATGAACAAATACCAAAGCCAGGCGTTCGCGCCATAGCTGCCGGCAAAGTCGCCCCAAGAAGGATGTCTGTTAAAGACCCAAGCAGAAAACTTGCTGCCCGGCCACGATTCAGATGGATAAGGATTGTTGGGGCGTCCGAGCTTCGTGGCCATAGGGCACAGGAGCACATCATTACAGTCGCCATAGTAAGCTCCCCATCGGGGTGTCTCTCCCTGCATCCAGGGCCACCACCAGCCTCCCCATGGTGAATCAGACTGGTCCGAGCTCTGGGTATCAGCAGCAAACGTCGCAAATGTAAGGCCCCATTGGTGTAGATTCGCTTGACATTTAACTGCTTTGGCCTGTCTCCTGACCTGCTGGAGTGTGGGCATCAATATTGCCATCAATAATGCAATAATGGCAATGACCACTAAAAGCTCTATTAACGTAAATCCCGTTAGAAATCTTCCTTTTTCTCGATTGGGAATTCCTATTTCTAACGGGGTAAAGCTGTTTAGTTTGCGCATATAATGTTGTGCCTTTCCCGTGTAATTGTTTTTTAGTAGTCCTTAAATCCTCTCATCCACTGTGGCCAGTCAGATGACTGGACAAGGCCGGCTTGTGTCCAGGGGCCGGTAGTGTCGTACTCGCGATGCCACTTCAATGTCCACAACTCCTTGAGTCCAACCTTTCTGGAAGAGAAGTCCACAAAAACGCCATTCACAAATCCATTGTGCCGGTTGATGCAGAGCATTTTCATAGCATTTGTAGTCCAGTCTTCTCTCTGGCCTTCAAATAGCGGAGGTTCATCAGTGTGGTGTGGCCGGGTGTCCCACCACAGGTCGTCCAGAAACAGTGGTATATTATTTGTACCTTTGACATCGCGGCTCCTCCAGTAGTGTGCAGCCGGCTTGCCACCCTCCTGGCCCGGCGGTGGATTAGTAACCCATATATTAATTCCATAGCTGCCGAACTCATCGTAAAAGTTTGTCCAGGCTGCAAACGGGACCTGCCAGCCTTGGTCGTAAGGTTTCGTAGCTGTTGGGCAGCAGCAAAGTTCCTGGTTGTGAGTGTAGTACGGCCGGAGCACAGCCATCCAACTGGCCTGCTGATCCGGGCCGATGTTCCAGCCTCTATGGAAATAGCCGTTGTTCTCATTAGTGTATATCGAAAAGTAAAGGCCCCATTGCTTCAGGTTCGACTGACAGGCAACTGCCTTTGCTTGTTTCTTAATTCGCTGCAGTGCAGGCAGCAATATCGCCATCAACAGTACAATAATGGAAATCACCACCAAAAGCTCTATTAAGGTAAAGCCCACCCCATTAGAAATCTTCCTTCTAACGGGGCAAGTTAGAAACCTTCTGCTTTGCCGACCAGGAATCTTAATTTCTAACGGTGTAAACCCATTTTGCATGCGCATGTTGTTCGTCCTTCTCTTCCAAAATAGAAAAAGACCTTCGCTGATATGCTTTTCTGCCATAATTTTAAGAAACACTCGCGGTAATGCAAGCCGTAAGTGCCGTCCAAGGGCATCCCCATCTGATTCGGTCATTTTCTAAAACCTCTGTTTTTTCGGACGGCCTTTTCTCTTGATCCAACTTGCACACTGTACCCTGTATTTCGAACAGCGCTGGACCAATTTCCTCATAGCAGGCCAAGCTCTCTTGTCAAGAAATTCGAGCCAGTTAATCGTTCCACCTTTTTCAAAATTTCCCTAACCTAACTTGATATAATTCTACCTTTTTAACACGCCCTGTATTATAGTTATTCTCGCTCATGAAGATTGATTTTCACTAACTTCTAATTGCTGAAAAAGCCCTTAAAAGGAAAATATGCACACCCATAAACTCCCCATATTACGGCAGGGCCAATTACTGCCATCGCCAAGCCTACAGTTTTCTCGTTGGCACTACCACAAAATATGACCATAATCATTCCGACAATCACAGGCACTATTGAGAGGACAATTGCAATCCTCAAATAACCTTTTTTTGTATTCATATCGAAACTCCTTCTAAGCTGACATTTTCTATTTGAGTCTGATGCGTTCCGCCGCATAGCTTCTCTGCCATAATTATAACCCAATCCCTTATGTAATGCAACTGATTCGGGCAGGATTTGTGAGGTTTGGCTGGATTAGTACTCCATTTCAGAAATAGTACGACTACGAGATTGCCACGCTCGGCTGCGCCTCGCTCGCAATGACAACGAATTCAGTCCTATGTCATTGCGAGGAGCCCTTCGGCTACGCTCAGGGTAAACTCCACAACGAAGCAATCTCGCTCTGGCATAGTAGCGAGATTTACAAAACGCTGTATTAGTATAATTCCATCAGTAATTGCAAAAAGGGTGAGCTGGTTTTTGCTTTTCTTGACGGTGGATGGCCAATAGCTTATAGTGTACAACCTGATGCTGGATGATGTCATTCCCCTTGTCCAGCAAGGGGCAGGCTCTGTGAAAACAGGAATCCAGAAAGATAACAATGTAATGGATTCCCGCTTGCGCGGGAATGACAAGCGCTTGCTTGTGAGTGGTAGTAAATTTGGAGTTTGTTGTAATGGCTAAGGAAAGTCAATGTGAAAAGTGCACGGGGCTGTGCTGCCGGTATTTTGCGCTGCCGATTGATACGCCGGAAGATAGGGGAGATTACGATGACATAAGGTGGTTTTTGTGCCATAAAGACATAACGGTCTTCGTAGAGGAGGGCGACTGGTATATTAACATAAACAATAAATGCAGACACCTGTCGGAAAAAGACTGCCGCTGCAAAATTTACGATAAAAGGCCGAGGATATGCAGAGGATACCGTCACGCGGACTGCGATTTTATCGAGGGCGAATACGACTACGAGCTGCACTTTACCAACGATAAGCAAATGGAAGAGTATATCAAAATAAAATTCGACAATAACGTAACCGAAAAACAAAAGGCAAAGAAAAAAAAGAAAAAGATAAAGAAATGAAGATACCGCCGGTAAAAGGGACAAGGGATTTTTATCCGCCGGATATGGCCGTCAGAAACTGGATAATCGACGGCTGGAAGAGGGTGTCTGTCCGCAACGGCTTTGAGGAATATGATGGGCCGATATTTGAGTATCTGAAGATGTTTCAGATAAAGAGCGGCGACGAAATCGTCGAGCAGCTTTTCTCGCTGCAGGACAGGGGCGGTAGAGACCTGGCCTTAAGGCCGGAGATTACACCAACGCTTGCGCGAATGGTCAACCAGCGGATTAATTCGCTGCCTAAGCCTATAAAGTGGTTTTCGGTGCCGAGATTATTTCGGGCCGAGCGTCCTCAGAAAGGCCGACTTCGCGAGTTCTTCCAGTGGAACATCGATATAATCGGCGTCGATGATGTGTTAGCTGATGCAGAGGTGATATTTACAACAGTTGATTACCTTCGCGAAGTTGGACTTACGCAACGAGATATTCGAGTTAAGCTCTCAAGTAGAAAATTGTTAGCATCGGCGCTGCAGAATATTGGTGTGCCTAAAGGCCAACTTGATTCGTTATATGCTTTACTTGATAAATATAGCAAGATGCCAGGTGATACATTTGAAAAAACGCTTGTCGAACGGGTTCCCGATTCAGTTATAGCCACAAAGATTATGGATTTTATGAATGCTACAACTCTCTCTGAAGTGCCTGAGATAGTCGGCACTAATGCCGAGGTCGAAGATGCTATACAAGAACTTGCGCTTTTGAAAGTCCTGCTAACTCAGATGGGAGTATGGCGATATTGTGATTTTTATCCGAGCATCGTCCGAGGCTTGGCTTACTATACTGGTGTGGTATTTGAGGTTGATGAGCTTATGGGTGAGCTTAGGGCTATTTGCGGTGGAGGCAGATATGATAAGCTGTTGCGTGATTTTAGCGGGCCGGATGTGCCGGCTACCGGTATGGGTATGGGCGACTGTGTGTTGGAAATCTTACTCAAGGAAAGAGGTCTTTTAGATAAGAATCTCTCAAAGCCTCAATTGGACTATTTCGTGGCTTGTGTTGATGAAAAATTCTTCCAAAAGGCCATCGAGATAACGATGAAACTACGGTCAGCTGATCGAGCGGCTAATTTCAGTTATAAGCCTGTTGGTTTGAGCAAGCAGCTAAAACAAGCCTCGGACCAAAACGCCAACAAGTGCATAATTGTTGGTGATGAACTCAAAGAGGATAAACTCGTAATTAAAGATATGACAACTGGTGAGCAGGAACTGATTGATTTTGATAAATTTTTTGCAGAGCTTAAATCATAAATCCAGATGAAGGATTTTCCCCCCAATCATTATGAGCGGGCCTTCCAGAATTGGCTGATTGACAATCGAATTCAATACATTTCGATAGATGAGCACAAGCGGGCGGCCTTTGCTCGCTGTAAGGTCAAGAGCTTCGATTTTTTGGTATATCCGGCCAACGGACAAATAATAATTGCTGAGGTAAAGGGCAGAAAGTTCAAGGGCACCAGCCTGACCAAATTAACGGGTTTTGAATGCTGGGTTACAGCCGAGGACGTCGATGGCCTGGTAAAGTGGCAGCAGGTTTTCGGCCTGGCTTATCAAGCTGTCTTCATTTTTGTCTATAAGATAGAGAACATCGACGTAGATTTTGACGGCAGGGACGTCTTCGATTTTGACGCAGACATGTATATATTTTTTACCGTAAAATTAGACAAGTATCGTTCGTTTATGAAACGCCGCAGTCCGAAATGGCAGACTGTAACGTTACCCGCTGAGAAGTTTCGACATTGTGCCGTTCAAATCAGTGAGCTTTTACTTTGATGATTATAGGATGGACGACAGAAGGCTTTGCTGATAAAATCCCTTGTCCCAAAGATTGATGGAAAAGAATTAGCAGTGAAATTATTGGAGGTAACTAAGTATGCTTAAGAATGTTTTGTATCTGGTGGTGGGAGCGGTTGTTTTGGCTGGTTGTTTTGTAAGTGTCCACACGACCGAATGTGACACCGAGGTCAAACGGTCCCAAGTCCTGCGCCATGTTGTGCTGTTCAATTTCAAGGATGGCACTTCCAGCCAACAGGTGAGGGAGATTGTGAACGCTTTCCGTGCGCTGCCGGACAGAGTCGATGCGATATGTGATTTCGAGTGGGGCACCGATGTAAGTGTAGAGAATCTCCAGCAGGGCTTTACTCACTGTTTTTTGGTAACGTTTCGCAGCGAAGCTGATAGAGCGAAGTATCTGCCGCATCCGGCCCACAAAGAATTCGGCAAAATGTTAGGCCCACACCTGGACAAAGTTATTGTAGTTGACTACTGGACGAAACAGTAATAGCTGCCAAAGTCCTGGATTGATGGCTGTCTCAGGGAAGCGAAAATAGTTAGGGTATCGCCGAACCGGTGATGTGGGTGACCTCGGACTGTGGGGTAAAATGCGAATCATAGCAGGCTCAAAACGAGGGATGAAATTACTTAGTCCCAAGACGAAGGTGTCCCGGCCGATTACCGACAGAGTTAAAGAATCACTTTTTAGCATCCTATACAAATACGACTTGCCGAGCGCCGTAGCAGCCGATTTATTCAGCGGCGTCGGTTCTCTGGGTCTTGAAGCTTTAAGCAGGGGAGCGGAGTTTGTTACTTTCGTTGAGCAGGACCCGAAGATTGTTTTAGTTCTAAATAAGAACATAGAAAAAGCCGGTTTTATTAAAGAGTCTAAAGTAATAAGGGCCAACGCTTTTAAGATTGGAGCGCTGGTTGATTCCAGCCGGCAAAAATATGGGCTTGTTTTTGTTGACCCGCCCTATGCTGATACAAAGGATGTTCAAACGGGTTCACCTCTGGGTGGTTTGCTGGATTTGTTGGGTGAGCAGGTAGCCGGTGACGGAATTGTTGTCGTCAGGACAGACCAAAAGGTATCTTTGTTAGAGCGATATGGGGAATTTCGAGTAGTAGAGCGACGCCGGTGGGGAACTATGACAGTAACCCTATTACAGAAGATGAACGAATGACAAACAAGCAGGCAGCAATAAAAATAATTAAGCGATTGAAGCGAAACGGCTTTGAGGCGTTGTTGGCCGGGGGTTGTGTGCGCGATATGTTGTTGGGCCAACGCGCCAAAGACTATGATGTTGCTACGAATGCACAGCCCAAAGAAGTAATAGGATTGTTCAGACGAACATTGAAAGTCGGAGCAAAATTCGGTGTGGTCATTGTTTTGGTCGAAGACCGGCAGGTAGAAGTTGCCACGTTCAGAACGGAAACCGACTACGCTGACGGCAGACACCCCGGCGCAGTTAAGTTTGCCAATGCCGCTGAAGATGCCAGCCGAAGAGACTTTACCATAAACGGGATGTTTTACGACCCTCTGCAACAAGAGGTAATCGATTATGTCGATGGCCAGGCTGACCTTAGAGCAAAGATAGTGCGAACTATCGGCAGGCCGGCCGAGCGATTTAGCGAAGATTATCTGCGAATGCTGCGGGCTGTGCGGTTTTCAACTCAGCTTGGTTTTGCGATTGAGCCGTTGACGTGGTCGGCGATTTGCGGCCACGCAAGAAATATAACGAGAATAAGCGGCGAACGCATAGCAATCGAGTTAGAGGGTATCCTTGTCAATCCCAACCGTGCTGCGGGGGCGTCGATGCTGTTTGACAGCGGATTGGCTGAGGCGGTCTTTCCAGGGTTGTCTTCCAAACATAGAAAAACGGCAATTGAGGTATTGGGTCAACTTAGAAAGAAGGTTGATTTTGCGTTGGCGTTGGCCTGTTTTTTTGCCGGCTGCGATACGGAATTCGCAATTGAGAAGTGTCATGTTCTGAAACTAAGTAGAAGTCAGACCAAACATATAAAATTCTTATTAGCCAACAGAGGCAAACTGCTCGATGAGCGAATGTCTTTAGCCGGTTTGAAGAAGATTCTTGCCGAGCCATATTTCCGGGACCTTTACGAGCTGCAAAGGGCGATTCAAAAGGCCGAAGACGGCGGCAGAGAAACTACTGCTGCGTTAGTGAACTTGCGCAAAAGGATAAAGGCATTAGGTGACGTTGAGCTACGACCCAAACCGCTGCTCAACGGCCACGACTTAATTCGATTAGGTGCCGTGCCGGGTCCCGGCCTGGGGCAGTTGTCGGAGGAGTTGTATATCGCCCAGTTAGAGGGGAAATTACAAACACCACGGCAGGCCGAGCAGTGGGCGCAAAGGTGGTTAGAAAAGCATAAAACAGCGGAAGAATAATAATTGATATTGGAGGATATGCTTGTGAAATTATATGGTTTTTTAAGTGGTCATCAGGTTCTTTCAATAGTGACTATCATCATCTGTTTTGCGTTCGAGCTGTTTGGGGGGCCGCTGCCGGGGCATGGTCTGCAATTCGAGAGTCCTTCTCAAACCTGGGACGAAGCAATACCGCTGGGTAATGGATTGCTTGGCGCTCTGGTATGGGGTGACGGTGGGCCTTTGAAGGTATCTCTCGACAGGACCGATTTGTGGGACCTTCGGCCGGTGCCGGAATTTCATACGAAAGAATACTCCTACGAAACGATGCGGCAGTGGGTTAAAGAAGGACGATTAGCAGACCTTCACAGGCTTTATGATGATCCTTATGGGAATGCGGGTCCGACGAAGATACCGGCCGGTCGTATCGAGCTGACAATTGGTAATAATCCGGTCTTTGAGAAGGCATCGCTGGACCTCGCCAAGGCGATGGCGACGGTTCAGTTTCAGGGCAAATGTAAAGTGCGAGTTTTTATCCATGCGGGAGAGCCGGTTGGTATGATTCATATCCGTTCGGCTGAACCTTTTAAGCTCAAGCTAATAGCCCCGCCTTTTGCGGGTGAGATTACTGATGAGGCCGGACCGGGCAAAATCAGTGCCGGTGACCTGGCAAGCCTGAGGTATAACACACCGCTCGAATTTAGCGGTAATAACTGGACAGGCTATCTGCAGGAAGGGTGGGGCGGATTTAAGTTTGCTGTGGTCATCGCCTGGAAGGACAAAGAAGGCGAATGGCTGGGGGCCTGGTCGATTACAACGTCGAACGAATCAAAGGAGCCTCTGCAGAAGGCCCGTGAGAATTGTGAAAAGGCTCTTAGAGCTGGATTTGCTAAATCAGTTATTGCACACCGAAAGTGGTGGGACTCGTTCTGGAGCAACTCTTCGGTACGCGTGCCGAATTCCATCATTGAAAGGCAGTGGTATCTTGAGATGTACAAATTCGGTTCAGCGACTCGGGCTGATACGCCGCCAATAACTTTGCAGGGGCCGTGGACGGCCGACAACGGTAAGATTCCGCCCTGGAAGGGAGACTATCACCATGACCTTAACACCGAGCTGAGCTATTGGCCGGCTTATAGCGGCAATCAGCTTGAAGGGGCACTCGGGTTTGTCAACTGGCTGTGGGGTACAAGAGGAAACGCGAGGGTCTGGACCAGGCGGTTTTTTGATTTGCCCGGCCTGAATGTCCCTATGACGGCCGACTTAGAGCAGAAACAAATCGGCGGCTGGCACCAGTACACACACTCGGCAACGACGGCCGCCTGGCTGGGACACCATTTTTACCTGCACTGGCGATATAGTATGGACAGGCAATTTCTGCGGGAACGCGCTTATCCGTGGCTGAGAGAGACGGCTATCTTTCTTGAGGCGGTTACGGAAAAGGGGCCGGACGGCAAGCGAACCCTTCCTCTTAGCTCATCGCCTGAGATTAACGATAACCGCCTGGATGCGTGGTTCCCGACGATTACGAATTATGATACTGCGTTGATACGGTGGGCGTTTGAGGAAACGGCTGAGCTTGCTGATGAATTGGGTGAAAGAAAAGAAGCCGAGCATTGGCGTAAAGTGCTTGGTGAGATGCCGGATTTGGCTATTGACCGGCAGAGTAAAAAGATGCTTGTTGCGAAGGATTATCCATTGAAGGAGTCACACCGTCACTTTTCACATTTGATGGCTATTCATCCGTTGGGATTAGTGCGCTGGGAAAACGGGCCGGAGGACCAGGCTATCATTAGAGCTTCTCTTACCGACCTTGAGCAAAAAGGCACGAGCAGGTGGTGCGGATACAGTTTTAGCTGGCTGGCGAACATAGCCGCCAGGGCACGTGACGGTGAAAGGGCGGAAAAGGCACTGGAGATATTCTCCACGGCATTTTGTCTGCGGAGCAGTTTTCACTGTAACGGTGACCAGTCCGGCAAAGGATATTCGAATTTTCGTTACCGTCCGTTTACTTTGGAAGGGAATTTTGCCGCCGCGGCCGGTCTGCAGGAGATGCTTTTACAAAGCTATAGTGGGACTGTCAGAGTTTTCCCCGCTATTCCGACTTCCTGGAAGGATGTTTCTTTTAATACGCTCAGGGCGGAAGGTGCTTTTCTTGTATCGGCCGAGCGGCGCGAAGGACTAACAAGACGTGTTGAGATAATTGCGGAGACAAAAGGGATGTGCCGTCTTGAGAATCCGTTTGCGAGATCGCAGTTCAAAGTCGAGGGTATCGCAAAGGAGCAGGTGCAGGAAGCTGACAGTGAGCTTCACATACGAATGTCACCTGGTAAGCGTGTTGTACTTGTTCGGATAGATTAGAGACGATGCAGCCATTTACTCTTTTGATCAAGCCATCCGGCTCAGACTGCAATATTGATTGCAGGTACTGTTTCTATAAGGACCGTGCGTCGGAGTTTGGCCGGGGCAAGCAGCGAATGAGCGATGAAGTGCTCACCAAACTCGTCAAAGATTATATGCAGTTGGGCTTTCCGGTAGTCGGTTTTGCCTGGCAGGGGGGTGAGCCGACGTTGATGGGAGTGGATTTTTTTAAAAGGGCGGTAGAATTACAAAAAAAGTACGGCAGTCCCGGCCAGGAGGTAAGCAACACCCTGCAAACCAACGGCGTTTTACTTGATGATAACTGGTGCCGGTTCCTGCACGAAAATAAATTTCTTCTTGGCATAAGCATCGACGGGCCGAAAGAATTTCACGACCGGTATCGCGTTGACCATTCCGGCTCAGGCACTTTTGACAAAGTAATGAGAGGTATCAAAAATTGTCAAAAACATAAGGTTGAATTTAGTGCCCTTGTTTTGCTGAATAATAAAAACGTGGAGCATCCGGAGACGCTTTTTGATTTCTTAATTGAAAATGAACTGACTTATTTGCAGTTTATCCCCTGTGTTGAGACAGAGCCTGCGACGAATAAAATAGCGGATTTTTCAATTACGCCGAAGCAGTACGGCGATTTCCTGTGCAGGCTTTTTGACCTTTGGTACGAGTATGGCCCGGAGAAGTTAAATATTCGCGAGTTTGATTCGTTGGTAACTTACTACGTTATGGGCAAACACACAATTTGCGCATACAGTAAGCAGTGCGCGGGTTTTGTTGTTATCGAGCATAGCGGCGAAGCCTTTTGCTGTGAGTTTTTTGTCGAGCCGATGTGGCGATTAGGCAACATTTTGGAAACGCCATTAGAGAAGCTCGCCGCCAGCAGTATTAAACGTGCATTTGCCCGGGAGAAGCAAAATCTCTGTAACCGGTGTCTTCTCTGCAGCCACCTTGATATATGTCGCGGCGGATGTATGAAAGATAGAGCAATGCTCGATGCTGGATGCTCGATATTCGACGAGAATCAAGAATCGAGAATCGAGGCTCGAGAAAATTATTTCTGTGAAAGTTATAAGCAGTTCTTCGATCATACAATTCCGCGGTTTATGCAGATAGCTGCGGCCATAGAAGACGGCTCTGCTGCCAGACACACCCGTTCGGCTGATAGAATCAGACTGCGAATCCAAAAATGATTCCAACAAATTGCAGTCATACGATGATTGAAAAATAATGGCGGTGCAAGCCGATTTATGATACATTTTCGCGTCAGGGGGAGAAGATTTATTTTGAATCTATTATTGAGGAGAATCTTATGCACGAGAAAACCGGCTTTATCAAATTTCTGATTGTTGTATTGTTAATCTTTTTGGCTGGATTGAGCGAGACTGCGGTTGGGAATAGGCGACTCTCAAGGGAGAATAAGGATAAAGGTTTTTATGTCGGAGTCTGTACGCACTTTAGTCAGGACAAAGGTGTAGTTGAGATGAACATCGAGAGTATGAAGAACGCCGGTATTGTTGCAATCCGTGATGAGGCGACCTGGTCGAGCCTGGAACGGGAAAAGGGTAAGCTCATTATGCCGGAGCGAATTAATCACTATGTTCGCCGTGCCAGTGCAGCCGGACTGAATGTTATGCTCATACTTGACTACGCCAATCGCTTTTATGATGACGGTGACCGTCCGAAGTCGGCTGAGGCGATTGAAGGATTTTGTCGTTACGCTGAGTTTGTAGCTCGTCATTTTGGGAAAGACGTTCGTCTATATGAGATATGGAATGAATGGGACATAGGAATCGGCCTGCCTAAAAAATACGACGTGGGTGGTTCTCCAGAGGATTATATCAAGCTGCTCAAGGCGGTTTATCCGCGCATTAAGGGTGTTGAGCCGGGTGCAACTGTCATAGCCGGCGGATGCACCAGCGGCGGAGTTAAAAGAGGCTGGTTTGAAAAGATTATTCAACTCGGCTCCCTCGATTATTGTGACGCTGTGTCAATTCACAGCTATAACTACGGCAGTAAATTCCCCGAGCGCTCTCCGGAGGCGTGTTCGGCGTGGATGGATGATGTGCAGAAAATGCTGCGCAGATACAACAAAGGCAAAGATGTTCCCTTTTACGTTACGGAGATGGGCTGGCCTACGCATATTGGTAAAAGCGGTACCGAGCCGGAATTGTCCGCTTCGTATTTGGCGCGGCTGTATCTTCTTGCACGTATGTCACCATCTTTCCGCGGTCTGTGGTGGTATGACTTCCAGGACGACGGCTGGAGACGGGAGTACAACGAAAACAACTTCGGCATTGTTCGGCCCGACCTGACTGCCAAACCCGCATATTATGTCCTGGCTGATATCTCCGACCTAATCGCACGGGGTGAATATATCGACCGTCTGAAAATAAAAGATGATAATCTTTGGGTCCTTCGATTCAGGCTTAAACAGCGTGATGTGTGGGCCTTGTGGTCTTCTGATGACAAAGACCGACAGGTAATATTACAAACTAAATTTCCGCCAAAGCGTCTGATGATTCAGCAGCTTGGACACAGGCCTCACGAAAGCTCCTGGGGATTTCGTGACTGGGTTGGCAGAAAAGGTAAATTTATTTCGGACAGACTTTCGATTGTTGTAGGGCCCCGGCCTTTCCTGATTAGCGGTGATTTGGCGGGTGTCTCGGTATTGGAAACAATATCAAGGTCATTCGACGGTGATTATGCGTATGAATAGAAATGAAGAGGTTTTGAAATGAACGAAAACTTAAATCGTCGAAATTTTCTGAAAACTGTGGGGTTGGGGGCGGCGGCTATGGTAATGCCGGCGCATTTGTTTGCGAGGGAAAGGAGTTCCGATGGTGAAAAGAGGCCTAACGTTCTTTTTATTGCGGTGGATGACTTGCGTCCGCAGCTTGGCTGCTACGGTCATAAGCAAATGCTCTCTCCCAATATAGACCGGCTGGCTTCGGATGGTGTCATCTTTCTGCGTTCCTATTGCCAGGTCCCCGTATGTGGTGCCTCACGTGCCAGTCTTATGACAGGAGTCCGGCCGACAGCGAACAGATTCCTCGGCTATAACACTTGGGCACAGAAAGACCTGCCGGGTGCGCTCAGCATTGCGAAACACTTCAGGAACAGTGGGTACCACACTATCTCCAACGGCAAGATATTCCACCACCGCACCGATTGTCTGGATGGCTGGAGTGAGGAGCCCTGGCGACCTAAAGGTGGCTGGAGAAACTATCTACTGAAAAAGAACAAAAAACTCACAGAGAAAAACCCGGATCATAAAGGCCCAGCTTATGAAGCTGCTGATGTTCCCGATAATGCCTACTTTGACGGGATGATAGCGGATAAAGGGATTTCAGATTTGCGGCGTATGAAGAATATGGATGAGCCGTTTTTTCTTGCGCTCGGTTTCTTTAAGCCCCACCTGCCTTTCAATGCACCGAAGAAATACTGGGATTTATATAAGAGAGAAGAAGTTGACCTTGCGGACAATCCTTTCAGGCCCAAAGGCGCTCCTGATGCGGCTTTGCACAACTGGGGCGAGCTGCGGGCGTACCACGATATTCCTCCAAAGGGGCCTTTATCGAATGAAATGGCCCGTACACTTATCCACGGTTATTACGCGTGCGTTAGTTACACCGACGCTCAGATAGGCAGGGTATTGGCTGAGCTTGACCGTCTTGGCCTGCGGGACGATACAGTAGTGGTGCTCTGGGGCGACCACGGATGGAACTTAGGTGAACACGGCTTGTGGTGCAAACACTGTAACTTTGAAACGTCTTTACATTCGCCGTTAATCGTAAGAGCGCCGGGAATAAAAGCCGGCACTCGAACAAATGCCTTGACAGAATATTTGGATATTTATCCATCTCTCTGTGAGTTATGCGAGCTGCCTTTAGCCGGTCATCTACAGGGGAAAAGTTTCGTTCCGCTTTTGAAAAATCCGAACCTTCCCTGGAAAAAGGCGGTATTTAGCAGATACTTCCGCGGCGATTCGGTCAAGACCGACCGTTATCGCTACACCGAATGGCGTGACAAGAAAGATAAAGTGTATGCACGAATGCTGTATGACCATTCTGTTGACTGGGTCGAGAATGTGAATATCTCTGAAAGGCCACAGAACAAAACATTAGTCGGAAAAATGAGCAAGATGATTCGGGGGCTCAAGAAATAATGCAGCCATTTACTCTTTTAATCAAGCCATCAGGTTCAGATTGCAACGTTGATTGTAAATATTGTTTTTACAAGCACCGGGCACCGGAAGTCGGCGAGGGCAGACAGCGAATGAGCGATGAAGTGCTGGAAAGACTTGTTAAAGATTATATGCAATTGCGATTTCCATTGGCGGGCTTTGCCTGGCAGGGGGGTGAGCCGACGCTGATGAGTCTTGACTTCTATAAAAAAACGGTGGAGCTTCAAAAGAAATACGGCAGCCCCGGCCAGGAGGTTGGCAATTCACTGCAAACCAATGCTATTTTACTGAACGACGAATGGTGCCGGTTTCTGCACGAAAATAAGTTCCTTGTCGGCGTTAGTATCGACGGCCCTAAAGAAATGCACGACTACTACCGGCTCGACCATTCCGGCTCAGGCACATTCGATAAGGTGATGCGGGCCATTGAAAAGTGCAAAGAGTATAAGGCTGAATTTAATACTCTTACCTTGCTGAATGCTAAAAACGTGGGGCATCCGGACGAGGTGTTTGATTTCCTGGTCGGACTTGGGACAAGGTTTTTACAGTTTATTCCTTGTGTGGAGCTTGACCCGACGACGAATAAAGTTATGGATTTTTCAATCACGCCGCAACAGTATGGCGAATTCCTGTGCAGGATATTTGACCGCTGGTATGAATATGGGCCGCGAAAGCTGAGCATTCGTGATTTTGATTCGTTCCTGTCGTATTACGTTACGGGCAGGCACACGATTTGCACGTTCGACAGACAATGCAGTCAATACATTGTTATTGAACATAACGGTAATGCGTTCTGCTGTGATTTTTTTGTTGAGCCGAGGTGGCAATTGGGCAATATTTTTGAAACGCCGATAGAGAAACTGGCAGCAAGCGACATAAAGCGGAAGTTTGCCCGGGCCAAGCAGAATATTTGTAATAAGTGTCTTGTTTGCAGACACCTGGCGGTCTGTCGCGGCGGGTGCATGAAAGACAGGGCCCCGTTTGACAGGGATAACTTTGGCAAGGAAAGCTATTTCTGCGAAGGTTACAAGCTCTTCTTCGATTATGCACTACCGAGGTTTACGCAGATAGCCGCTGAGATTAACGCCGCCTCGGCTATTAATAAACGTCCCGTTGTCTGACGAACTCGAAACACAAGGGACGTTTGTATTGGCGGATTCCGGCAATTTTGTACGAAAGAAATAATATTTGGAGAGACAAATTATGAAATCGATTAAACGCAGAACTTTTCTTGGCCGTTCGGTTGTAGCGGCCGGTGCCTTTGGCTTTACTTCTTGTTCATCTAATACCCAAACTTTCGCCGGAGAAAGCAGTACAAAGTCACGGCGTCCCAATCCGATAGCCGTCTCGACGTATTCGTTCTGGCGGTTCAAGAAAAACCTGAAGCTGCCGATTGAAACCTGTATCGACGAAGCGGCCCGGATGGGTTTTAACGGGGTTGAGATACTGCATAGGCAAATGGAGGGTGAGTCCAACGATTATCTCCAGAAGCTCAAGCGATGTGCGGTTATTAACGGCATCGACCTGTGCGGTATGTCTATACATCAGCGTTTTCTCTCGCCCGATAAGGAATACAGACAAAAGAACATCGACCATACCTTAAAGTGCATCGAATTAGCTTACAAGCTCGGCGTACCTGTAATACGCCTCAATACCGGAACCTGGGGGACAAGCAAGAGCTTTGACGATTTGATGGAAAAACGCGGTATCGAAGAGCCACTTGCCGGATACACGGATGAAGACGGCTTCAAATGGGTTATTGATAGTATTGAAAAATGCCTGCCTGCCGCCGAGAAGTGCGGCGTGATACTCGGGCTGGAAAACCACTGGGGTCTCGCACGCACGCCGGAGGGGCTGTTGAGGATAGTAAAAGCGGTTGATTCGTCGTGGCTGAAGGTCCTGCTGGATACCGGCAATTTCCTCGAAGACCCATATGACAAGCTCGAACAGTGCGCTCCGCACACGGTCTTTATGCACGCCAAGACTTACTATGGCGGCGGCCTGTGGTACAGCCTCGATTTGGATTATCCCCGCATCGCACGGATTATGCGAAAATACAATTTCCAGGGTTATGTGTCACTCGAATTTGAGGGAAACGAAGACTATAAAACCGCTATACCCAAGAGTCTTGCCCTGCTGCGAAGAGCTTTTAGTTAAGCTACGGGTGAAGTAGGAAATTTTTTCAATTTTCCTGGTAACACCCATCTGTCGCTGCGCACTGTATTAAAATAGAAGAAGAATTTGCTTGCGAGCGATAAGGAAAGCGACCAACGGTATGAGTATACACTCGGTCTTCATCAGGCACATCGAGCGGCTGAGACGCCTTGTGGTTGCGATGGGACTGAGCGCAGAAGAAGGACAGGATATTTTACAGGATGTGTATATTGAGGCTGTAAAGGGGCCGCCCAAGTACCTCGGCGACAAAGAGGCATTGAAGTGGTTGATGAAAGTCGCGGTAAACCGCTGCCTGCTGGAGTTTCGACAAAGAAAGCGTCATAACCGGGCTGCGAGCGAAATTTTGCGGCAGTGGGAAGAATTGAAAAAAGACTCTTCGTGGCCGGATATGCAGGCGATTCATGCCGAAGAAGTAGAAGCCATGATGCAATGTTTACGCGAGATGGATGAATCCCTCCAGGTGCCATTGGCTATGAGGTATTTCTGTGACCTGAATTCGACCGAAATCGGGGCAATCCTGGACCTGGAACCCGGAGCCGTCCGCAAGCGCCTCTACAAAGGACGGATTATCCTCGCTGAGGCCCTGTTGCAGAAAGGAATTAAGCTGTGAAAGAGGACACTTGCCAAATTGTTTCTAAAGAGGAACTTGTAGCTTATGCAGATGGTGAGCTGTCACCGAGCGTAGCCGGGCGGATAGCGAAACATGTAGCCAAATGCCCGAACTGCCGGTCGATGGCCGAAGCACTACAACGATCGCTGCAGGTGACGGAGGTAATCTGGCAAACCAGTGAATCGCAGTGGCCTAAAACGCGCCTGCTGGAGCGGTTCCAATCGAGTAAATGGTCGCTTAGGAAAATAGCAGCAGTTGCAGCAAGCATATTACTGGTATTGGGTGTGGGAGCAGTATGGCGAATGCTGTCCCGGCCAACTGAGCGAACCGGCATAAGTCGAGAACAGGCGCTGGCAGTTGAGATTAAACGCAAGATATCCGAATCCAGCGATGCCGCCCGATTGTTAGCCGCAGCCGAATTGCTCAGTAAGTATCCTGAAGCTGAGAATTCGGTGAAAGAGCGATATCAACATATAGTCGAGACGTATCCCGAGACGACCGCAGCGGCAGAAGCAAGACAAAAAATACAATAATCCAAATAGGGAGACTTAAAAATGATTACTCCGAAAAAAATGCAATTAGCCATTGGTTTGACGTTGGCCTTCACGTATGCTTCGGCGATAGGCTCGGAACCCAATCTGCCGACGATAGAGTTGGAATTTGTAACAAGAGGTTCATCGGAAACTGAATTTGACAAGCGCCCGCCGATCATACCTTCATATGAAGCGATCTTTACAGTACAGTGGCGCTTCGAGCAGACTAATGAGCCGAACGCTTCGGACCTGCTGAAGACATCTGCCGGGAAGACTCTGTCTGCCCTTCAGAGGGAGCTTCTCAAGACGGAACAAGCTTTTTGGTTGGACTGCACCGTCCGTAAAGCTCCAATGGGGGACGACCCTCCTTTCGGATTTGCAACCTATGTAGCCCGCGCGGTCAGCGAGGAGGACGCAAAAAAGATGGCCTATGCCCTTGTCGAATTCCTGATTCGGGATGAAAAGGCAGGTATGCGGCGCATGAAGGAAAAGCATATCCGGAAACTTTCCCAGATGCAAAATGAAATCAAAGAAAGAATAGAAAAAGCGAAGGAAGAAATTGAAAGGAAAGGTAATGAAGTGCCGGTTGCACATCAAAAGTATATGGAAGCTGTCCGGATTTCTCCTTATTCGTTGCACCCGTCCAGCCAGGTTCCTGATGAGGTGCGAAAAACCATATTTGAAATGGACAAAATGCTGGTTGTGCTCAACATAGAAATTGCAGGGATTCAATCGAAGCTATCGGCCATCAAGAAGTACTCATCTCAAAGAGAGGTACGCGATAGTGAGACATTATCGACTACCCTTAAAGAAATGGCGATTCGTCAGGAGATTGAGCTGGTCGGCGCCGAAAGCCGAGCGCAGGCGATAATGCGTATCAAGAGATACGAGGAAGCTCTGTATAATCAGTATGAGGCATTACGTGATCTCAAAAGTGAGATTGGAACTTTGGAGTATAGCGTCAAGCGGGACGAAAAGGAACTGAAGCGGTTAGATAACAATATTGACTTCTTAGGTCCGGGAGAGCGAACATTCATAATAAAGGGTACAGCACGTCTTAACCAGGTAGTCCTACTGCAACTTCATATGAGGAGTATGAGAGAGCTGTAGCATCTTCATCGAAAGTGATCTTTCATTCGATCAAAAGTGTAGTGTCTAATGAGATCTGCGCGTCTCAGGATTACTCTGTTATTTCTTCGGCAGTTGTTTTAGCCACTGTTCATGAAGACTCGTGAGCCGCTTGACTGTTTCCGGATATGTTTTGGCCAGATTCTTCGTTTCGGTAGTATCCAGAGCCATATTACTCAGGAAATTCTCGGCTTTCGGGAGCTTGCGTCCTTTGTAATCCGTGGCCGGGCCGTTGTGGACGAGCTTCCAATCGCCTTCACGCACCGCCCAGTGTTTGCCCCTGCTTGTCTCCCAGTGGAGGACTTTATGCGGAGAGGGTGCATTCTGTGATTCGATAACAGAGGCGATGCTCTTGCCGTCAATCTTATGTTCGGGAGGTTTGAGGCCGCAATACTGTGCGATAGTGGGCATCCAGTCGATGCTGATTGCCATCTGGTCGCGGACGGCGTTTTGGGGGATATGCCCCGGCCAGGAAGCGATGCACGGCACCCGGATGCCTCCCTCCCAGAGTGTAAACTTATGACCGCGGAAGTCACCGGAGTTTCCGCCGCCGGAGAAGGTCCGCTGCTCTACGGAATGGCCATGGTCGCTGAGGTAAATGATAAGGGTATTATCGCGCAAACCTGATTCGTCTAAATGTCTGACGATCTGGCCGACCATTTCGTCCATTGTGGAAATGAACGCCGCGTACATTCGGCGGGGGGCATCGAGGTGCTGATATTTTTTTCGCCACTTTTCTGTTCCCTGCAATGGGTAGTGCGGCATATTAATAGCCCAGTAGAGGAAAAAGGGTTTACGTTTGTTCTTATCGATGAATTTCTTGCATTCATTGACCATTAGCTCGCCGAAGAATTCTCCATCGTGCCAGACTTCCTTGCCGTTGCGCCACAGGTCGTGCCGGTTGGGGCCCGACCAGTAGAAAAAATGTGAGTAATTATCGATACAGCCGCCCATGTGTCCGAATGAAGAATCGTAACCTTGCTCATTAGGCATCGTCTCGGGGGTATAACCCAAGTGCCATTTGCCGACGTGGCCGTTTGCGTAGTCGGCGGACTTCATCATCTCGGCAATGGTTACCTGCTCGGTGGGCATACCGGCGTGGCCCGGCTGTGAGGAGACGTTCCCCGGTACACCGGCTCCCTGGGGATAACGGCCGGTCATTAACGCAGCACGAGAGGGCGAACAAACCGGTGCGCCGACATAAAATTGAGTGAACCGTGTTCCCTCTTTGGCCAATCGGTCCAGATTGGACGTGTAGAGGTCTTTAGAGCCGTAACAGTTGACATCTATAGTGCCCTGGTCGTCGGTGAATATCAGGATGACGTTGGGCTTGCGTTCAGTTCGGCGTTGACCGAAAACAGCCCCCGGAACCATCAGCGAACCGGCGGTGATTCCCAATACTTTTAAGAATTCTCTTCTTGTTTGTTTGCCCATACTTTTGCTCCTCTTTCATTTTCAGTAGTCCTTGAAACTCCTCATCCATCCCGGCCAGTCGGATGACTGGACGCTGCCGGCTATTGTCCAGGGGCCTGCCGTGTCGAACTGGCGGTGCCACTTCAATGTCCACACCTCTTTTAGCCCAATTTTTCTGATAGACCAATCTAAAAAAAGGCTGTTGATATTGCCGGTGTGTCGATTCATGCATGAGAATTGCATTTGATTAGAGCGCTCACCATCATAGTCAGGGGGTGCATTTGTGGGCGAGGGGCTGATAGCCACATACATACAATCCAAAAACACCGGGATTTTATCAGCATTTTTTACACCAGCTCGTCTCCAGTACTCCGGATTTGATTTGTTAAGAATGTAGCGATTCGTGGCATAGCTGCCGTAAAAACCTTCCTTTGGAGCCCAGCTTCCACCCCAGCCCCAGTCCGGATCGACCGGCCCTTCCCAACCCCATGTCCCAAACGGACCTGTGTTACGGTCGGGATTCTGGGCAGCCGGACAGCAGCGCATCATACGGTCACTATAATATGGCTGATAGAATTGGGGCCACATCTTTTGATAATTCTGTCCGAAAGGCCTGTCATGAAAATATCCTTCGTTGTCGTTCGTGTACATCGCAAAAATGAGGGCCCATTGTTTGAGTTTTCCCTGGCAGGCTGTTGCTCTTGCCTGCATCTTTGCCCGATTCAGGGCCGGCATCAGTATCGCCATCAGTAACGCAATGATGGCGATTACCACCAGAAGCTCTATCAGGGTAAAGCCTTTTTGTTCAGGCATAATGGTATTTTTTTGCCCAACCATGTTTTTTGCCTCGCTTGTGCTTAGTTTTAAGCAAATTGAGGTATTATATCCGATATTATCGCGCAAACCGCTTTAGAATGCAATTGTAAAGTGCTTAATTGTTGCTTATTTAATCCAAATAATCCGGAGATTTTCCTTGACGGGAAGGTAGATAATTTAGTATATATGTAAATGGTATATTATGTAGATTTTGGCCTTCCAGTGTGTGAAATTGTTGCAATTTTCAACTAATTAGCTTAGCTTGAAGGTTAATGAGCAAAGAGCAAAGTTTTAATAGCAATTTTGCGCTCCGGAGTCAAAATTTATACACTTCAATTAACGGCTCATATTGGGCCTTTGCCTGTCTCGGCGTGGCCAAGCCACGACGGAAAGGAAGGAGGTGGTATCAAGTCGTAAAAAACTTATCCTGGGCAAATATAAATAAAATGTAGCGAGTGTGAGAATTATTGTCGGTCGTTTTGTTTGAAAAGGAGGATTATTATGTGTAGAAAATTGATTTATTAAAAAATGTTTTTTAGTTGAATTACCACTTGAGGGGTGTTATGTTATTAAATGAATTAATACACTACTCCAAGACGACAGGTGCTTTGGCGTGTAGCCAAGGCATGTTTATGTTAACCCTCTTATGAAGGAAAATTATCATGTTTAGGAAAATGATTTGTTTAACTCGCCGGAATTTTTTGGGAGGTTTAGGTACAAGTATAGCAGGGACTGCTATGGCTGGGGAGATGCTGAGCGGCAGAAGGATCCCGAAGCAGCAAGAACATTGGAAGGTAATTAAGCCGGTGCGTAAAAATGGGCCGGCGTCGAAGTACGTGCCAACGATTATGGCGGCAACCGTACGGCGGAAGGAGGATTACGGCATGTGGTGGCCGGGTGCGATCTATGATGGTAAAGCGGCAATTAGCGAGTACACTGCGCAACTAACGGAGACAGCCAAGTCGCTCGGTGTGCGATTAAATCTGAGGCCGAATCCGATTTACAGCAATACCGATGCCGATGCCTGGGTAGCGAAAGCCAAGGCTGCTAAGCCTGACGGGATAATATTATTAGTCATGGATCGGCAGAAACATTCCTGGCCCACAGCATACAAGGTAGCCGATATCGGCATTCCGACTGTTGTTTTTGCGCCACTCGGCTGCGCATTCCATACCAATACCAGTCCGCTAGCGAAAAAGCCTGGTTGTGTTGTTTATTCAACGACGGTGCAGGATTCTGGTCAGATGCTATACGGCATGAAGATGCTTGAGGCCGGGGCAAAGATGCGCCATAGCCGGTGCATCAGATTTGGGGGTAATAAGCGAAGCGAATCGTCTATGGGGGATTTAGGGATTAAGGTGCTGCATCTTCCGGTGAAGACATATATAGACGAAACCCGCAAAATTTCTACGACCGATGAGATATTATCTATGGCGGAGGATTACATACGACGAGCGCACCAACGCATCGGCCCGACTCGGGAAGACGTCATCAATGGCGTTAAGGGCTACTTTGCGGCTCGCAATATCCTTGAGCGGGAAGGAGGCGATTCCATTACGCTAGCTGGTTGCGTGAGTTTGGTAAAGTACCGGCCATGTATTGCTTGGTCGCGGTTGAGTGATGAAGGGATCCCTTCGGCTTGTGAAGGCGATTTGGGTGCTGTCGCCTCAAAAACCATTGTGCAGTACCTGTTCAACCGTCCCGGGTTCATGCAGGACCCTGTGCCAGATACAGCAAATCAGGCATTTATAGGGGCACATTGTGTATGTGCGACGCGTTTGAACGGTTTCGACCAACCTCCGGAGCCGTTCGACTTGGTGCATCACCACGGTAATGAGGACGCAACTGTACGCCCTCTATGGCGAAAAGGCCAGCGAGTTACTGCTATTGACGTAATTCTTAAGAAAGGGAAGCAGACGAATATTCTCCTGTTCACCGGCACCGTCCAGGATAACATTAGCGTGCCGCCAAATGGCGGATGCGTGGTGTCTGTCAGATTCAAGATCGACAGTGACCAAGATGTGTTAACGTTTCCAGGTTTCCACCAAGTGTTATTCTACGGTGACTATAAGAGGGAGATCGAGGAGTTCTGCCAATTGTTTAACTTTGAAGCACAAGTCGTTTAGCCGTGTGAGATAATTATTAATGGAAAAATCAAGAGGGTTTACACTAATAGAACTTTTAGTGGTAATTGCCATCATTGCGCTATTGATGGCGATATTGATGCCGTCACTGCAGCGGGTAAAAAAGCAGGCAAAGGCAGTTGCTTGTCAGTCGAATCTTAAACAATGGGGTCTTGTCTGGGCAATGTACACAGATGACAACAACGGCAAATTTCCCTACTATCTAGCTTCCGATTGGATGCAGAAGCTGGTGGACTACTACGGTGAAAGTGAGAAGTTGCTTTACTGCCCGATGGCCACAAGAACCAGGTCTGAGGGGGCTCCCGTCCGGTATGCAGTCATTGAAAGTGGAGACAAGCGGTGCGGCAGCTATGCGCTCAGTGAGTGGATATATGATTATGATATTAACGGCCCTATTAATGTCACCTCCGGCGGTCGCAGTCTTGAGGACTACTGGAGAAGCACCAGTCATAAAGGTTTGAATAACGTGCCGGTTATGGCCGATGGTGCCTGGCGTGCTGATGGCCAACCATACCCTACCGACGACCCTCCGTCATACGATGGGGAGCAACGAACAGGAGTTGGTACCGCTGGAGATGAAATCCGCATTTTCTGCATTAACCGTCACGATGGGTTTATAAATGTCCTCTTTATGGACTGGACCACCAGAAAGGTCGGACTCAAAGAATTATGGACTTTGAAGTGGCATCGCAACTTCAACACGGCGGGTCCGTGGACCAGGGCCGGTTATGTCCAACCGTCTGACTGGCCGGAATGGATGAGAAGCTTCAAAGACTACTGAAGAAGGGTTACCCTTGGACATATTAGATTGAACCATGCCGGTTTTTGAAGAAAGGAGGTAGAGGCATATGGTAAAAACTATCCTGGGAAGGCACTGAATTTAGTGAAGGTGCGAGTTTTTGGTAGTTTTGTCGAAAACAACGAGTGCTTTGGTGCGTGGCCAAGGCATAATTATTCTTAACTTTTTTTGAGGAGGCGTATCATGTGTAAAAAATTGATTTATTTTGTTTGCTTTGTTTTGGTGCTGGGGATGGTGTCGTCGGCCTATGCCGCCAATATCATCTGGGTCTCGGATGCTTCTGATTACAACAGCGATGGTGCCCTGGACGACCGGGGCTGGGTGGACCTGCTCAGGGCTGAGGGTTACAGCGTTGATTACAAGGGGGAAGGCGGTTCGGAGGCACCGGACTACTGGTACTGGCGTGGGACTCTGGACGCTGCAAAAATAGCCGAGCTCAATGCCGCCGACCTTGTTATCGTAAGTCGTGACACCGGCAGTGGCTCCTATAACGTCCCGACCCAATGGAACTCCGTCACGACGCCACTCATACTGCAAAGCGTGTACCTCGTAAGGAGCAACCGTTGGAATTGGTTCGAGACCACCAGTCTTGAACAAAACGGCGGTGCTCCCACGCTGGAAGCCGTGGATCCGGGCCATCCTATTTTCTACAGCGTGCCGCTCGGTCCGAGCAATCAGGTTGATATCCTCGACGGAGCTGTGGGCCACGTTTCCTTCGTTCAAGCCACTGATGCCGGCAACGGTACGATGATAGCCAAGCGAGCAGACAACGATTGGGCTTTCATCACTGAATGGGACCCGGGAGTAGAATTCTACACAGGGGCAGGTCAGACCGCTGGGGGTCGGCGCATGTTATTCACTGCTGGCAGGGGAGAAGCTGCACCCAATCCCGTAGGCGTGTACAACCTTACTGCTGAAGGCGAAAAAGTGTTCCTCAACGCCGTCAGGTATATGCTTGCCGCCTTGAAACGCGTAAATGCCTATAATCCAGTCCCGGCTGATGGTGCCCTACAAGCCGATACGTGGGTGAACCTTTCGTGGATGCCGGGAGGCTATGCGGCCTCGCACGATCTGTACTTCGGCGAAAATTTTGACGACGTGAACGCCGGTGCCGAGAACACGTTCCAGGGCAACCAGACCTCAACGTCTCTTATCGTCGGCTTTACCGGATTTCCTTTTCCGGAGGGTCTTGTTCCAGGCACGACTTACTACTGGCGGATCGATGAGGTCAATGATACCGAGCCAAATAGTCCGTGGAAAGGCAATGTCTGGAACTTTATGGTTCCACCCAAAAAGGCATACAACCCTATCCCGGTTGATGGTGCACAATTTGAGGCCCCAAACGTGGAAATCAGCTGGACGCCAGGTTTGAAGGCAATCCTACACACTGTTTACTTCGGCGATAATTTTGACGACGTCAACAGTGCTGTTGTGAGTATTCCTCAGGCAGATGCGACCTATACTCCCGCAGACCCGCTTGAGTTAGAGAAGACCTATTATTGGCGTGTCGATGAGTTTGATGACGCCACAACCAGTAAAGGTGACGTTTGGAGCTTCAGAATAAAACCCTTTATACCTATTACTGACCCTAATCTTGTCGGCTTGTGGACTTTTGACGAGGGTATAGGCAGTAATGCCCTTGATTGGTCTGGTCACGGACATGATGGCAAGCTGATAGGTGACCCGCAGTGGGTTGATGGGTATGACGGCGGTGCCCTGGAGTTCGATGGGGCTGATGACTACGTGAATCTTCCCTACACAAATCATCCTACAGCCTACACAATAGCTGCCTGGGTCAAGCCTGCACGGACGAGTGCGGCCAGTATTGTACTACGCACGAGCGGTAGAGGGCCAACTGCAGACGTTTCACACCAGTTGACGATAAACAGCTCTGGCGTGTTCGAACATTTCACCTACGACGGCTCCGGTCGCTATCTGACAGGAACCACCGCGATTGAAGCTGATACTTGGTATTTCGTTGTGGCGGTTGCAACCAACAACGGAGACATGCGGCTGTACGTGAATGGTCGGGAGGAAGGCACTGCGATAACAGACATTGGGACGTTATGGGCCGGTGGAGATCGTTTCCTCGTTGGTTCTAACTCAAGCCACGGAATGGATTGGTTTGAAGGGATCGTAGACGATCTACATATCTATGACTATGCACTGTCGCAGGAAGAGATTAAGCAGGTTATGAGAGGCGATCCGCTACTTGCCTGGGAGCCGAATCCTGCTAACTGGTCAACTATGAACATCGACGATGTTACAGCCGTTAGCTGGTCGCCGGGAGATAATGCAGCTCAGCACGATGTCTATTTCGGGATAGATAAAGACGCTGTGAGTAGTGCCGATGCGTCTGATACGACCGACGTATATCGCGGTCGACAGGATGCTACCATTTATACTCCACCTGAAGGCATTGAGTGGGGTCAGAGTTACTATTGGCGAATCGACGGGTATAATGCCGACGGTACAATCAGCAAAGGCAGAATCTGGAGCTTTACAATATCCGACTATCTTACTGTAGACGATTTTGAGTCCTACAATGACCTTAATCCCGATGAGCCCGACAGCAACAGGATATTTCTAACCTGGACAGATGGATACGGCATCCCGACGAACGGATCCATCGTTGGTTATGACGTTGCTCCTTTCTGCGAGCAAAGTATCGTTCACAGTGGCCGCCAGTCGATGCCGCTCTTCTACGACACCGATTTCAAATACGCTGAGGCAACGTTGACGTTAAGCTCTATGCGAGACTGGAGCAAACACGGAGTTGAGCTATTGTCGCTATGGTTCCAGGGCCGGCCCGCTTCTGACGGCAGCTTTGTAGAGGTATCGGTAGGTACGTACACGATGACCGGCTCTGGTGTGGATATATCGGGCACCTCCGACCAGTTCCACTACGCCTTTAAGACGCTCAGTGGCCCAGGCTTGATTATAGCTAAGGTCGAGAGTCTCGAGAACACTAATAACTGGGCTAAAGCTGGTGCGATGATTCGGGAAACGTTAGATGCGGATTCGGTGTATGCCGCAATAGTAGTTACACCCGCGCAAGGAGTTGCCTTCCAGAATCGCACGATAACAGGTGAGGCCAGCACCACTAAGACGATAGCCGACGTCACAGCACCGCAGTGGGTGAAAATAGAGCGTGACGCGACCAGTAACTTTACGGTCTCTTATTCGGCTGATGGATTTACCTGGGTGGCAGCGGGTGTACCGATGAACATCCCAATGGGTGCAAATGTCTATATAGGTTTGGCATTGACGTCGCATAATACTTCCAAAGTATGCGAGGCCAAATTCTCCAATGTCAGTACTACCGGTACGGTTGGTGCGCAGTGGATGAACCAGGATATTGGCATAGCCAGCAATGCCGCCGAGTTGATGTATGTTACTCTCAACGACAGCGCGACAGTCTATCACGATAATCCCGACGCGGCGTTGATAGAGGAGTGGACGGAATGGACTATCGACCTGCAGGAGTTTGCAGCTCAGGGCGTGAACCTTGCCAATGTCAATACGATTGCCATTGGTTTTGGCGATAAGAATAATCTGCAGGCCGGCGGTTCAGGCTTGGTCTTTTTTGATGATATTCGGCTGTATCGACCGGCACCACCAGAGCCAGAACCGGCACCGTAAGTCTGGATTTAGGTGGCCCCCATTGCTTCTTGCCCGCCGCCCCGACTCGCGTCGAAAGACGCGGGGGCAGGCGAAGCAAGATATGGGGGCGTGGCTGATACGAAACTCTCAAAGTCTGAGATTGCCGCGTCCGCCTTTGGCGGACTCGCAATGACAAACGAGAGGGCAGCAGATTTGCGTCACTTGTATCTGCCTGCACTTGTTGGTAACGCAGGCACAGGTGCGGTTACGCAAGTGCAGGCAATTCGGGGCCTATGCCGAGTAAATTCGGTGTAGGCCCCCTTAGTTTTAGCAGTAACCGGTCACAGTGGGTAAACTTACACTAAAAGGCACACAGAAGTCCCATCGAAGAGATTTGATTTTACGAGCGTAAAACCTCTTTTCAGTAGTCCTTAAACGTTCTCATCCATTGCGGCCAGTCTTCAGGTCTAACACCGCCGGCTATGGTCCACAAGTTGCTTGTCTCGAAGTTGCGACTCCATTTCAACGTCCACAATTCCTTGAGTCCTATTCTTCTGACGGAGAAATCCAGAAAAGCACCGTTTGTCGCTGCGTTGTGCCGGTTAAGGCAAAAGCGTCTCATGTTATCACCTCTCCAATGACCAGTACCACTCTGTGTGTGACCATCATATTCCGGAGGGATATCATAGTGAAGGGGCCCGGCTCCATACCATGAGCAATCCAGAAACAGTGGGATTTGGTTTGTGCCTGGAACGTTGCGAGTCTTGAAGTAACCATCATCCGACTGGTCCTTTTTCCTGTTATAGACCCAGCGATTTAAACCATAGCTGCCGTAATCTTCCTGCGCTACGTAGTCGCTATCCAGAGATTCTGCGCCCCAAGCTCCAAACGTACCGGTGTGTCTGTCAGGGTTCGAGGCCTCCGGGCAGCATACACTTAGTTTGCGGTCTCTGTGGTGTGCTTGGATGACCCACCTCCATCTGCCGCTACTGTCACCGTAAGCGAAATAGCCATCGTTTTCATCTATATAAATCGAAAAGATAAGCGCCCATTGACGGAGGTTTGTTTGGCAACCAACTGATTTTGCCTGTTTTTTAACTCGATTTAAGGCCGGCATAAGTATCGCCATCAGTAACGCAATGATGGCGATTACCACCAGAAGCTCTATTAACGTAAAGGCCGTTAGAAATCTTCCACTTTTTAGATCAGGAATCTTAATTTCTAACGGGGCAAAGCCTTTTTGTTGGGTTCCCGCCCGTCTTGGCTCAGCCAAGCCGAGACAGGCAAAGCGGAGTCTCTCAGGCATAATAGTATTTTTTTGCCCAACCATGTTCTTTGCCTCGCTGGTGTCTGATTTTAAGTAAATTGAGGTGTTATATCCGATATTATTGTGCAAACTGCTCTGAAATGCAACTGTAAAGCGTTTAATTGGTGCTTATTGGCGAGAAGTGAAATGGTTTTTTATTGACAAGAAAGGTATTTACTTGTAGTATATTATAATGAAATGTGGTTTTAGTCTGCATTTGGTAGGCAGCAATCGTCCCAATAGAGTTGTTTTGGAGGTAAGGGCCGGCAAATCTGGTTCTTTATGTGTATGAGTTTTTGGCTGCCGAGTCCGGTTTTGTGATAGAAAAGGGACCCCGCAAAGCGGGAACCCAGCAGAGAGTTTTTATTGATGTTTGCAAAAAAATGAAACTATTGTGAAGACGAGAAACACAAGGGAATCATTCAGCACCCCAAAATAAGTTTGAGGGTGCCACCCTGAGTTCCTTTAATATGGATACATACGCTTCTAACAGGCGTAACGCAAAGCTCAATAGGAGAAATTTCGATGTTCAATGGAAAAAGTGCCGCAGCAATTTTAGCATTAACACTTTTTGTAGTTAGCGCCGGTTTTGCTCAGACTCTGGAGGAGAACTGGAACGATTTCCTGCATTATACCAAGATTGGCCGATTCGATTTAGCCAAGGGATACGCACAGGCGGTTCTGGACAGCAATCCCGACCCTGTAAAATTGCTTGAGCTAAGTCAAGAAAATCCTCAGGGTTACGCGATTTTATTAAGAGTCAACGAAATTGCACCTGACCCTGAGCTTGCAGAGCTGGGCGGCAAAATCCTCGATATTATCGAGCGGGGCAGCTTCATCCGCCGGGCCGACCCGAGGGTTATCGAGACGGAGATAAAAAGGCTGAGCAGTACCGAGCGCGGCTGGTTCACGGCAGTTAAACGGCTTCGCAACGCCGGTGAATATGCAATACCGTTGATGCTCGCTGCGATGGCTGACGATTCCCGCGAAGAAGAATTACCAGATATTGTACGGGCTCTTCCGCAGATTGGCAGAGATGCGATAAGGCCTCTTGTAGCCGCCTTGCAGACCGAAAACGTGTCGCTGAAGGCCCAGATAATAACGGCCCTGGCCAAGATTGGCTATCCCCAATCACAGGCCTATCTAAAGTATATTGTCGAAAATGACGGTTCGGCAGAGGTTCGTGAATTAGCTAAGAGCAGCCTCAGTCAAATTGACCCTGGTACCCTGAAAATTCCGGCTGCCCAGTTGTTCTTCGAGCTTGGCGAAAAATATTATTACCATGCTCAGTCGTTGACACCGGCTGAGGATGCCAATTTTGCCAATATTTGGTTCTTGGATTCTGACCGGCAGCGACTGGTTCGGGAAGAAGTGGCCAAGAGTTACTTTAACGAGCTGATGGCGATGCGGTGCTGCGAATGGGCGCTCAAGGCCGACGCAGGATTCGGCCCAGCCATTGGTCTGTGGCTTGCTGCCTTTTTCAAAGCGGAGTCCGCAGGCGCCGAGGAGATGCCCATTTACTTTGGCGACCGGCACGCCGATGCTCTTGTCTATGCCACTACTGCGGGAGTTGAGTATCTCCATCAGGCCCTTGCAAGGGCAGTCAAAGACAAGAATGCTTACGTTGCACTTGGTGCTATTGAGGCGTTGGGTACGACCGCCGGTGAAAAATCACTGCTTTATCGCATTGGGCCGGCTCAGCCGCTGCTTCAGGCCCTGAGTTTCGATAATATAATGGTAAGATACAGTGCCGCGATAGCAATAGCTGCAGCAGGGCCTAAGGAGCCATTTGCCGAAAGCAAGCTGGTTGTTGCGAATTTGGCTGAGGCTTTAGGACAAAATTCGCAGCCGGCCGATGATGATGCCGGCCTGTGGAATGAGCAGGTAGCCGACAGCTATGCCCTGCGTGCGGCCGAGGTTATGCTCAAATTGGCTCAAACCAGAAATCCTGTCATTAATTTATCTGCCGCCCAGGATGCTCTCGTAAGTGCGGTAAATGACGAGCGCCCGGAGATCCAGATTTTGGCCGGTCAGATTTTAGCTCATCTCGACAGCCCCGGCGCCCAGCGGGCAATAGCTGGAATGGCTCTTGATAATAACAATGCTGTTGATGTTCGAATATCGGCGTTTGATTCGCTTGCCACTTCGGCAAAATTAAATGCCAACATGCTGGTTGAGCCGATGGTTGACAGCATTTACACACTTATCAGCTCGGACGATACCGCTCCTGAGATTCGAAGCGCAGCGGCTGCTGCTTACGGCGCACTGAATCTGCCCAGCCAAAAAGTCAAAGACCTCATCCTCGACCAGGCAAAAAGCTGACAAGAAAGTGAAAAAAGCAATCTCACTTTCTTGTCATCCTGAGTGAAGCGAAGCGGAGTCGAAGGATCTGGCCACCGAAGTAAATTCGTCGCTTCATCTTGTCATTGCAAAGCCCACAAAGTAGGCCAGGTCAATCTCCTTATCGTCTGCACACCATGGTTAAAAATACATATTTGCATTTTAGATAAGATTTGGCTATAGTTATACATAAAGGAACGACTTAGAATGAGGTAAGGCATAATGAAAAAGGAAGTTTTTGAGAGAGAATTAAAGACAATTACTGATATTAGTAAAGAGTTTGGGGCAAAAAGAGTGCTGTTATTTGGTTCGTGTCTTGAAGATATTGAATCCGCCCGGGATATTGATATTGCAGTTAGTGGTATCAAACCCAGAGAGTTTTTCAAATATTACGGTAAAGTGTCAATGGCAGTGGATGATGAAGTTGATATAGTCGATTTAGATGATATAAGAGAACATCTTTATAAAAGGGTTTTGTCCAAAGGACAGGTGGTGTATGAAGAAGGAATATAAGGAATTATATGAAGATGTGCTCGATGAGGTCAGAGCTATAGAAGAGACTTTAGAGAGGCTATGCGAGGTTAGGAGTAAGTTTGATTCGCAGGTTAAGGACCATTGTATAGAACCCGCTATGGGGACTTATTTGATGAATTTCTATAATGGTGTAGAAAATATCTTAAAGCGTGTAAGCAAAGAATACTATAAGACTATGCCGAAAGGAGAGAGTTGGCATAAAGAACTTATAGTTTTGTCATGCAGTCCACCCGAAGGAAAAGCGGCAATATTTAGTCAAAGTATAGTAGAGAAATTGCACCAGTATAGAAATTTTAGACATCGATTCGTAAGTGGATACGGTTTTCAGCTAAAAGGCGAGAAGATGTTGGAGTTAATAGATAATATTGG
>Ga0209979_1001017_pt1 | contig 33094 bp, 31 predicted proteins | sample AnhtaG_FD_183114 | JGI IMG/M metagenome (GOLD analysis project Ga0209979, IMG submission 183114) | Deep subsurface microbial communities from Anholt, Denmark to uncover new lineages of life (NeLLi) - Anholt_01485 metaG (SPAdes) (version 2) | ecosystem: Environmental > Aquatic > Marine > Oceanic... | reverse complement strand
GGCCGCCTCGCAGGAGGTGGTGCGACAGCAGCGCCACTCCCAGTGGGACGTCGAGCACATCTTCCTGGCCCTGCTTCAGCATCCGGGCGGCCTGGCCCAGCAGATCCTGGGGAAGCTGGGCGTGGACGTCGGCAAGCTGCTCGAGCGCGTGGCTCAAGCCCTGGCCCGCTCGCCCAAGCTGGCCTACGACGTGGTCCAGATCTACACCACGCCCCGCATCATCCGGCTCCTGGAGACGGCCAACGCCGAGGCCGAGCGCCTCAAGGACGAGTACGTCAGCATCGAGCACCTCCTCATCGCCATCGCCGACGAGCGGGAGGGGGAGTCGGCCCGCATCCTCCGGGAGCTCGGCGTGGACAAGGAGCGCCTGTATCACGCCCTTCAGGAGGTGCGCGGGGGCGCCCGCGTGGACAGCCCCACCGCCGAGAGCCGCTACGGCGCCCTCGAGAAGTACAGCCACGACCTCACCGAGTACGCCCGCCAGGGCAAGCTCGACCCCGTCATCGGCCGGGAGCAGGAGATCAAGAGGGTCATGCAGATCCTCAACCGGCGCACCAAGAACAACCCGGTCATCGTGGGTGAGGCGGGCGTCGGCAAGACCGCCATCGTGGAGGGGCTGGCCCAGAAGATCGTGGCCGAGGACGTGCCCGAGAACATCAAGGGCCGCCGCCTGCTGGCGCTGGACATGGGCGCCCTGGTGGCCGGCTCCAAGTTCCGGGGCGAGTTCGAGGAGCGCCTGAAGGCGGTCATGGACGAGATCAAGCGCGCCGAGGGTGAGGTCATCTTGTTCATCGATGAGCTGCACCAGGTGGTGGGCGCGGGTGGTGCGGAGGGGGCCATCGACGCCAGCACCATGATGAAGCCCGCCCTGGCCCGCGGGGAGCTGCGGGCCATCGGTGCCACCACCCCCGACGAGTACCGGGAGCGCATCGAGAAGGACAAGGCCCTGGAGCGTCGCTTCGCCCCAGTGTGGATCGAGGAGCCGTCGGTGGACGAGACCATCGAGATCCTGCGCGGGCTCAGGCCCCGCTACGAGGCCCACCACAAGGTGCAGATCACGGACGAGGCGCTGGTGGCGGCGGCGCGGCTCTCCGCCCGCTACCTCACCGAGCGCCACCTCCCTGACAAGGCCATCGACCTCATCGACGAGGCCGCCAGCAAGCACGTCATCGAGTCCCAGTCCATGACGCCTGAGCTGCGCGACCTCAAGGCACGCCTGGACGAGCTGGCCCGCCAGACCGAGGCCGCCGCCCAGCGCCAGGACTACGAGGAGGCCGCCCGCATCAGGACGGACGTCGTCAAGGTCCAGGAGGAGTACGAGGCCCGCAAGGCCCAGTGGGAGGGCGAGGAGAAGATCGACGGGCGGGTGGACGAGAGCGACATCGCCGCGCTGGTGGCGTCCATGACCGGCATCCCCGTCTCCCGCATGCTGGAGGGCGAGGCGGAGAAGCTCCTGCACATGGAGGAGCTTCTGCACGAGCGGGTCATCGGGCAGGACGAGCCCATCAGCGCGGTGTCCGAGGCGCTGCGGCGGGCACGCGCCGGCCTCAAGGACCCCAGGCGGCCCATCGGCAGCTTCGTCTTCCTGGGCCCCACCGGCGTGGGCAAGACCGAGCTGGGCCGCGCCCTCGCCGAGTACATGTTCGACGATGAAGAGGCCATGGTGCGCATGGACATGTCCGAGTACATGGAGAAGCACACCGTGTCCCGCCTCATCGGCGCCCCGCCGGGCTACATCGGCTATGAGGAGGCCGGGCAGCTCACCGAGGCGGTGCGGCGTCGGCCCTACCGGGTGATCCTCTTCGACGAGATCGAGAAGGCCCACCCCGACGTGCTGAACGTGCTCCTCCAGATCATGGAGGACGGCCGCCTCACCGACGGCCACGGCCGGACGGTGGACTTCCGCAACACCGTGGTGGTGATGACCTCGAACCTGGGGACCAGCGCCGAGAAGAGGGGCAGCTTCGGCTTCGTCACCAGCCGGGCGCAGAGCGAGTCGGAGCGCGACAAGCTGCGCAGCGGCATCGAGGAGGCCCTGAAGCAGCACTTCCGGCCGGAGTTCCTGAACCGGGTGGACGAGATCATCATCTTCGAGCCGCTGACGGAGAAGGAGCTGGCGCAGATCGTCGAGCTGATGCTGAAGGAGGTGCAGGAGCGGCTGGCCGAGCGGAAGGTCACCCTGGAGGCGACCCCGGCGGCCAAGGAGGCCCTGGTGAAGGAGGGCTACGACCCGGTGTACGGGGCCCGGCCGCTGCGACGGACGGTGCAGCGCCGGGTGGAGAACCCGCTGTCGAGCCGCATCCTGGCCGGGGAGTTCGGCGAGGGCGACACGGCGGTGGTGGACTACTCGGAGGGCGAGTATGCCTTCAGCAAGAGGGTGGCGGCGGCGGCGAGCTAAGGCCGGAGGCCGGGCGGTTTGATTGACCGATTGATTGGGAAAAAGATCAGGCTTCCAGCTTCGAAAACAGGCGATTTCGGTTGATTGACATCTGGGGGCGGCGTTCCGCAGGGAGGCGAGCGCCGCCCCTGTCGCTACGATGGTAGCGGACGGCGGCGAGAACGCGAAGGGGCTGGTGGCACCGGGCTGCTGTCTTGTTGCGCCTGCCGCGAGGGGGTACGCTGCAGGATGGTGGAGCGGGGCCATCGGGGCGGTCTTCTGGGTAGGGCTTTGCACAAAAGGAGCGTAAGAAGCGATGGGCGAGGGACTTCTGCCCGAGCGCTTTGAGGACGCTGGCGAGATATACGCGTTCTTGGACGACCCAGCATCCAACTCGTCGTTCAAATCGATGGTCCAGCGATCGAATCTTTTCCAGAGAGCGCATGAAATGCTGTTCGAGGCGGGGAACAGTGGAGTGGCGCAAGAAGCCAGGTGGGACGTACTCCTGTTCGGGCTCTTCCCTAGACGGCATGATCTGTATCCCCAGCGGTACCTTGGGCCGATGGCGACGTTCAGCGATGGAGCGATGGCGCCTGACCCCAGGGCATTCCCTCCCGAGGCGGTAGAGTACTTTCGCAGGCGCGCCGATAGTGTGCGGAACCCGGTTCTCAGGGCCCGTTACGCTGATTTCCTCTGGGATGAGACGGGGGAGCACCAGTTTGCAAGGCAAGCGGCGACGGCCCACGTGGAGTGTGTACAGGTATATCTGTCAGGGGAGCAGGCCCACCATGGCATGGAGAGCCTGAGACGGGCACTCGAACTGAGCGCGGCGTTGTCGGACAAGGAGCTTCTGGGCAGGACGCGAGAGTATGTGGTGCAGACGGTCGAGCGTATGGTAGCGGTGCGGGGACAGGTGGAGCTTGCATGGGGGTTGGAGGGAATCCACGCTCTGCTGCAGAGCAGGAGGTGGCGGGATAGGAAGATGCTGGCGCGGCTGGTGGAGGCGGCACGGCAAGGGACTCAGTTTTGCCGCGAGACAGAGGGGTTGCATCTTGAGCGCTCCTTCTTAGAGGCTGAGGCTGCCCTCCTGAGCCGGCTGGGTGACGCGGAAGGCGCGCAACATGCACGCGCCGAGCGGGCAGCGTCCTTCGAGAGGGAAGGAGATTCTCAGTCTGACAGCGGGCTGATCGCGGCACACTGCTACCAGCAAGCAGCGCAGGCATACTCGGACATTGGCATGGCGCCAAGTCATTTGAATCGCCTGAAACTGAAGATTGACGACGCCTACGGCCGCGCGGGGGCGGAGATGGGGACGATTCAGTGGGAGGTTACGATAGACTTTGGCGAGTTTGACAAGTCGCTGGAGGGGCTCAAGCAGGTGGCCTGTCCCGGCTGCGTGATGGCATTGGCGGCAGACGAGTCGCTGATTCCGGACTGGGAGGAGTCGAAGAGGCTGTCGAAGGAGATCGGTCAGAAGCACCCTCTACAACAGATCATTCCGAGAGACACCCTAAGAGGGCGAAGGCGAGTGGCCCGGGCCAGCACGGACGATGAACTTCGGGAAGAGGCGGCCCTGCGGCAGTACTCAATCGATCTCGGGCTCCGGCAGGCCTATCTGTCGCGGGCATTCACAATCCTTCGTCGGGATGCGCACCTCAGCGAGGACAACATCACGGCTGTGCTGAGCGAGTGCCCGCTGGTGGGAGACCGTCTGGACATCCTGGCGCGAGGGGTCGAGAGGTACTTCGCGGGCGATTGGATCAGTTGTATTCATGTGCTGGTTCCCCAGATTGAGCAGATTCTTCGCAATCTGCTTCAGGCTCTGGGCCTTCCAACCACAAAGATCCAGGGTGATGTTACGCGGGAGAAGGATCTGGACGACATTCTCTCGACACCAGAGGTTCGCGAGGTGTTGGGGGAACGCACCGCGAGATATTTTGAATTCGTCCTGATCCACCAGCGGGGATGGAACCTGAGGCACGACGTTGCTCATGGGTTGCGCGGTCCAGATGAGTTCACGCAGGCCGTGGCGGATGTCGTCCTTCACTTGGTCTTGCGGCTAGGCATTCTGAGAACGGCGGAGCCTGAGCGCTGAGGATGTCGACGCTCTGGCTCCAGGCCGCAGGCGCAGGTAGAAGGGGCTTCGTGGCAGCGGGGCGTGTTCAGAACCTGCTGCGAGAGGCTCTTGCGGCGGCCTCGTCATTCTGAGCGACGCGAAGAATCTGCTTTATGGAGACCCTTCGCTTTGCTCAGGGTGACAGCACAGAAGGGTGACAGGGGAGAAGGGTTTATCAACAGGCTCTCCCGGTCGTCGGGCTGACCCCCAGCAGGCGGGACCGGCATAGGTGTCGGGGAGAGGGGTTGGAGGGGGTGGGGATGTCCCTAGGTTGTGGGCAGAGGGCGGCCCTTCTATAATGACGGTGCCAACCTCTGGCCCGACATCGAGGCAAGGAGGCCTGACGCCAATTCGAACGACCGGGGCGACCGCTTCTTGGTGACAACTTACTCCCTCGAAGAGATAACGGCGGTGGCCAGGCGCGTCCGCGCTCACGTCATCCGGATGCTTGCCGCCGCCGGCAGTGGCCACCCCGGCGGGTCGCTCTCCTGCGTCGATATCGTTTGTGCCCTGTTCTTCGGCGTCCTCCGCCACGACCCTCAGAACCCGTCCTGGCCCGAGCGCGACCGCTTCATCCTAAGCAAGGGTCACGCGGCTCCCCTCCTCTACGCCGTCCTGGCCGAGTGCGGCTACCTGCCCGTCGAGGAGCTGCTCACGCTGCGCAAGCTGGGCAGCAGGCTCCAGGGGCACACCTTCGCCGGCTCGCCGCCCGGCGTGGAGATGTCCTCGGGCTCGTTGGGGCAGGGCCTGTCGTACTCCGTCGGCCAGTGCCTGGCGGGGCGCCTGGACGGGCGCAACTACTACGTGTACTGCCTCCTGGGCGACGGCGACTGTGAGGAGGGGCAGACCTGGGAGGCGGCGATGGCCGCCGCACACTACGAGCTGGACCACCTGGTGGCCATCGTGGACCGTAACGGCCTCCAGAACGACGGCCCGGTGGTCGAGATAATGCGCCAGGACCCCCTGGACGAGAAGTTCCGGTCGTTCGGCTGGCACGTTCTGGAGGTGGACGGGCATGACCTGGAGCAGATCATCGAGGCCCTTGAGGCGGCCAAGAAGGTGCGGGGCCAGCCGACCGTGATCATCGCCAAGACCGTCAAGGGCAAGGGCGTGAGCTTCATGGAGAACAACAACCGGTTCCACGGCAGGGCGCCGAGTCCCGAGGAGACAGAGCGGGCCCTGGCCGAGCTGGAGGGGACGGAAGGAGCCGGCCGCTCGTGACCACCACTGCCTCGCAGGCGACCGCGGCCAGCCGAGAGGCCCTGGGCCCCACGCTGGTGCGGCTCGCGCGGGAGGGTCTGGACATCGTGGTGGTGGACGCCGACCTGGGCGTCTCCACCACCGCCCGCGTCTTCGCCAAGGAGTTCCCGGAGCGGTTCTTCACGGTGGGGGTGGCCGAGCAGAACATGATCGGGGTGGCGGCAGGGCTGGCGGCCGAGGGCAAGACCGTCTTCTGCAGCACCTTCGCCGTGTTCATGCCGGGCCGCTGCTTCGATCAGATCCGGCTCAGCGTGGCCCAGCCCCAGCTCAACGTCAAGCTGTTCTCCAGCCACGGGGGGATCACCGTGGGCGAGGACGGAGTCTCGGCCCACGCCATCGAGGACCTCGCCCTGATGTGCGCCCTGCCCACTTTTCGGGTCATCGTCCCCGCCGACGTGGTGGAGTCCGGGCAGGCCGTGGAGGCGGCCTGCCGCAACCCCGGCCCCTTCTACATCCGCTCCGGCAGGCCCAAGATACCCATCATCTACGACGACACTTACCGATTCCGGCTGGGCCGGGCCCACCTCCTGCGCGCGGGGAAGGATGTCAGCGTCATCGCCGTGGGGGTCATGGTGAAGGCCGCCCTCGACGCCGCCAAACTCCTGGAGGAGGAGGGCATCGACTGTCGCGTCCTTAACATGGCCACCCTGCGGCCCGTGGACCGCCAGGCGATCCTCAAGGCGGCGCGCGAGACCGGGGCCATCGTTACCGCCGAGGAGCACCTGGTGCACTGCGGCCTGGCCGGGCTGGTCTCGCAGGTGGTCGTCTCCGAGAAGCCTGTGCCGATGGCCTTCGTGGGCGTGCAGGACCGCTACGCCGAGTCGGGCCGCTGGGACGAGCTCCTGGAGAAGTACGGCCTCACTGCCGAGGGCATCGCCCGGGAGGCTCGCACCCTCCTGAAGCGCAAGGGAAAGCGCGCGTGACCACGGAAGGCGAGAAGACCGCCGCCGAGACCGCTCGGGACCAGCCGTCCGAGGGTCCTTCCAAGGTGGCGGTGCTCTACACCAGCTCCCAGAGCGTGCTGGAGGACATCGGGCGGCTGATGCGCCTGGCAGACTACACCCGCTACCTGCCGACCGACGCTCCGACGGCCCTCAAGGTCAACATCACCTGGCAGCACTACTTCCCGGCCTGCTCCACCACGCCCTGGCAGCTCGAAGGAGTGATCAGGGCGCTCCGCGAGGACGGCTACAGCGAGCTCATCGCCGCCCACAACAGTACGGTCGTGGTCAACGCCCACACCGGCGAGGTCCGCAACAAGCACAAGGTGGTTCAGGACAAGTACGGCGTTCCCAGCGTCCACCTGACCGACAAGGGGGCGCCCTGGGTCCGCTACGAGCCGAAGGGCGAGATGCTGGCGCTGCACAAGATCTTCCCGGAGGGCATCGAGGTGCCCCAGGACATGATGGGCAAGAACGTGGTCCACCTGCCCACGATGAAGACCCACGTCTTCACCACCACGACGGGGGCCATGAAGAACGCCTTCGGGGGGCTGCTGCACCTGAAGCGACACTGGACCCACTCGCGCATCCACGAGACCCTGGTGGACCTGCTGACCATCCAGAAGGAGATCCACCCGGGCATCTTCGCGGTGATGGACGGCACCATCGCCGGGGACGGGCCGGGGCCACGGGCGATGCGCCCCCACGTCAAGAACGTCATCCTGGCCAGCGCCGATCAGGTGGCCATCGATGCCGTTGCCGCCAAGATGATGGGCTTCGATCCCCTGTCCATCGGCTACATCCGCATCGCCCACGAGAAGGGCCTGGGCTGCGGCGACCTCTCCCGGATCGAGGTTGTGGGGACCGATGTGAGCGAAGTCAACTTCGGCTTCCGGGGCGACGAGAACACCTTCGCGAGTTGGGGTCAGAAGCTGATCTACTGGGGACCCCTACACCCTCTAGAGGGCCTCCTCCTGCGCACCCCCCTGGTGCCCTGGTCCTACCTGGCCTCCCGCCTGTACTATGACGTTTTCTGGTATAACGTCTTTGGTCGCAGGCACGTCAGGCGGGCCAAGCAGAACCCGTGGGGCCAGCTGTTCGAGCGGTACTGAGCGCGGCCCCCGCGAGGAGCCCCTTCCGTGAACCTTCGCAGCCTCCGCGGCAAGCTCCTGCTCTCCCTGCTCCTGGGGGTCCTGGTCTTCCTGGGCCTCTCCCTCTACGCCGACTTCGCCGACCTGCTGGCGAGCCTGGGCGACTTCCAGTGGGCGCTCCTGCCCGCCGTCCTCGCGCTGAGCATCATGAACTACGTCCTGCGCTTCGTGAAGTGGCAGTTCTACCTGCGCCTGATCGGAGTGCGGGGCCTGCGCGTCGTCGATAGCCTCCTGATCTACTGGTCCGGGCTGGGCATGGTGATCACGCCCGGCAAGGTGGGGGAATGGCTGAAGAGCTACCTCCTGCGGGAGGTCCACGGCACGCCTCTCATGCGCTCTGCACCCATCCTCATCGCCGAGCGCCTCACCGACAGCATGGCCCTGCTCATCCTGGCGGCGGTGGGCCTGTTCATGTTCGGGAACCTCTGGCAGGCCTACATGGTGGTAGCGGTGGGCTCGCTCGCCCTGGTGATGCTGGCCCGACATCGGCCCACGGCCACGCTTGTCCTCCGCCTGGTCCAGCGCGTCCCCCTGGTGTCGCGCTTCCTCCCCAACCTGGAGGAGTTCTACGAGAGCACGCACGTCCTCCTGGCGCCCTGGAGCATGCTGTTGATGACCGGGCTCAGCGTATGCTCCTGGGTCTGCGAGGTGTTGGCCTTCTATCTGGTCCTCCTGGGGCTGGGGCAGACGGCCTCGCCGGAGCTATTCGTGAAGGCATCGTTCATCCTGCCCATCGCCACCCTGGCCGCGGCCATCGTCTTCTTCATGCCCGGCGGCCTGGGAGTCGCCGAGGGGGGGATCACCGGCCTCTCCCAGGTGCTGGTGGATATGAGCAAGAGTACGGCCGCTGTGGGGACGCTTATCATCCGCTTCGGCACGCTGTGGTTCGGCGTTCTGATAGGGCTGGTGGCCCTGGGCCTGCTCAGCCGCCGCCTGGCCCTGGCGCCCGAGGAGACGCCGGCGCTGTCCGAGATGGCCGCCCCTTCGCGTGCCGAGGCGATGGGTGACGCACCGCGTTAGAAGAGCCGTGTCATTCCTATTTGCTCCGGTTTCCCGCCTGCTTTCCGCCCCGCGCCTGGACCTGGCCTCGCGTGCCGCCGCGCTCTCCTTGACCTCGAACGCCACCCTTCTCGTCCTCAAGCTGGTGGTCGGCATCATCAGCGGCAGCATCGCCGTCCTCTCCGACGCTGTGGACAGCGGCGAGGACGTGATCGCCTCGGCCTTCGTCCTGTTCAGCGTGCGCCTGGCTACCCGCCCCGCCGACGAAGAGCACCCCTACGGCCACGGCAAGGTCGAGAGCCTCACCGCCACGGGCCAGGCCGTCCTCATCAGCGGGGGCGCCGCCTTCATCATCTTCCAGGCTGTCCGCCGCCTCATCGAGCGGGATGTCGAGATCATGGTGGCGCCCGGCCTCGGGGCGATGAGCGCCACCGCCGTGGTGAACCTGCTGGTGGTGCTCTACGTGATGAGGGCCGCCCGCCTCACCGGCTCCGTGGCCCTGGCCTCGGACGCCCGACACCTCTGGACGAACGTCGCCCAGGCGGCCGCCGTTCTCCTCGCCCTCATCCTGGTGGGGGCAACCGGAGAGACGGTGTTCGACCCCATCGTCGCCCTGCTCCTGGCCGCCTACCTGCTGTGGACGGCTTTCCGCGTGTTCTCGACGGGCCTGGAAGAGGTCATGGACGTGCGACTGCCTCCGGAGGAGCTGCGGCTGATCGAGCGATGCATCCTCCGCCAGCAGGATCGCATCGGCGGTTATCATGGGCTGCGCACCCGAAAGTCGGGGCGCGAGAAGTACGTCGAGTTTCACCTGGTGGTAGACCCTGAGATGACCGTCGAGGAGGTGCACCACACCTGCGACCTCATCGAAGCCGACCTCCAGCGGCGCATCCCGGGGTCGGTCGTCACCATCCACGTGGAGCCGGACGACGGCCGTCTCCGCGGGCCCCTGCGCCCCGGAGGGCTGCGCATGGGCGGCGGCCAGCACGAGCAGCCCTCATAGCGGGCCCCGGGGTACGACCGCGTTGACATCCTGCCCAGCCTCGTAGAGAATCGTTCCGTCCGCGAAAGCTTTCGAGGCAACGCTGAAGAGAAGCAGGCATAGACCATGGAGCCGCGCATCCAGTACGCGCAGACGGCCCGTGGTGCGGCACCACAGAAGTCGCTCCGACCCCAGCCCGAGGCGAGCCCTGGGCGGGCTCAGCCTGCCGAAGGCACCGTTCCTCGCGAGTGGTACCGGTTGGGGAGACACTAGTTGAAATGGGAAATCCCGCTTCTAGGGAAAGGAGGTGAAACAAGGGAACAGAATATCGCCCGTGGTGAGTTAGCGTGGTGGGCAGAAATACTTGCAGAAAGGAGTAGTCAACATGTCGATGGAAGATGCTTTTAATGCCGCCAAGAACGCCTTCACCTTCTACGGTGCATACTTGAACACGGTTGCTCAGGAAATAGGCCTTGAACGAGCCCTCGCCCTGAGTACCAAGATGGATGAGACGATGGGCGCTATGCAAGGCAAGATGATCAAAGAGCAGGCTGGTATTGAAGAGGTCGACGCTAAAGCAGCGTACTCGCTGGTGAAAGGTGTTCCTGAGAGCCTTGGTCTTGCCTTCGAAGTGCTAGAGGAAAGCCCTACGACGGTTCGATTCAGGTGTTCTCAGTGCTCCCTTTACGAGGGATGGCAGATGGCGGGGTTGGATGACAAGACCAGGGAGACTATGTGTCGTACTGGCTCTCTCCGGTTCATGGACGCAGTAGTTAAGCAGCTCAGCCCTAGACTAAGTTACCAGCTTTCGAAGTACCGGTCAGCCCCCGATGATTTCTGCGAAGAGCAGATCGTGCTAGATTAGCGGCCACCCGCGCCCTGGAGTGCGCCATCGCCATGCAGAGGGCCTTCGCCGACTACAACGCCGGTGTAGGGGCGCAAGGCCTTGCGCCCCTACACATACGCATCGGGCTGAACGCTGGTGAGCCTATCGCGGAGGAGGAGGACCTGTTCGGGGCGGCGGTGATCGTGGCGGCGCGTATCGCGGCGAAGGCTGAGGGTGGGGAGGTCCTGGCCTCGGACGTGGTGCGGCAGCTCGTGGCGGGCAAGGGGTTCCTGTTCGCGGAGCGGGGCGACGTGCTGCTGCGTGGGTTCGAGGACCCGGTGCGGCTGTACGAAGTGAGGTGACGAGGAGAGGGCTAGCCCTCTGCCGGTCCGCCAGTCGGTCAAGCCTTGCCTGAAGGAGGAAATGAAATGATCAAGTTGACTGGCTACGTTGCTAGAGGCAATATGCCTGATGTCACAAGCCTTTCCGATCTCCGCGAGCTTGTCAAGTGGTTGGACGAAACGTGGTTGGAAGCCAAACGAGACGCCGAGGCCTGGGGCCTCGAAGGCCGAGAGGCTCAGGTGGTCAAGCTAGGGATCACCATCGAGGAGGAAGAGGAAAAGCCTGCCTCGGTTTGAGCCCATGCTCCCTGACAAGGGGCAGTGGCCGTCTCGCGTTTTCGGCACAAGGAGGTGTGTTATGCCTACCTACGTCACCCTCTATCGTTTCACGGAGCAGGGACGGAAGAAGGTCAAGGACACCGTCAATCGGGCCGCAGAGGTGCGCAAGCAGAACGAGGCGCGGGGCTTCAAAGTCTTAGGTCACTACTGGACCCAGGGGCGCTACGACCTCGTGTCCGTCGTGGATGCGCCCAGCGACGAGGCCATGGTGGCTGGCCTGTTCAGCATCGCCGAGGCGGGCAACGTCTCCAGCGAGACCATGCGGGCCTTCAGTGACCAGGAGATGCAACGGATCTTGGCCCAAACCTAGCGCCTGCGAGCGGAAACGGCCGGAGACGGTGGCCAGTCAAGGACTGGCGATCGGGGCAACGTGGTTCTGCGCGGCTTCGAGGACCCGGTGCGCCTGTTCGAGGTGAGGTGGCAAGAGGAGGGCTAGCCCTCTAGCGGACCGCCAGTCGGTCAAGCGCTGCCTGCGGCCAGAGAGCACTCGTCGGAGCTGGACTCGGCAACCGTAGCGTCGCCTCGGCCAACCGGGGTAAGCTAGGCCTATGGCGAGCTACGACCACGCCCATACCGGCGTCACCGAGATAACCTGGGCGCGCTTCGGCGAGCTCTGCAAGGAGCTGGCCCTCGCTGTGACAGCGTACGACCCGGAGATCGTCGTGGGTATCGCCAAGGGCGGTGTTCTCCCGGCGGCAGTGCTCGCTTCGCTCCTGAGGCGGGAGTTCTACCCTATCCGTCTGTCCCGTCGCCACGACGACCGCGTCGTTCGTGACCAGCCCGCGCTCCTGACGCCTATGCCCGAGGCTGTGGCCGGCAAGCGAGTCATCGTTGTCGATGATATCGCCGTCACGGGGGAGACGCTGCGTCTCGCTGCCCAGGAGGCGCTGCGGCTCGGTGCGGCGGCGGTGAGGACGGCCACACTCTTCGTCCACAGGGCCGGCCAGCGACCCGACTACTTCGTCCTGGAGACCGATGACCTGATTCTGAACCCCTGGGACTGCCTGGTGCTGGAGGGCGGACGATTCGTCGTCCATCCCGAGTATCAGAAGGAACTCGACGAGATCGAGAAGCGGGCGAGATGAGGTTGAGCCTCGTCCGCCGGGGGAGTTCGAGAGCAATTGGGCGGACCGGCGACAAGCAACTGCATGTGTTCGAGAATCGCGTGCGGCTGCGTGAGGTGGCAGCAGCCTTAGCCCGCTCGCCGGGCAGCCCCAAATGTCCCCAGGACTTTCCTTTTCCTCGCCGAGCGACTGACGCCGTCTCCCTAGCTCGTGGTATATTCGGCGCTGGCTCGCTCGACACGAACCAGACAGGGGGTAAGCCATGACAGGACTGGAAGGCAAGGTAGCGGTTGTGACGGGCGCTGCGCGTATGAGGGGCATCGGCCGGGCCATCGCCGTGCGCCTGGCCGGCGAGGGCGCCGACGTGGTGGTGTCGGGGGTCGTGCGGGCGCCCGAGTCCTTCCCCGATGAAGAGCGGCGGGCTGGCTGGCGGGGCCTGGCCTCGGTGTGCGAGGAGATCGAGGCGCTGGGCCGCCGCGCCCTCGCTGTGGAGGCCGACGTGAGCCGAAAGGAGGACGTGGCGCGCATGGTCGGCGCGGCCCGCGAGGCCTTCGGCCGCATCGACATCCTGGTGAACAACGCCGGCCTGGCCTTCTGCGGCGACCGCCCCCTCTGGGAGATCGAGGACGAGGAGTGGTACCGGGTGGTGGACGTGAACCTGAACGGGGTCTATCAGTGCTGCCGCGCCGTCATCCCCCACATGATCGAGGGCGGCCGCGGCGGGCGGATCATCAACCTCTCGTCCATGTCCGGGCGCACCGGCGTGCCCTACTACGGCGCCTACATCGCGACCAAGGCTGCCGTGGTGGGCCTGACCCAGATGCTGGCCCTGGAGCTGGCACCCTATCAGATCACCGCCAACGCCGTCGCCCCCGGCTCGACGGATACGGACATGATGGATGGGACCTTCCGGCGCATGGCCGCCCGTGCAGGCACCGAATTCCAGCTCCTGAAGGATGGTGTCACCCACACCATCCCCCTGGGACGCCAGGGGCTCCCCGAGGACATCGCCGGGGCGGTGGCCTTTCTCGCCTCCGACGACGCCTCCTGGGTGACCGGCCAGTGCCTCGACGTCAACGGCGGGGCGCTGATGCGGTAGACAAATGGAGTAAGATGCTCTTGACAAGTGAGCCCAAATGCAGCAAGATATAGAACAGATGTTCCGGCGCATCCACTCGTTTCGCGACCCATTGCACGGCTTTGTCAGGGTCAGCCGGGCGGAGCGGGATCTCATTGATTGCAGCGTATTCCAGAGGCTGCGGCGTATCCACCAGTTGGGGACTGGGTACCTGGTATACCATGGGGCTGAACACAGCAGGTTTGGCCACTCTCTGGGTGTAATGGATATCGCTACACGGGTGTTCCAGGCTATCAAGGAGAAACGGCCAGAGCTGCTGGGTAAGGGCGATGAGCTCCGACGAAATGAGCAGCTACTGCGGTTGGGGGCTCTGTTGCACGATATTGGCCACCCCCCTTTCTCACACGCAGCAGAAGAGCTGTTCCCTAGGGAGGCCGACACCGGCAAGAAGCGGGAGCACGAGGACTACACTCAGGCGCTAATCACGCAATCGGAGGTCAGCGAGATCGTCGATACGAACTTTTCACGGTTGGGCATCGGCGCCGAGAGCATAGTGGATTTGTTCCGCGACCCGGCCAAGCTGGGGAAGGTTGGGATCCTGCTCCAAGACATCGTCGCGGGCGAACTGGACGCGGACCGCATGGACTACCTTGCCAGGGACTCGCTTCTGGCGGGGGTGACGTACGGGCGATACGACCTAGAACGCCTTCTCGATACCGTCACAGCAACCGAGGACGCGGAAGGCGTTGTGCACCTAGCGGTTGAAGACGGGGGCTTCTACGCGCTGGAAGCGTTTCTGCTTGCCAGGTACTACATGTTTTTGCAAGTGTACCTCCACGAGGACAGGCGCTTCTACGATCTCGCTCTGAGCAAGGTTCTGAAGGAGTTGCTGGAAAACGGAAAATACCCCGAGCCAGCGGATTGGCAACGATTTCTGTCCCTCGATGACATCTGGCTGCTGGGTCACATGGACGAGTTGGCGCGCCAAGGCAATGAGTGGGCGCGTGCGCTCGGCTACCGTAAGCACTGGAAGAGGGTAGCCGAAATTGACGAGAGCGACGCGCGGGGTGACCCGGTGGCGTGGACAAACGCACAGCGTGACCTGCTGGACCGGTTCGGCGAGGCGAACGTGGTGGTTGACGACGCAAAGGCCAAGACCTTTCAACGAACCGAACCTGGACCCTACATAACGGGGGAGGGTGAGCGTGATGAAGAGAGACCGAAAATCCTGGTGCTAGAGCGAGACGAGAAGACAGCTTATCGTGTCGAGCAGAAGTCCGAAATCGTGAACAACCTAGGCAGGCGGCGGGTAAGGATAATGCGCATATACGCTAGACCGGATGTCTTCGCCGATGTATCATCGTTCTGGACGGACGCCCTGGCGCGGCGTAGCTAGAACAGCTGAGGGGGGTGAGAAAATGACCTTTTCTGCGGGGGACAAGGCCATTCTTCGTCTGGTGGCCGAAAAGCACGGCATTACTGGCAAGAAGGTGTTCCAAAAACTGTGCTACTTTCTGCAAGAGGCAGAAGGGGTCGCTTTGGGCGCACGCTTCCGCATGCACTACTACGGGCCATTCTCAGACGATCTGGACTCCCAGATGGCTGACTTCGTCAGCCAGCGAGTGCTGGGGGTGGTTGGATCTTCCGACGGCACCCTGGTGATCACTCCGGGGCCAGAGTTCTCCAGTGCCTTGACGGGAGAAGAACCCTACCGTGAGCAGGTCAGACAGGTCGTGAGGAATCTCGGCGGCGAGGGCGGGCTGACGTTGGAAATGCTCGCCACGGTGCACTACCTGGCTGTGCTGCAAGAATACACTGGCAGCGACAGCGACAAAGCCGCGCTTGTGGAGAGGGTGCAGGCCTGGAAGGGTTCGAAGTATCAACCGGCCTTCATTCGCCGCGGAATCGACGATCTGGCGGCCATGGGGTACTTGCCCAGTTCCAGTTAACGCGCCGCGTCTGAGAGCGCCCGCGCCACTCTCTCGATCTCTTCCCGGGCGAGGATGGCCTCGCGCCAGCGGGCCGGGATCGCCTCCGCGCCGTAGTGGGCGCCCGCCAGCGCCCCGGTCACCGCGCCGATGGTGTCGGTGTCGCCGCCCAGGTTGACCGCCGTCACCACCGCCTCCTCCAGGCTCTCCGTGTGCAGGAAGCACCAGAAGGCGCACTCCAGGGTGTGCAGGACGAAACCCAGCGGCGCCAGGGTGCCCTGGGACATCCGCTCCACCCCCTCCAGGGCCTGGCGCACCGCCGGCTCCTCCACCGGACGCCAGGCGCTGCGCGCGGCCTCCTTCGAGTCCGAGGTCAGCAGGTCGGCGATGGTCAGGTTGAGGGCAGCCGCTCCCCAGGTCGCCAGCGGGTCGGGGTGGGTGATGGCGGAGCTCTCCAGGCTGGCCCGCACCAGCTCGTCGGGGCGCCGGTGGAAGAAGAGGCCGATGGGCGCGCAGCGCATCACGGTGCCGTTGCCCGCGGAGTAGGGATGGGTGACCTGATGGGCGAGCTGGCCCGCCGTCTCCCAGGAGACGCCCTGGTCCAGGGCGGCCAGGGCCATCCTCGTGGTCATGCCGATGCCCTTGGCCCCCGCCCTGTACCACTGGAGAAAGCGATTCGCCACGTCCTCGGGGTCGAAGCGGCTGCGCTCGGCCAGGGAGTGGGCGATGCACAGCATCATGGCGGTGTCGTCGGTGTGCTCGCCGGGCGCCCAGTAGGCGCTGCCCACGATGTCGGTCAGGCGGCCGTAGCGGCGGCGGATGTCCTCGGCGGTCCAGCCCTCCACCGAGGCGCCCAGGCAGTCGCCCGCAGCCAGGCCGAGAAGACAGCCGGTGAAGCGCGATAGCAACTGTGCGGACACGGCTCCGGCGGGCCGATGAGGGTGAGCAGACGAGGCCTTGCGGCCTACTCCGCGGGGATCGTGGGCATTGGCACAGTGGTTTCGATGGACTCCACCTGGATCTGGCGGCCCTCCACGTCGGACGGCTCCGTGCGGAGCTGGCCGGTGACCCTCACGCGGACGGCGGCCTTGATGAAATCGGCGATGGACTGCTCCACCTCCGGGGTGGCGCCCTCGATGCCGTACTGCTGGCTGTCGTCCGTGAGCAGGAGGTCATCGAACTCGGCCTCCTCCGGAAAGGCTGAGAGGATCCCCTCCAGGGTGGCGGCGCCGTCGGCGTCGATGAAGCCGGTCTCCTGCACCTCGCCCTGGCTGGTCACCCGACCCTTCCAGTCCTCGCCCGTCTCCAGTTGCTCGATGCCGATCCCGTAGGTGGGCTGAGCGACTACCGGATAGGAGACCAGGACGCGCCAGCCCTCCGCGTCGTACTGGAGGTTGGCTGCGCCCACCAAGCCCGGCGGGGTGAGGTCAGTGGTCTCCCAATCGAGGTCCTCCACGGAGGCGCCAGCGAACCGTGACTCCGCCGCGAACTCCAGGGCAGCGTCACGGGCGTCTTCCGCGCTGAAGGCGGCAGGCGAGCCAGTGGGGGTGGGCTCCTCCTCATCCTCCTCTTCGCAGGCTACCGCCAGAAACATCACGCTGAGGATCAGCACCAGGGCGAAGCGCAGCACCTTCATCTGAGTTCTCCTTACCTATGCGCACAGCCCACCGGAGGGCCCCACGCGGCTATGTCCGCCTCTATACTAACCCGATGGCGATGACCAGCCTATTCCAAGTGGGGGCAATCCGAGGGGCCAAACGGACGTTTCTGCCTGGGGAGGCCCGCCGCAGGCTGAAGGCAGCGGAGCACGGCGCGGCTAGTCGCGGTGGCCGTTGCCTTCCTCGGCCTCCTCCTCCTCGTCCACCTCCTCCTCCTCCTCAGAGTAGATCCCGGCCTGCTGGCCTGCCCAAACCGTGACCACGAAGTCCTCACGGTAGGGGTCGGTGGTCAGCACCAGCCGCTCATCGATCTCGCTGAGGAGCTCCTGGATCTCCTCCTCGCCGAACCCCTCGGGGACGCAGAGGGTGGCGAAGGCGATGGAGGAGGTGAAGTGGATGTCCACGCGGGCCACATCGTCGCCGCCGGAGGTGATCACGTAGCTCTCGGAGTAGGGTGTGCGGCAATCGCGTTCGAATACGTACTCGGCCATGGCTGGCCTCCTTCAGGAGGGGAATGTTGGCGTCACCGCCGACCCCGGCGCGACGCTCGGCGCCGCCCGTATTCTATGACATTTCGCGGCTGGCCCATAGCCCGCTGCCCGGGGAAGCGGGATGAAGACGTGGCCCTGCGGGTTGAAACCCGCAGCTTCATAGATTCGACGTCACAAGCTGCGGGATTTGTCCCGCAGGGTAAGAGAGGACTCCTTTCCAATTGCGAACCATCACCGCCTATGGGCGCACCTGACCGGTGCCCATCACCACCCACTTGTAGGTGGTGATCTCCCGCGGCCCCACGGGGCCGCGGGCGTGGAACTTCTGCGTCGAGTCGATGATCTCCGCCCCCAGGCCGAACTGGGCCCCGTCGGTGAACTGGGTGCTGGCGTTCACGTAGACGACAGCCGTGTCCACCTCCGCCACGAAGCGCCGCGCCGCGCTGTAGTCCTCGGTGACGATGGCGTCCGAGTGCCCGGTGCTGTAGCGATAGATGTGGTCGATGGCGTGGTCCAGCGACTCCACCACCTTCACCGTGGCCACCGGGGCCAGGTGTTCCTTGCCGAAGTCCTCCTCCCGGGCGGGCCGGACGTTCAGGCCCGGCACATCCGCCGCGCTCAGGATATCGTGGGAGGCCGGGTCGCAGCGCATCTCCACGCCGGCCTCGGCCCAGCGGCGGCCGATCATGGGCAGGTAGGCGCCGGCGACGTCGCGGTGCACCAGCAGGGTATCGAGGGCGTTGCAGATGGTGTAGCGGCGGCACTTGGCGTTGTGGGCGATGTTGCTCGCCATCTCCAAGTCGGCGTCCTTGTCCACGTAGGTGTGGCAGACCCCCGTCCCGCCGATGAGCACGGGCATAGCGGCGTTCTCGGCCACGAAGTTGATGAGGTCGGCGCTGCCCCGGGGCACCACCACGTCGATGACCCCCTTCATCTTCAGCAGATCGCCCACCAGGGCCCGCTCGGTCGACTCGATGAACTGGATGGCCCCGGCGGGCACGCCCGCGTCGGTGGCCACGAGGGAGATGATGCGGGCCAGGACGCTGTTGGAGTGGATGGCCTCCTTGCCTCCCCTGAGGATGCAGGCGTTCCCCGACTTGAGGCAGAGGCTGGAGATGTCCACGGTCACGTTGGGCCGGGCCTCGTAGATGGCCGCCAGCACCCCCAGGGGTACGCTCGTCTTCCCCACGATGAGGCCGTTGGCGAGGGTGCGCATGTCGAAGGTCTCACCCACGGGGTCGGGCAGGGCGGCCACCGTGCGCACGTCCGCAGCGATGGTCTCCAGCCGCTCATGCTTCAGCATGAGACGGTCCTGGACCTTCTCGGGCAGCCCGGCCTCGCGCGCGCCCCGCATGTCCCGGGTGTTGGCGGCCAGGATCTCCTCCTCCCGCGCCAGCAAGGCGTCGGCGATGTCGTGCAGGGCCCGGTTCTTTACCCTGGTAGAGAGGGTAGCGAGCTGACGGGCGGCTTGCCTGGCGCGTCCGCCCAGCGATTTCAGGTCGACGGCCGCGATAGTCATGGCAGTTGCTCCCCGGAGAGTGCTAACCGGACCCCTCACGGTCCGATCCTCGTGCCATCGGTAGGCCCCAGTGTACCCGCTCTCCGCAGGAAACAGAAGCGGGAGGCTGAGGTTTCAGTCTACGGGATGAAGAGCCTGTTGCAGAAGTGAGGTGGTTCTGCCCACCCGCCCGCCCTCGGGATGTATTTGGAATCTGGGGGACACCCCCAGACCCCCGCCAGAGGGGCGCAGCCCCTCTGGACTCCCCCTCTAGCAGGAGACTTTAGACCCCCGCAGGTTCTGACCGTTGTTGAGGAAGCTGCGCGTTTCAACGCGCAGGGCCATGTTTCAGGCGCGGCTACGGCCGCGGCAGCCGTTCCTCCACCGGCAGCATCTTGGGGAAGGCGGCGTGGGGCTCCGTCTGGTACCAGTAGGCGGTCGAGGAGTAGTCGTTCGAGAGGTTGTTGGCGTGGCCGTGCTCGATGGTCACGCGGATGGACTTCTGGAAGTAGACGGGGTCCTCGATGTGGAAGCGGTACATGGAGTTCTTGCCGCCCCAGGGCCAGTCATCGGTCCCGCTGTAGAGCGGCAGGCCGTGGTAGGGGGTGCAGAACTCCTTCTGGGGGCTCCAGGCGGTGTTGAAGTAGTCCTCAGTGCCGGTGCCGTGGAGGGAGGGCGGCCAGGCCTCGCCGTCGATGAAGATCATGTCGTCGCCCTCGCCGTACCAGTCGTTCTTGGCGCGCTGGAAGCAGTCGATGTTGAGGTTGCAGCCGACGTAGTGGCCCCTGCCCTCGGCGTCGAGGATGACGTAGTTGGCCTTGCCGTCGAGGTTGGCGGTCTGCCAGACCTCGCCGCGGTATTCGGGGTTGTCGCCGAAGCGGCGGCCGTCGTCGCCCCAGCCGGGCGTGGGGTTCTGGCGACGCCACTGGGCGTGGAAGCGGCCCAGGTCTTCCGCGAGGGCATCGTACTGTTCGTAGTCGATGTAGAAGTAGACGACGAGCCGCCGCTCTCCCTCGTTCGTTAGCTCCACCCGCGCGCCCCGAGCGAAGGGCATCGGGAAGAAGCAGTTGAAGGCGCGGCCCTCGCGCGGGCTCATGGTGAGGGGGGCCGACGAGAAATCCTTCGTGATGCCGTGGCCGATGCCGAAGAAGTCGCCCGTGGGGACCTCCACGCTGGGACTCGACTCCCCGTCCCAGAACATGCGGAGGAGGCTGCGACGGGGGTAGTGCTCCTCGCGGCTGGCGAGGGTGATCCAGATGTGCTTGACGCAGCCGGCGCCCTCGATCTCGGCGAGGGCGCGCGTCTCGCCGGGGTCGAGGACCCAGAAGTCGGCGTTACCGCCGGAGCGGTCGTAGCTGGAGGCGCGGCGGCGGCGGGCGTCGCGCAGGCGGGGGAGGGAGGAGAGGGGGGAGGTCATAGCAGTCGCTTCGTAGACCGCTGCCCCCACTCCCGCGGGGCCTGGGCGTTGATGGCGTCGAGCCGGAGGACGACTTCGACGAGCTTGTGGCGGCGGGTCATGCCAGTCCCTGCATAATCTCCCGTAGACGCGTCACGCAGCGCCGCAGGCTGTCCGACGACACGGCCGCTATCTCTGGCTGCCATGGGCCTTCCACGAACTCGATCAAACGCGAGGTGTACGCTGGCCCTACCGCCCGGCCGCCCTCAGCGCGCGGCACGATGTCCTCGCGGATCTCCCTCTTGCGAGAACCCCTCGCGAGCTCGACTAGATGTTGTTTCGCATTCTCCAATGCCTCGGAGTTCGCAGGAACTTGGTGGGCCGAGATACCGAGGAAGCGCGCAACTTCGTCCCGGTCCGCCAGAAGCCAGGCCTCGACCTGCCTCACCGCCACCCGGAAACACATGTAAGGGGCCGGGTTCGGCAGCCATGCCTGCCTAAACGGCGGAGCACATTCCGCATCGTCGTTCAGATCCACCAGGACGACCCACGGTCGGAGACGGGCCGCTTGATTGTAGCCGCCAAGCCGCTGCTGCAGAGCCCTCTTGCCGGTCTTGCCGTAGACTGGGCCCGGCGTGGCCCCGACGTGCTGTACCAGGCGGCGCAACACCGCTTCGTCCACGAGGCCCTCTACCGCACCTGAGATCACCACAGCTTCTTGGCTTGTCATCTTGAACTATCGCCGAATAGAGCCAGTTGGTGAGCCTTGTCCGGGCGGGTCCTCGAGACCACGGCGTCGGCCAGGCTTCCATCGCCTTGAAGAAGTGCCTTGACGTCGTCCAAGTCAGCTACTGGGCGGACCCAAGTCCCTTCCGGCCTAGGCTCCAAGAGCAGCACCTCATCGAGACCGATACCCTCGTCTCGCAATAGATCGGCCGAATGTGTACTGATGAGCACCTGCCGACCGGAGCCCCGCTGGATACGCGCGAACATCTGAGGGATGGATCGAACGACGTCCGGGTGGAGAGAAAGCTCAGGCTCCTCCAAGAGGAGTGGTCCCGCGCCGTCCAAGCTGACCCAGAGCAAACCCATGAGCCTCAGCGTGCCGTCGGAGAACTGGTCCTCATTCTGCCATGCTCCACGGGGACGCCAGTGTTCGTACTTGCCACGCAAATGAGGAGTCCCCCGAACATCACGCCACAGCTCCAGTTCTCTTAGCTGGGGCACCGCCACCCGTAAGGCATCGCGGATGCGCCGCAATCGCGCGTTGCGAGTCTTCTCAGGGGTACTCGCGATCTGCTCCAAGAAATCTCCACCGTAGGGGTCTTTACTTTTCCCGACCGACCGATCTGGTTCGCGCACTAGTTGGGGAACGATATGAAGGTAACGAACGGATGCGCAGAAGCTCGCCACTGCTCGGAACTCTTGGTTGACGTTGACTTGCTCCAAATATGTCTGGGTTAGGCGCTCCGGGTCGCCCCTGTCTCTATCGTTTGGGCGATCCAGGAGTTCCGTACCTTGGCCCACGACCCTCTCCTTCGTGATGACAGGTCGCTGCCGGTTGTCCTGGGTGAAGCGGAGCTCGTACTCCCAGTCTGGCCCCTCGTCGTCTGCGCCGACCTGAACACCTACAGCAATATCCGGATACCGGCGGGCCGCGAGACACCTCAGCCTCGACACTCCGCCGCGCTTGCGAACGGCTTCCTGCAACCCACCTCCCACCGACACGATGTCGTGAAGAAAGCGAAAGACATCCAGAAAGTTCGACTTCCCCGACGCGTTCGGACCCACCAAGAACACGCGGCGCTGAAGACTTACTGTACATTGGTTGAAATTGCGCCAGTTCTCGAGGTGTACCCAGGTAAATCGGAGTGCCTGCTTCGTCTGCGTCCTCACGTTAGCACCTCACTCCGCTCGGAAAGATTCTGCCACGAGTAGCGTCGTTCGCACAACACCGCCGGCCCAAAGGAGCGTGTCTCTTCTAGCACGCCCTCCACCGGGTTCACCTTGAACCCCAAGGCCTCCAGCGCACTCACCCCCAGAAGGGGCTCAGGCACGTCCATCACCCCTACCAGGACCCCGCCTTCCCTATCGTCCAATCGAAGATACGCCACAGCCAGCCCTATCTCTGCGCTGCGGCTATCGGCAAGGGTGACCTGGGCTGTTAAGGTCGGGCTGATGCCCAGCTCGCGCGCAAGGGAGGGGCCCAGCAACGTGTAGAAGGAGCCCGAGTCTGCCAGGAACGTGACCTGTCGCAGTTCCTCCCGGCTCCTACCGATGAGGCCGCTGACCTTCACGAAGCCCATTGAATCCCCTGCCTTATCTTACAGTACCACGAGGTTGTCGCGGTGGACGGGTTCTTCGCCGTGCTGGTGGCCCCACGCCTCTAGGATGCGGTCGGAGCGCTGAGCGCGGCGGAGACGGTCCCCGGCATCAGTAGTCTTCCACGAGGAAGCCATCGCACGAAATGTAGCCACCCCCGATCTCCCAGACCACGGTGTACACGCCAGGGTAAACGGGGCTGCCCCCCGGGAAGTCATCGGGGTACAGAACATAGCCCCAGGCATCTGCGCTCACCATAGTAGTGCCAACGGACGAGCTTCCATCCGGGGCGATCACCCTCGCTCCGGCCCAGTAGGCCTCGTCCTCCACCCCGAACTTGTTCCTCAGGCCAAGCTCGACCACCTCAGCGGGCCGGACGGGGCCGGGCAATCCCCTCGGTGCCGACACCTGCCACACGCGGTCGATGGTCGGCGTCGGCGTGTTCTCGCATCGCATCAGGTCCGGCCTGAAGACTGGCGTGACCGATTCAGCCGTCGGAGATGGTGGCGGCGGCTCCGGCGTCGCTGTCGGCGGCACCGGGGTTGGCGGCTCCGTTGGTTCGACCTGCGGCGTCGCAGTAGCGTCAGCGGCGGCCGTTGCCTCGCCTTCCACGGTAGCGGTTGGCTCCACGCCATCGTCCCCCCCGCCACAGGCACCCACCAGCAGCGACGCCGCGATCAGGACGCCCACCAGGACAGCCCATTCTCTCATTGCGAACGCCCTCCTCCCCTCACAGCACCACGAGGTTGTCGCGGTGGACGACTTCTTCGCCGTACTCGTGGCCCAGCGCCTCCAGGATGCGGTCCGAGCGCTGGCCGCGGATCGCCACCACCTCCTGGTGAGAGTAGTTGGCGATGCCGCAGGCGATGCGCCGGCCGTCCGGCGCGCAGATGTGCACGGTGTCGCCCCGCTCGAAGGGGCCGTCCACCTCGCGCACGCCGGCGGGCAGGAGGCTCTTGTGCCCCTCGACCAGGGCGCGGGCCGCCCCCGCATCGACGACGATGCGCCCGCGCGTGGCCAGGCCCGAGAGCAGCCAGCGCTTGCGGCTCTCCATGCGGTCGGCGCTGGCCGGGAAGTAGGTGCCGAGCTGCTCCCCGCAGGCGAGGCGAACCAGCACGTCTTTCTCGTAGCCGCAGGCGAAGAAGACGTCGGTGCCGCTGGCGGTGGCCAGGCGGGCGGCCTCGACCTTGGTGGCCATGCCGCCGACGCCCTGGGGACCCTCGGCGCCGGCCAGGCGCTCCACCTCCGCGTCGATGCGGTCCACGCGGGGGATGAGGCGGGCCGAGGGGTCGAGGCGCGGGTCCGCCGTGTAGAGGCCGCCGGTATCCGTGAGGAGCGCCAGGAGGTCGGCGTCCACCAGGTTGGCCACCAGGGCGGAGAGGTGGTCGTTGTCGCCGATGGTGGTTCCCTCGATCTCCTCGACGGCGACGGGGTCGTTCTCGTTGACGATGGGCACGGCCCTCAGCTCGAGCAGGGCCAGGAGGGTGTTGCGGGCGTTGAGGTAGCCCACCCGGTCGACCAGGTCGCGCCTGGAGAGGAGCGTCTGGGCGACCACGATGTCGTGCCAGGCGAAGAGGGCGTCGTAGGACTGCATGAGGTGGCTCTGCCCGACGGCGGCCAGCACCTGGCGGAAGGGGATGTCGCGGCGCTCCTCGGCCAGGGCCAGCCGGTGGCGCCCGGCGGCGATGGCTCCGGAGGTGACCACGATGACCTGGGCGCCCTGCTTCAGCAGACGGGCCACCTGCCCCACCAGGGCTGACATCACCTCCAGGTCGAGGCGGTCGGTGCCCGCGGTGAGCAGGTTGGTGCCGAACTTGGCCACGATGCGCCGGTAGCGCAGCTCACCGTCGCCGCGACTGGTCGCAGAGGCCGGTGCGGCCCGCTGCGGCTGCCTGGCCTTGCTCTTCCCCATCAACCCTCGCTCCCGCGCTTGGTGCCCGGATTATAGCTCGGCCTCCCTTGGCCGAACAAGGAAGCAGGACTTTGCTTTGACAGGGCTATCGGGCTGGGTCTAGACTGGGCAAGGAGCCCGAGGCCCCTCGGGCTTCCTCCATCCCTGCGGGGGTCCAGCGGTGAAGACGCTCGTCCTGCTGGTCAGACGCACCTTCCAGGAGTTCGGCGCCGACAACTGCACCCACATGGCGGCGGCCATCTCCTACTACGTCCTCTTCTCCGTTATCCCCCTCACCGTGTTCCTGGTGTCGATGTTCGGCTTCGTCATGCGGGACGCCGAGCTACGGGATGAGGTCGTCGACCGGCTGCTGGAGACGCTTCCCCTGGAGGCGGAGAGCGAGCAGGACAACCTCGTGCGCGACACCATCGAGGGCGTGAAGAACGTGAGCGCGCCCCTGACGATCGTGGGCCTGGTGGGGATGCTGTGGTCGGCCTCGGCCATGTTCGGGTCCATCCGCAAGTCGCTGAACATCGCCTGGGGCCTCGAGAAGCGCCGGCCCATCGTTCAGCAGAAGCTGGTGGACCTGGGCATGGTGGCGGGGCTTGGGCTGCTCCTGGTGGCCTCGGTGGTCGGGACCGGCTTCCTGCGCATCCTCCGCGAGCTGAGCGATGAGAACCTGGGCCCCGTCTCGGAAGGGACGGGGTTCGTGTGGTCGGTGCTGCCCTTCTTCCTGCCCGCCGTGTTCAGCTTCGCCGTGTTCATGCTGCTCTACCGCTACGTGCCCAGCGCCGAGACGCACTTCCGCGACGTGTGGCCGGGGGCCCTCCTGGCTACCGTCCTCTTCGAGCTGCTGAAGAACCTCTTCAGCATCTACGTGGCCAACTTCGCCGCCTACGACATCGTCTACGGCTCGCTGGGGGGCATCCTGCTCTTCCTCACGTGGGTGTACCTGACGGCCAACATCGTGCTGCTGGGTGCGGAGCTGGCCTCGGAGTACCCGCGTGTCCTGCGGGGGGACTACGCCGAGGCGGCCGCCGCTCCCGCCCCGGCACGCGCCAAGGAGGCCCTGTCGCGACGGGCCTGGCGCCTGGCGAAGGGGCTGGTGGTGCGCGAGAAGGAGGGAGCGCCTCGGCCTGCGGAGCGGCCCGACGGCGGGAAGGAGACCGGCGGCTAGGCCCGCCTGACCGCGAGCAGCACCTGCTCGCCGTTCACTTTCTGCTCGTGGCGGTGGGCGCCCTCGGGCGGCTCGCCCTCCGTCAGCTCGAGGGAGAGGGTCTCCTGGCGGATGTAGTCGGCGTGGGTCTGCATCACCCGGCGGACGCGCTCGCCTCCCCGGTAGAAGGTGACGATGCGGTCGGCGATCTCGAAGCCGGCGTCGCGGCGCATGGTCTGGAGGCGGTGGACGAGCTCGCGGGCGAGCCCCTCATCGGCGAGCTCCGGGGTGATGCGGGCGTCCAGCACGACGGCGTAGCTCCCCTCCAGGGCCGCGACGAAGCCTTCTTTTTCGACCGTGCTCACCAGGACCTCGTCGGGCTCGAGGTGGTGCCCGGCGACCTCCACCTCGTGGCGGGCAGCGACGGTGCGGGCGATCTTCGAGGGGTCCATCTCGGCGAGGGCGCGCTCGATGTCGGCGAGGGCGGGGCCGTACTTCGGGCCGAGGAGGGCGCCGTTGGGCCTCACCTCGAAGCGGACGAACTCCGATTCGTCCTGGATGGGGGTTAGCTCCTTGACGTTCAGCTCCTCGAGCACCTGGGGGACGAGGCGGGCCAGCCCTTCCTCCTCCGCCGGCGAGGAGAGCTTCACGAAGACGCGCGCCAGCGGCTGGCGGACCTTGATCCCTGCCCTGCTCCGTGCCGAGCGCCCCAGGCTCGCCACCTTCATCACCAGGCGGGTCTCCTCGTCCAGCGCCTGGTCGATGAGGGAGGGGTCGGCGACCGGCCAGTCGCAGAGGTGGACGCTCTCGGGGGCGGCGCCGTCCCAGGAGCGCACCAGGTTCTGGTACATCTCCTCGGCCAGGAAGGGCGTGAAGGGGGCCATGAGCTTGGTGAGGGTGACCAGGCACTCATAGAGGGTGTCGTAGGCGGCGCGCTTGTCGGCGTCATCCTCGCTCTTCCAGAAGCGGCGGCGGCTGCGACGCACGTACCAGTTGGAGAGGTCCTCCACGAAGGCCTCGACGCGGCGGCAGGCGGTCATCGCGTCGAACTCCTCCAGGGATGCCGTCAGCTCGAGGGTGAGCTGGTGGAGGTTCGAGAGGATCCAGCGGTCCAGGTCGGTGCGGGCAGCAGCGCCGTCGCCGGCGGCGCCCGGGTCGAAGCGGTCGATGCTGGCGTAGGTCACGAAGAAGGCGTAGGTGTTCCAGAGGGTGAGGATGAACTCGCGGCGGACCTCGTCGCCGGAGTGCCAGCCGAAGTTCAGGTTGACGGTGGGGTTGTGGCGGAAGAAGAGCCAGCGCATGACGTCGACGCCCATGCGCTCGGCGGCCTCCTCGAACCAGATGGCGTTGCCCCTGCTCTTGTGCATCTCCTCGCCGTGCTCGTCGCGGACCAGGGCGTACCCGAAGCACGACAGGAAGGGGGGTTGGTTCTCCAGGACCGTGCTCATGGCCAGCAGGGAGTAGAACCAGTTGCGGAACTGCCCCGGGAAGCTCTCGGAGATCCAGTCGGCGGGGTACCACTCGCGCCAGTAGTCGCGGTCATGCCGATAGTTCAGCGTGGAGAAGGAGACGATGCCCGCATCGAGCCAGGGGTTGCCCACGTCCTTGATGCGCGAGACCTTCTCGCCGCAGTTGGGGCAGCGGATCCTGACGGCGTCGATCCACGGCCGGTGAGGCGAGTGCCCCTCGAACTCCTCCCAGCCCTCGACGGCGCGCTCGCGCAGATCGTCGTCGCCGCCGATGACCTCGACCTGGCCGCAGGAGCACTCGTAGATGGGGAGCGCCAGGCCATAGTAGCGCTTCTTGGAGATCATCCAGTCGTCCATGTTGCGGAGCCAGTCCAGCTCGCGAGCCAGGCCGAACTCCGGGATCCAGCGGATCTTCTTGGTGACCTCCATGATCTGGTGGCGGAGCTCGTCCATGGAGATGAACCACTCGTCTACCAGGCGGAAGACCAGCTCGCTCTCGCAGCGCCAGCACACCGGGTAGCGGTGGGTGTAGTCCTCGCTGCGATAGAGGATGCCCTTGCGCGCGAGGTCGTCGAAGATGGGCCGGCTGACCTCCTCGGCGTTCCTGCCGCTCAGCCAGTCGAAGCCCTCCACGAAGGTGGCGGACTCGTCCAGGGGGGCGATGGTGGCCAGGCCGAACTCCTTGCCCAGCTCGAAGTCCTCGGCCCCGCAGCCGGGCGCGATGTGCACGATGCCCGTGCCCTCGCTCTCGCTGACCTCCTTCCAGGGGATGACCCGATGCTGCACTCCCTTCTGGGCGGGCAGCTCGTCGAAGGGGCCCTGGTAGGTGAGGTCCAGCAGGTCTTTGCCCGGCAACTCATCCAGAACCTCGTACTCGCCGTGAAGGGAGGGGAGCGCCGCCTTCGCCAGGTAGTAAACCTCCTCGCCCTGGCGGACGCGGACGTAGGTCAGGTCCGGGTGGACCGCCGCTGCCGTGTTCGAGGTCAGGGTCCAGGGGGTGGTGGTCCAGACCAGCAGCGACTCTCCCGGCCGCTCGTTGAGGGGGAACTTGAGGTAGACGCTGGGATGGGTGAGCTCGCGGTAGCCCTCGGTGACGATCTCATGCTCGGAGATGCCGGTGGCGCAGCGGGGGCACCAGGGCATGACGTCGTGGCCCTTGTAGAGCCAGCCCCGTTCGTGGCACCTCTTGAGGAAGTGCCAGATGGTGTAGTTGTTCTCGTCGGAGAAGGTGTAGTAGGAGTTGTCCCAGTCCATCCAGTAGCCGAGGCGGATGGATTGCTCCGTCTGGATGGCGGAGAACTTGCGCACCCGCTCCTTGCAGGCCTCGACGAACTCGGCGACGCCGAAGGCCTCGATGTCGCGCTTGGAGGTGAAGCCGAGCTCGCGCTCCACCTCCACCTCGATCCAGAGGCCCTGGCAGTCGAAGCCGTTCTGGTAGCGCTGGCGATAGCCCTGCATGGTCTTGAGGCGCTGGTAGAGGTCCTTGTAGGCGCGACCCCAGGCGTGATGGACGCCCATGGGGTTGTTGGCCGTGATGGGCCCATCGATGAAGGACCACTTGCGGGGGGAGCCCTCGTTGCGCTGGAGGTACTTCTCCATCATGCCCCGCTCCTGCCACCAGCGCAGCACCTCGCGCTCCAGGGCGGGGAAGTCAACCTTCGTGGGAACGGGTTTGAACATGACGGCACATCCAAACGGAAAGCCCGCCCCTCTAGGGACGGGCCGAACTTGCGTACCCGCGGTACCACCCTACTTGCCCGCAAACGCGAGCCACTCGTCGGGGCACGACCCCTCGTGAGGTGATGCCCCTGCCCCCGCTAACGGTGGGCGCTCCGGCCGAGCCTACTCGCACGTAGAGCCCTGGAACCTTGGAGCCTTGGAACCATAATGCCTGGTTCAAAGGTTCCCTGGTTCGACGGTTCCAGCCTTTCGGTCGGCGGCTCGGGAGGGATTTTCGGGGGGCGCCACCGGGTCCGCTCACACCGTACCGGACTCGCTCGCCGGCTCCACCGCCCTACTCGTCTCCGTCACAGCCTTTGTGCCGAAAGTGTAGGGCGCGGAGGATGGGATGTCAAGGAGCGCGCTTGAGAGCGCTTGGTTCAAGTGCGGTGGCAGACAGCTTGGTGGAGCGAAGACACGGCCCGGCGGGTTGATGCGCATGAACCAAATAAACCACTCCTGCGGATTGAAATCCGCAGCTTCCTCGAAGCCGAGGGTTTCAACCCTCGGAGGTCAATCTAAATGAAGGGCTAGCTCTTGCGCCTCCAGAGGGTGCCCTGGGCGGTGTCCTCGAGGGTGATGCCCAGCTCGCCCAGGCCGCTGCGGATGCGATCGGCCAACTCGAACTGTTTGGCCGTGCGTAGGTCGTCGCGGGTCCTCACCAGCAGCTCGATGAAGGGGGCGGCGGCCAGCCCTACCTCGCGCTCGGTGAGGGTGAGGCCCAGCAGAGCGGCCAGGTCGATCAGGGCAGCCTGCGCCTTCTCGATGGGGCGGCCCTCGTCGCGGGCGCGGTTGACCTCGCGGGCCAGCTCGAAGAGGGAGCCCAGCGCTTTCGGGGTGTTGAGGTCCTCGTCCATGGCCTCCAGGAAGCGCTCGCGATAGGGTGCCGGGTCGACGGCCGGCCCGCTGCCGTCCGGACCGGCGCTGCGGGCGGCCAGCCGCAGGCGCTCGGCGCCGCGCTTGCCCGACTCCAGCGCCTCCTCCGTGTACATGAGGGGGGTGCGATAGTGGGAGGTGAGCACCCACACGCGGATGGCGTCGGCGCCGAAGCGCTCCAGCCCTTCGCTGATGGTGATGAAGTTGCCCAGGGACTTGCTCATCTTCTCCTCGCCCATCTTCACCCAGGCATTGTGCAGCCAGTAGCGGACGAAGGGGACCCTGCCGGTGAAGGCCTCGGTCTGGGCGATCTCGTTCTCGTGGTGGGGGAAGATGAGGTCCTCGCCGCCGCCGTGGATATCGATCTGCTCGCCCAGGTACTTGAGGGACATGGCGGAGCACTCGATGTGCCAGCCGGGGCGGCCGGGGCCCCAGGGGCTCTCCCAGGCGGGCTCGCCGGGCTTGGCGGCCTTCCACAGGGCGAAGTCGGCGGGGCTCTCCTTGGCCTCGCTGGGCTCCACCCGTGCGCCCGCCAGCAGGGAGTCCACGCTGCGGTTGGAGAGCTTGCCGTAGTTTTCCTTCTTCTTCACGCGGTAGTAGACGTCGCCGTCCGAGGGGTAGGCGTAGCCTTTCTCCACCAGCCCCTCGATGATGCGGAGCATCTCCGGGATCTCCTGGGTGGCGCGAGGGTACTCGTGGGCGTCGAGGACGTTGAGGGCGTGCATGTCCTCGAAGTAGCGCTCGATGAGCTGCTCCACCAGGTCCTGCGGCTCGATCCCGAGGCGGCTGGCGCGGGCGATGATGCGGTCGTCGATGTCCGTGAAGTTCTGGACGTGGTTCACGCGATATCCCCTGTACTCCAGGTAGCGCCGGAGCACGTCGAAGACGATGTAGCTCATGGCATGGCCGACGTGGCTCTCGTCGTAGGGGGTCACGCCGCATACGTACATCGTCACCACGTCTCCGAGGGGGACGAAGTCCTCGAGCTGGCGGGAGAGGCTGTTGAGGAGCTTCACGGCCGTTCCTCCTGTCCGGCCGCGGCCGGGGGAGAGTCCTGTTCCGCGGCGTGGCCTTCTTGCAGGGTGCGAAGACGTTCCTCCAGCTGGGCGACCCGCTGCTCCAGCTCGGTCATGCGGTCCCAGCCCGGGTCGGGCAGCCGCTCGATGGTGTCGGTGCCGGGCTCCTGGAAGGCCACGACGTGGCCGGGCACCCCCACCACGGTGGCGTTCGGCGGGACGTCCGTGATAACCACGGAGCCGGCGCCGATGCGGGCGTTATCGCCGATGGTGATGGCGCCGATGAGCTTCGCGCCCGCCCCAACAACCACGTTGTTGCCCAGAGTGGGGTGGCGCTTGGTACGCAGGCGGCTGGTCCCGCCCAGGGTCACCCCCTGATAGAGGTGGCAGTCGTCGCCGATCTCCGCCGTCTCGCCGATGACCACGCCCATGCCGTGGTCGATGAAGAAGCCCTCGCCGATCTTGGCGCCGGGGTGGATCTCAATGGCGGTGAGGGCGCGGCTGATGTGGGAGATGACACGAGGGAGCACCGGGACATGCCGTTCGTAGAGGGCATGTGCCAGGCGGTGGGCCTGCCGGGCGTGGAAGCCCGGATATGCCAGGATGACTTCCAGGTTGCTGACGGCCGCCGGGTCGCGCTCCCGGGCGGCCTGGATATCTCTAAGGATGCTTCTGAGGAGCGACACGCTCGCTTCCCTCCTTCACGTGGGTTTCTTCGCTGTTCGGGGGTGTCCCGTGGCTTCAGGGGCACCCCAGGAGACAGACGCAGCGAATGGGCCTGCCTCGGGAGCGAGGGCGCCGCTGGAGAATGAAGGATAAATCCGATGGACTGAAACGTTTCATAGGCGATCGCTAACTGATCTACTCTAGCAGGGCCACGGCCAGGGCGGCAATACCCTCGCCGCGGCCGATGGCGCCGAGGCGGTCGGTGGTGGTGGCCTTGATGCTCACCTGCTCGACTGGCAGGCGCAGGTCGTCGGCGATGGCCGCCCGCATCGCCTCCACGTGCGGGGCGATGCGGGGCCGCTGGGCGATGACCGTGGCGTCGATGTTGGCGACGGCGTGGCCCGCCTGGCGCAGCATGGTGGCGACGCGGCGCAGGAGGTCGCGGCTGTCGGCGTCCCGCCACTGGGGGTCGTCGGAGGGGAAGTGCTGGCCGATGTCGCCGAGGGCGGCGGCGCCGAGGAGGGCGTCGATGATGGCGTGGAGGAGGACGTCGGCGTCGGAGTGGCCGGCGAGGCCTGCGTCGTGGGGGACCTCGACGCCGCCGAGCATCAGCCGCCTGCCGGGAGCGAAGGGATGTACGTCGAAGCCGATGCCGACTCTCATGTCTCTCTCCTCACCAGCACCTCCGCCAGGGCTAGGTCCTCGGGCGTGGTGACCTTGATGTTGCGCGGGGAGCCCATGTAGACCCGCACACGGCCGCCCATCGCCTCGACGAGGGCGGCGTCGTCGGTGGCCTCGATGCGGGCCGCCCGGCGGTGGGCCTCCAGCAGCAGGTCGTAGCGGAAGACCTGGGGCGTCTGGACCAGCCAGAGGCCCTCGCGCTCCACGGTTCGCTCCACCTCCCCCGCTGCGCTCACCTGCTTGATCGTATCAGATACCGGCACGGCGCAGATGGCCGCCCCGGTCTCCCGAGCTGCTGCCAGCCCGTCCTCGATGAGCCGGGGCGTGACCAGAGGGCGGGCGCCGTCATGAACGACGGCCCACTCGCAGCGCCCGAGCGCCTCCAGCCCGGCGCGCACCGAGTCCTGGCGCCGCTCGCCGCCCTCGCAGACCGCCGCCACCTTGTCGAAGCCGTGCGCGCGCACCAGATCGCGGCCCTCCTCCAGACGCTCCCCCGCCATCACGAGGGCCACGCGCCCCACCGATGGGCACGCCTGGAAGGCGGCCAGGGTGTGGGCCAGCAGCGGCCGGCCAGCGAGGGGGGCCAGCAGCTTGTCCACGCCCGCCATGCGCCTGCCTCGGCCCGCCGCCACGATGACCGCGCCCACATCGGGCCAGCGGCTGTTTGGCTGGGTGCTCGGTTCGGTTCGCATCTATCCGAAGAGGGCCCGCAGGGCCTCGCCCAGAGCGAGGCCGCCCGAGGCCAGGTAGATATTCTTCACGGTCTTACCTCCCCATACGCCCAGGAAGAAGCGGGGGATGGGCATGCGGGTGGCGCCCGCAGCCACTCCCGCCACGTCCACCAGCGGGTTGG
>Ga0209979_1001016_pt1 | contig 33101 bp, 32 predicted proteins | sample AnhtaG_FD_183114 | JGI IMG/M metagenome (GOLD analysis project Ga0209979, IMG submission 183114) | Deep subsurface microbial communities from Anholt, Denmark to uncover new lineages of life (NeLLi) - Anholt_01485 metaG (SPAdes) (version 2) | ecosystem: Environmental > Aquatic > Marine > Oceanic... | reverse complement strand
GCCCCTGATGTAAGTCGATGCCTACACTGCGAATCATGTTAGTTCCCTCCTCAAGCAAAATTCGGGCTCGGTTGAACCTTAGCCGGACCCTTTGCCCATTCATGCGCTTGATGCGGGGCTAGCCACCATGGACCCCCCAATTTCCTGAATCGGGCCACTGCAGGGCCGGCAGGCAATCAAATTGACCGGGCAGATCATACTCCCCAACGGATTGTGCACCTCACCGGAACCCGTTAGGCTATATTTTAGCCTAATCAGAAAGAGTCTACAGCCTGGAAGTAATATACAAGATGGAATGTTACCCGTTTGACACCTTCTGGCTGATATGTTAACTGCCCACTTAAGGGGACGATACTAGAACTCCTCGACGGCTTAAGCAAGACTTAAGTTGGTCGAGGAGAATTTTTTCTGTGACCTTCCTTTGGCCACCGGCCATACGTGAGGTAAGTGTAACTCATGACTCCCACTGCTAGCTAGAATTATTAGGTAAATGATTGTACAATAGCCAATAGGATTATGATTAATAGTAACTAGAGCTATTCTATGGGTAAGTCTTTTTCAGTAGAACTACAAAAACTGGGAGTCATATATGACTGGGCTCGAGCTACGCCTATTGATGATCTGACTACTACAATCATAAACCTGAAGGATCATCATCTACTAGCCAGTGGTTCAGGTGGATCCCTTACGGTGGCACACTTCATGACAAAGCTTCATGAAGAATTTACTGGTAAAATTTCTAAGCACCTTACCCCGATGGAGTTGATTTCCTCCAATATATGCCGTGATGCTGGTGTCGCTCTGATTACTGCTCGCGGTAAGAACAAGGATATTTTAGAAGCCTGTCGTCGGATGGCTACGCATGAACCCAACTCGCTTCTTGTACTGTGCGCTACGCAAGGAAGTCCTGTCTCCAAAATTGCAGAGCAGTACAAATGGACTCGAATAATTACTTACCCGCTACCGAGTGGTAACGATGGTTTCTTAGCTACAAATTCACTTTTGGCGTTCTCAATAATATTGATACGTGCCTACAGCAGTGCCTTCCAAATGGATTTAAAATTACCCGAGGTATTACCTGAAGAGTCGGGAATATCAGGCTTGCCCTCTACAGGAGGGCAGTTTGAAAAAGAGAAAATATTGAGGGTTTTGCAGAAACCAACTATCTCTGTCCTCTTCGAGGGATGGGGACATTCAGCGGCTGTAGATATGGAATCCAAATTCACAGAGGCAGCCTTAGGCAATGTGCAAATAGCCGACTACCGTAACTTTGCCCATGGACGCCACCATTGGTTAGCAAAACGGGGGTCAGAGACCGGTATCGTCGCAATGGTGACACCTCAGTGCGAGGAGCTTGCGAACAAAACACTTGCGTTAATTCCGAGCGACATACCTGTAACACGTATATCGACAAGACATTCAGGTCCCATTGGAACTATCAGTCTGCTGATAAGTGTGTTATATATGACTGGTGTGGCGGGGGGGGCTGCTAATATAGACCCAGGACGTCCAGGGGTGCCGCAATTTGGAAGGAAAATCTATCACATTGGACTGAAAAGGTATCAGCCTGAGAGAGTAATGTCGAAGCCTTCCTCATCGGTTCGTGAAGTTTGGCTTGAGCGTAAGTTTGGTAATTCGCGTTGTCTGATGCGATCTAAATCTCTGGAAAGTTCTTTGGAACAGGCTCTTACCAGATATCTACAAAAGATCCGTAAGGCACATTTTGCTGCCATTGTTTGTGACTATGACGGTACTTTGTGTAGCCCCGATGAGCGATTCGGTGTTCCTTCAGCAGACATTATATCGGAGTGTATTCGCCTCTCACAGGCTGGCATGGTAATAGGCATTGCGACCGGTCGTGGTAAATCAGCCCGAGAAAGTCTCAGAAGATGCTTTCCTCAAGATTTATGGCCTCACATCATTATTGGCTATTACAATGGAGGAGATATCTCTCGTTTAGACGAGGAGGCTCTTAATTCCGGCAAACCGATTGAGGCAGAAATACAGGCTTTCTGTAAACTGGCTGAAAAGCATGTGCTGCTTCAGAGTATCTCAAAATTAGAGCCTCGCACCTCACAAGTTACAATCGAGCCGCTATCCCCATTTCCCCTGAGTCTAGTGCATGCCGTTGTGCTAGAGCTAGTTCAAAGCCTTGATCAAAGGCAGCTTAGGGTATTTTGCTCCGAGCATTCGGTGGATGTTCTTACTCGCACTGGCTCTAAGAGAAAAGTGGTTAAATTTGTAAAAGATCAGATTCAAGCTCAAGGTAAAGATGGCAAAGTGCTGTGCATCGGTGATAAAGGCACATGGTACGGGAATGACTTTGATCTGCTCTCTGAGGATTATGCATTAAGTGTAGACGAGTGTCCTCTTGATCTAAGCAAGGGGTGGAATCTGGCACCTCGAGGGCACAGAGGGGTTCAAGCTACCCTTGATTATCTGAGAGCATTGATTGCCGAAGACGATCAAGTACGATTAGATTTACATAAACTGAGGATCAAGGTACCATGAGAGATGCCCTGGCAGAACGACTTCTGGCTCAAGTGATGGGATGGTCTCCCGAAGCTATTGCCCAAGAACGTCCTGACCTGCAGGCTATGGCAGACCACAAATATGATGAATATCAACAATTCTCGCCAGGCATGCGGTTTGTAGAAAGCCTTGCGGTCTGGTTGAATAACTTTGAAACCAAAGAAGAGCGGCGTATTGCTTACAACTTCATTAAGACTCACCTGGTTTTCCTCTCTGAGGCGGAGATGCGCCTATTGGTATCGATTGCATATCCTGATGTCATTCGTCCAATTTTAATGAAGGAAGCAGCGTCACTTCTCTCTTTGCCGGAATTTAAGGTTGCCAAGATAGCAAGTTCTATAGAATTTAATCTATTACGAAGAAAGTCCCTATTCCTTGGTCTTAGCGATGGCGCGCGTATGGACTACTTCCGCAGAGTGAGTGGCTTGGACAATGAACAAGTTCATGTCGACTATCGAATAGAGCCGAAAACAGCTGGTGATATGGGAGCGGAACTGCGGCAGGGTGTTGAGACATTGACCGGGGATTCAAAAATCGCCAGTACAGCGCGCTTTGAGATTGTATTCCTAATGAACGATTTTGCTGGTAGCAGTGATACATTGCTGAGACAGGAGAACGGGGAAGTAAAAGGTAAAGTAGCTAAAGCCATGAAAAGCATATTAAACCTTCAACATAATCCACCATTAATTGAAGCAAGCAGCGTGAAGGTTTTTGTCATTCTTTATGTTGCTACAGAAATGGCAATGAAGAATTTAAAAGAGCGTCTATCGAGTTTGGGTTCGTCTGATTGGCCTGCCTGCGAAGTTAAGGCGGTTTACCCATTAACTGAAGGTGTTAGAGTGAATCCAGTGAGTGCTCCTCAATTTGATGCCATACTCAATAAATACTACGATCCTAGTATTATGAATTTACATCTTAAAAAAGGCGGTTCAGATGTAATTTATGGCTACGCCGGATGCGCGTTGCCTCTTGTGCTTTCACATAATACTCCGAACAACTCCTTATACTTACTTTGGGCGAATAAGCCTGAATTACAAACGTGCGCTCTGTTCCCTCGTGTTAGTAGGCACAAGGAGGATGCATGAGAGATCCTCGTAATCCGTTTCGCCTCCGGGCTTCAGAACACATAGCTTCTGACGCGACTTTCCTTAAACTATTTGCTCCGGGGGCACTAGATCTCCTCCCGTCAGAGGGGCTATTCGATCAACTCCAGGTGTTTCAAAGTGCGCCAGGTGGTGGGAAAACTTCACTAATGCGTTTGTTTACACCAACCTGTCTTCTCACTTTACATGCACATCGAGCCAACGAGGATTGCAAGGAGCTGTATCAACACTTGAGATCAATAGGAGTTATGGATGAATCCGGCCCAAAACTGTTAGGTGTTATGTTGTCATGTGCTAAGAATTATGCTGTTTTGGAGGACATGGACCTAGATGATTTGCGTAAAGACAGATTGCTGTTTTCTCTTTTTAATTGCCGTATTATACTAGCTGCTCTCAGAGGAGCCCTCAACCTAAAAAGGCTAGATTACCCTGATGATCTGAAGAGGCTGCAACTAAATATCCCTCACGAGTTATCGGAGAAGTTCGATATACCAGCCAGCAGTACCGGAGAGCAAATCTATGAATGGGCTCGCGGGATGGAGAGTAACATTTGTGATACTCTCGATAGCCTAGAGCCGTCGCCACCATTGTCAATGATTGGGCATGATGAGCTGTATACCTTTGGCATACTAAGACCTGAGCAAATTACGATTGATGGGGACCAAGTTGCAAATCGCGTGTTAATAATGCTTGATGATATTCACAAGCTTGCTCAGCGGCAACGTGAATGTCTTGTTAAAATGCTCATAGGTCTCCGGAATACGGCTTCTGTCTGGATTGCTGAGCGATTAGAGGCTTTACAGGCTGGTGAGGTCTTAGATGTAGGAGCAATCGGAAATCGTGACTATGGACAAATCATCAACCTTGAATCATTTTGGAGAAATCGTTCAAAGCGCTTTGAAACAACAGCCAGAGACATAGCGAACCGGAGAGCACAAGCGGCTGCCGATGTTGAGATTGAATCATTTGAAGGGTGCCTACAAAGCACACTTGATGGAGCGGAGTGGGCAAAAAAGCTTGAACCTGCGCTTAGCACTGTTATTGACAGAGGAAGAGCGGCCGCTGGCACGGACAGCAGATTCAAAGAGTGGGTTGGGGCACGAGAATCACTGGAAGGAACAACTCGGGAGATGTTGCTAGCCTGGCGCACCACAGAGATTCTAATCGAGCGAGAAAAAAGGAAGCGGCAGCTAGCTTTCCCCTTCCCTTTCAGTACAGAGGATTTAGAAAAGAAAGATGACTCGGCTGCCAGAGCTGCTGCCGAACTCTTCCTAAAACAAGAGTTTCATTTACCGTATTACTTTGGCTTCTCAAGATTGGTCTCTATTTCGTCGTCAAATGTTGAACAGTTTCTTGCAGTGGCTGGCGATCTTTTTGAGGAGATTGCCTCGGCAGCTTTGATTAAGAAGCCTCACGACTTGGCGCCAGATAGGCAAGAAAAAATTATCCAAAAGATAGCTACAGCATGGTGGGAACAAGAACTGTCAAGACGTATTCCATATTCACAGGAAGTCAGGACGTTAGTCGGAGCGATTGCAAGATTTGCCCACTCCGAAACGTATAAGCCTAATGCGCCCTATTCTCCAGGTGTTACGGGTATTGCAATCACCATGTCCGACAGAGATAAACTCCGGGATAACTCTTTCTTGGACAGTCGTCCAGATGCACAGCACCTTGCTTCCGTTATAGCAACCTGCCTAGCGCATAATATACTGGAGGCAGTGCCAAATTACCCTCAAGGTTATCAGTACTGGATGGTACTATACCTAAACCGTTTGCTTTGTGTTCATTTTGAGTTACCACTTTATTATGGAGGGTGGCGGTCGAAAAGCATCGACGAACTTTGTAGATGGCAGCAAGGTGGATTTAGGCTTACTGAAAAGCGAGACCAACTGCTATGAAAACTGAGCAGGGTCAACAGCCAGCTAGGTGGGCAAACTATTTCCTAATTGGGGGGGATAATTTTACACCTTTCTGGAACTTATTTCTTTGTTCGAAGCCACGCCATTTATTGTTCGTATTGGGCCTAGGCTTTGACCCCCGCATGTGCTCAGCTATCCAAGAAATCATGAAACAAGGAGGCGAGGGTCTGAGGAACTGTCTGTTACTAGTTTTCGATGAGGGATCAAGTTCGCCATCAAAGCAACATGTTGACAGAGTACAGCAAAATCGAGAGCAGCTTCAGCAATTGATGGTAGATCCAAAAGGGATACACGAACATGAGATAAGGATGTGGTCTACAGATGGCCGGCGAATCGGGGCCAGAAATGCAGCATCTGTATTTCGGCGTTTGGATAACTTGGTTCAGTACACGGACATAGTTGTGGATATAAGCGCGCTCCCGCGGAGCATATACTTCCCCCTGTTAGGTAGATTATTGCTTCTCATAGATGGAAAGCAACGTGATGATTCTCTGCCAAATTTGCATGTGGTAGTTTCGGAAAGTGTGGAACTTGACCAGATTATTCACGCGGAAGGAATAGATGATGAGGCTACCTATCTCCACGGCTTTAGCGGTGGTGTAGACAGGGAGGCTACAGCAGGGATACCCCGGGTCTGGATTCCTATCTTAGGTGAAAACCAGATAGGTGAACTAGAAAGAATCCATGACCTTGTACACCCGGACGAGATATGCCCCGTATTACCTTTTCCATCAAGCGATCCTAGACGAGGTGACAACTTGATAATAGAATATCGCGAAATTCTATTTGATAGATTCCGTGTGGAACCACGAAATATTATTTATGCCTCGGAAAAGAATCCTTTTGAGGTCTATAGGGAGCTTACTAAAACAATAAATCAATATAATAGCTCGCTAGATCCTCTGAAAGGTTGCAAAGTTGTGGTTTCTACGCTCTCAAGTAAACTCCTATCACTCGGAGCTCTCCTTACCGCCTATGAATTCAGAAAGATGGCGGGTATTGCCCACGTGGAAGCGAGTGGATATACTATGTCTGTTGCCGATGCTAATGAACCCATTAATACACATGAGGAGCTTTTTGAGATGTGGTTAGCTGGAGAAGCTTATGAATCGTGAAAGCCTTTTTACACTGAAAAGCCCAGCCCCGATAGCTGTTGGGTCGGGTCTAATAGCTCTAGATATCATAATTGATGGGTGGGAGAGTGAATCCCCGCTTCTATCAGCAGGCGGTTCGTGCGGAAATATCATGAGCATACTAGCGTATCTCGGCTGGCAAGCTTTTCCTATAGCAAGGCTTGGGAACGATCTAGCAGCTAAAGCTCTTGTAGATGACCTTTCAAAGTTCGGTGTGCGTCTTGATTTCCTCCAGCGTGAGGAAAAGGGGCATACACCTATTGTTATAGAAACCATTCCTGTTGGAATGTCAGTTAGTCGTACTCACTTCTTTTCATTTACGTGTCCTCATTGCGGAGCTCAACTTCCAAGGCATAGGGCTATCTTGAAAAGCTCTGTGCAACACATAATCAGCCGGTTACCACAGCCTTCTGTATTTTATTTTGATCGAATATCTCGCGCAGCTATTGAAATTGCTAAGACATATGCAGCACGGGGAGCATTGATAATATTCGAACCGTCCAGTATGAGGAGTGGGAAATTATTCCGCGAATGTATTCAGGTTGCCCATGTAGTTAAATATTCTCATGAGCGTATCGGTAATACACCAGACTCAATAGGAAATAAATGTCCTTTACTACAGATTGAAACCCTAGGAGGCTACGGGTTACGCTTTCGTTTGACTACAGAGATTGGCCAGAGCTCAGATTGGGAATATTTGGAGACTTATAGGGTTGACGACTTGAAAGATGAGGCTGGTAGTGGCGACTGGTGTACTGCCGGAGTTATTCATGTACTTGGTCAAGAGGGGGTAAAAAGCTTAGCGGAAGCTAACAAAGAGCTTGTATTGAGAGCTCTGAGTTTTGGCCAAGCTCTAGCCGCACTCAATTGCAGGTTTGAAGGTGCGCGGGGAGGGATGTACTCCTTAAGTTATACCCAGCTAGAATCAGCTGTGCAAGATATTATGGCAGGAAGAGAACCCTGTACAACAGCACAGAGAAAGATTCCCGAAGTTGTTGAGAAGCTGTTACAATCAATATGTGGCAATTGTAATAGTTCTTATAAACCGGCTGACCTTCATCATGTAATGACCTCAACAGGGAGAAGGCGGAAAAAGCATACCCTTTAATTAGCACAGACAATCTTGAAAACTATGCTCTCTGATAGTAGAAATACCGAACATAACTTTGTTGGGCCAGATCAGTGCTTAATGAGGTTTTTAAATTACTCCATAAGTTAAACAATGTGACGATTTGTTGCAGACATAACGTGAGCAGTCAGCCAGCCTACAAGCGACTCACACCGGTCAGAAAACCTCATCTAAAGTCTTTGCTCTTTGCAGTCGATCAAAAGAGGTATATCTAGGACCCTGTAATGCTTTCACTTTACTTTTAGGAACCAAAGGGATTGGGCCTATTTCCTTCGCGGCATCAGTAAAATCAACCAAGAACTTGCCAGTGTTCTCCCATGGCTGAATGTCCTTGACCAGTGCCCAATGGGTGATGGCCGAAACTGGAGCTACACGATACGCTGCAATATACTTTATCTGTGGAATCATGCTTGCGTGTATGCGGATTGCATACCACCGGTTTTCTCCCAAGAAAGTTTCTTGGAAGCCATCTTCCTGCGCCGGTACTACAATGGTATCAAATTCAGCGATATCGACAGGCTTCTGCTCTCGCTGTTCGATAGACTCCTTCACATCGGACACATCCTTAAATAGAGGGGTGAAGCGATAGATACGGTCGCCACCTGCTCCTTGGTATGTCACCACTTCGATAACTTCAACTGGAAACCTGAAGTTCTTTACTACCTTGTATAATTCGTCGGTAGCCTCGTCTATTACTATCAGCGCACGAAAGGTGTCGTTTACCAGATGGTCCAGCATATTATCAACATTGCGAAGGCCATACTCTTGTGCATAGCCTTCACAGGCTTCGTAGACCTTCGCATCCTTTGAGATTTCCTCAAACAGTAGCTGTTTTACCTGTCGAGGTGCGCTGGCAAATGAATGGGCAAATTGGAGAATCTGCACACCTATATGCTGAAAAAGGTCGTGAGAAGCTATCTCAGTTTCGACTATGAACAGCTTGGGTTCACGCCGACTACTGAAATATATCAGGTATGCATCGGGGATGCTTTGTTTGGCTCCCTGCTTCCCAATCCTGCGTTTACAATCAAGATAAATACTCCTTTTGCCAAATATGATTTCAACTTGGGAAACCACGCATTCCTCGAATTCCTTCTCGGTGTCAAACTGGTATAGCTTGTATACCCCTTGGGGTGTAACCAGGATGCTCATCCTCAATCCTCCTCATCTTCGTCTTCAGACTCAACTGGTGACAATCCTGACGTGACTGTGGAGCCTTTTCCACTAACGAAATCTACATATGATTTAATAGCTGGGATATCTTCAACTTCATCAAGTTCATAGAGCGTGGCAATGATACCATCTATGCGTTCTTCTAAAGCTTGCCTATCAGACCTCAACGGGTTAGCGTGTAGTTCTCCACTGAGATGATGTAGCTCTTCCATTACTCCTGAAGGAGCGTGTTTATTCTGTAAAATGTCTCGAATTTCTTCGGGTACGGGGAGTAGCCCCAGAACCCAGCTGAAATGACGGAAGTAAGCTCCTCGCGCTCGCTCCGCGAAAGAGGCTACATAAGCTCGTACCGGGAGGGAATTAAGCCAGGCAGCTATGATATAGCCGCTAGCCTCATCGACCACGGGCAGTATGTAAGATGTCTGAATGGGAATTGTTAGACACTTGCCCAGCAAATTATCTTCCCGTTGAGCTGGTAAATACACAACTTCCATTCTGTTCGATAGTTCAGGCCAGCTTACCTTGTGTTCAAGCTTCTCCGGACTAACGCGGAAAATCTGCCAAATGGGCATGTTATTCTTGTAATCACTGCGCCGACGCAGTTTATCCTCAAACTGTCGAAAGTAAGCTCGCGCTTTTGGTGGTAAATCAGGTAACACTTTACCGGTCTTATCTTCATGTGTCCAAACTATGTAGTCCTGGAGTTTATATTGCCATGCTCCGATATTCTCTCCCCGGATAAGACGCCGCAGCAGACTCTTCTCTATCCGTGCCCGATAACGCTGTCGCTCTCCTTCGGGAAGGCGTTTGTTGTAGAAGCCTTCGGAATAGATAATAACCTCGTCCGGTGCTTCTGGAACAACCTCTACCCGTTTCACAATGAAGACGTCATTAAGAGACGTAACTACACCCCGCTGTGGTTGGTGACCCTGCATTTCTCCTAGTAATGGCCGAAGATGATTATCACTTCCCTGCATGTGTCTAAAGGCTTTAAGGAGAGAGGGTGGCACCAGCAACCAAGGAGATTCCCTGTCGTAACTAAGTAATGGCAGGCTATCCTGGTTTGTCGAGAATTCTAAATGTTGCTGTTGAGGTCCTACCGCTTTGATGGTCATCTGATCGCTCGGCAGTGGCTTTCTAGCCTCGAAGGTTAGGATCAAGGGGTAGTTAGTAGCATCCTCAAAAAGAGGAGTAGCATGAAGGGAGTAATCTACCAGCCGGATAAGGCGTGATTCATCCAGTAACTTCTTCCTTAAGACGTTCCCATATAAAGCGTGCATTATTTTCGATGTTATAACGAAGCCAAGCCTACCTCCTGGCTTAAGAAGATCTATGCCACGCTCGACAAACGCTATAGAGTAATCCACCTGCCTAGCAAAGCCGCGACTACCTTTCCCAAGTCTAGCTCCACGCCGCCAGCCAGCATCCATACATACTTCATACGTTTGGAATAGACGTTCACGAATGGCAGGGCTAATATTGTGAATCCGTACCCAGGGAGGATTACCCACAATGAAGTCACAGGAGTGACTGAGTTGTCTGACAATAAATGTATTGCGCAGCAGTGGAAGCCATCGCATATCCCTGTTTTGATTATGTCTATCAACGATCTGATTCACAAAATTTCTGATTGTATCCTGATATGGCAAGTATTGGTCATGCGGGGCGTGTTCCCAGAACCGTTCCCAGACTATGTCCGAATTCAGTAGCCCTCTGAACGGAACTATAGCCTCCTTGGTTCTCTGCAATAAGTCTTGCCAGTCTACATCTTGGGGATCGGGGAGGCTAAATTTCCCCAGACCCGGTATCTCGTCTTCAATAAGCTGGCGCATCCCCGCCATTCGAGGTTGAGCAGGGCTTAGGCGCATAAGCGAGTTGGCCCAATAAATGGGAATAGGCACGGTCTCGGTAGACATTAAGAGATCGGCAATGCCCAGAATATAGTTAACCCGAGCCATAGCTACAGCAAATGGATGAATATCGATGCCGATAACATTAGAAGTAATTTGTTTCAGCAATGATTGACTTTGGCGGTTGGAGTACGCCATCCGCTCAATAGCTTTGAGAAGAAAAGTGCCGCTACCACAGGTGATGTCGGCTATTCGTGGGTGTCCGGCACCTGTAAACCCAACGGCATCAAGAGTCTCATCCACGAGCTCCGGGGATGTGTAGAACTCCCCTAAAGTTTGTCGTGTAATGGGGTCAAGAAAGCGTTGATAAACCAGACGAAGAAAATCACTGGATACACCAACCAAGTCTACATCATCTAAATTCTCTGCCATGCTTAGTGTATAATCGTCAAGTTGTCTCTCTGCTTGACTGCTTATTAGAGACGCTTCAGTGGGCCAGAGAAAGACGTCCTCTTCAAAAACTCTGCCTATTCTAGGCACGTAACGTTCGAGGTCTTTCATCGCAGACATAGGGCTAGACTGACGAAATAACTCCACAACGGAGCCATAGGGAGTCAGGCGCTTCTGGATAGCTACACGAACTACTAATAATTTCAATAAAATAGCAAGATAGGTTTGGATGGCGAACAGATACTCCTCGACATCTCTCTTTGTTACCAGAGAAATACCCTGTTGCCTAGACCGCTGTCGTAATGCTGATATTCCTTCCTCACCTAAATTAGTGGCTGCGCCATATAGTGACTGCCAGACCACAAAAGCCTCATCAATAAATCCGATGCGGTGGCGGTAGTTGGTAAAGGTCTCCCATAATTGACTAACCATCTCCTGAGCTAGTCCGGAAGCGGGTCCAAGCCTGTCCACAAAATCGTCAGGGGTAACTACGCTTCCCCCAAGGCCAATAAGCCATGACTCAAGCTTGGCAGATAACCTCGATGGTCTCGCCTCTTCGATGACTTCACCACTTTCATTTAAGAAAGCCATCGTGAGTCCGTCGTAAGCAACAGCTCTGGCAATCTTGTCCTTATACCGACGACAAAATTCGTCGATATAGCGTTTACTCTGCGCTATAGCTGCTCTAATGCCATCACCTGTAGGCTGAGGCAACTTTACCTCAAATATTATTGCGCCAAGTCGGGCGTCAGGACGCCCTCTTATTAGCCGCTCGCTGAGTACAACTTGGACACCCTTTTTAGCGATACCTTTGTCTTGAAGAAAATGATCAAGCGCTTCCACAAAACGCTGGCGTAATGTGTCCTCCTGCATAAGTTGTGGCGCAGCTTTCTCAAGCGTAGCTAATTGATTCCTCAGATCAGCCGCCGTTTTCACCATGTCCCCCATGTTACTGGCATTATACTACAAAGACTCCTCTTTGGGGTAAACGGGTACAATTTCCGTAACCAATAAATCTTTGGTCAAGGTCGTGTGTGCTCAACAAAACAGCGCTCTGGGTCATGTGCTGGACTACCATTGCACATTCCTGACGATTGTTGAGTTTGTGCCATGTTCTTATTTTATTAGTACTCAGTCTCAGCATTAATTTTGGCCCTCATTGTCCGGGTAAACAATGGTATCATAGCCGATGGGCACGCTATCCTTGGCATAGCATCCCTAGTCTTAGTTGTGCACGGTATGAAGGCGATTATGGTGGCCAAGGACATTAGAAAGACATACGGCACCACAGTTGCAGTAGACAATGTCTCTTTGTAAGTCACTTAGGGGGGAGGGCTTTGTTTACTTGGCCCTAATGGTGCCGACAAGACTGCATCAGTGGACGATGCATGGTTGACTTGACAAAGTTCACAATTTATGATATATTGTTAACGTAGTTAACAATAAAAAGGAGCAGTATCTTGGGTGAGCAAATAGACTTGATTGGGCTGTCAGAAGTAGCTGAGATGTTCGGTGTGTCAAGACAGGTGGTTGCCAACTGGCGTTCGCGCTACGCGGATTTCCCAGGGCCCCTAGCTGAGCTCAAAGGTGGACCAGTATGGCAGCGCCGAGATATGGTGGCTTGGGCTGATCACAATAAGGTTCCACTTCGTGGTGCGGAGCGAGCCGAAAGTACTGAGGAGGGAGAGAGAATGGCTATAACCACGGCATTGGTCAACATGAAGGGTGGAGTAGGTAAGTCAACTATTGCTGCGAACCTTGGCTGGTATTGCGCACAGCGCAGGAACAAGCGGGTTCTACTGGTCGATCTGGATCCCCAGTTTAATCTGAGCCAGTATATCCTGGGGGTCGCAGGATATGAGGCCATTGTAAATGCCGGTCATAAGACGACACTCCACATATTCGAGCAGTTTACACCGAGCGTTGTGTCTGGCGTCCCAAAGACGGAACTCAATCCTAGCGATGTCATCAAAAATGTCAGGACCTGGCGTGATGGTAGTATTATGGACCTCGTTCCCTCTCATCTGGACCTAGCTTGGACCTTAAAGAATCCGCACGCAAAAGAACGCCTATTGAATGACTTTCTCGATGAAATAAGGGGTAACTATGATCTCATTCTCATAGATTGCCCGCCTACTGAATCCATGCTGACAACGGCTGCCTACCTGGCAAGTGATTACATCTTGGTTCCGGTAAGGCCAGAATTCCTTTCCACCATAGGCCTCCCATTGCTTGTTCGCTCACTTACAGAATTCGCTGGTATCTACAAGAAGACAGTGGACTTGGCTGGTATCTTGTTCAACGCCACTGGCGACAAGCGAGAGCATCAGTTGTCCCGCATTTATGTCGCGAAAATAGCCATGGAAAGGAACTGGTACCTATTCAAAAATGAAATCAGCTATTCGGATTCCTATTCAAAGGGTTCACGACTCGGGAGACCTATCTTCTCTACAGACTATGCTCGTTACTCAAAGAGAGCCAATTTCGCCGCCGTCGCCGATGAGTTCATTGGGAGGATAGGCCTGTGAATAAGGAGATTAACAGGGATCTAGTGGCAGATTTGGCTCGCTTGGCTCGGCGCTATCCTCCTGAAGATTGGGATGCAATTTTGCGCTGGATTGAGGACGACACCCGCAGGCAACAGCTTAGTTCGCTACTTTGCCAGCTGTCAATTGTAAGCAAGCGAGTCACGCCTCCGGGAAAGCGTGAAAAGAGACCCCAGAGCATTGGGCGGTTGCTTGAAGAGATGCGGTCTACTGAGCCTGCAAAAGCTGAACTTCTCCGCGACCTCCACAGGAGGTTGTTGACACGAGAGTTGCTGCCTACCCCCGCTAGCCTCCGTGAATTCATCGAAATTGCCGGGTTGGAGAGCAGTAACACACAAAAACGTGAGCAAGCGACCAATCAACTTATCCGGCAGTTAGCCAGCTTGCAGTACGACGACATAGAAAAAGCTTTGGAGGTTGCCTCTACAGGACCCCGCGATCTAGGTAAAGAATATGAACGGTGGGTTGCGCTCATCCTCGGTCGCAACTCAGGCGGGCGCCCTCCTGACAAAGCCTAGCCATGAAGAACCTTAAATGAACATTTATCCATTCACCAAATGGCCTTTGTGAGCGGAGGCACCTACATAACGATTTGGGGTTTTATTAACAAAAACTCAGTTAGTTAGACATTTACATGGTGGAGGTGAACACATGTCTGATTGGCTTTCTATTGTAATCGGACCTATTAGCTTCCTACTGGGAATAGCCGTTTCGGAATTTAGACAATGGAGGCAAGAGAGAGACAAATACAAGTCTATGACATTTGAAAAACGCTTAGAAGTGCATCAGGAAGCATATAGGATTAGCAGCGAGGTTGGCCGACTCCTCTTTGACGCACTGACTGGAGAAATGCCGACCGAGGGCGACTTGCGTTCCAAAGTCATGGAGATGAGAGAATGGTGGAGAAGCAATTGTCTCCTGCTGGACAAGGTCTCCCGCAAAGCATTTCTTGGTTTGACAAACGCAGTCGAAACATATGCCGAGAGCTATGACCCAGAAGACGCATCGAAGTGTCTTGAACTGGCAAAAGAAGCAAACAAAACGATTACTGAAGGGATTGGGGAGCAGTATTTGCCCGACACCCAGTGTAAGAACAAGTGACCGCAGACTTTTTACTGCTTTCTCGGTAGTCTTTTCACAATATAGCGAAATGTTACCCCCAATTTCATTACTAATAAACATTCTCTCCTTTGTCGTAATTACATTCGCCACGCCCAAGGGTTCATTATTACTTGCGGTATTGACAATCCCACAAATAGGACTATAATAAGCTCACCCGATGTGAAATAGCCTTGAAAATAGCATAGTGAATTAGGAGTGATACGATGAAATGGGGTGCTGATACTGCTGGATCGAGTGCGGTTGCTGTTGCAAGTTCATGATTTCAAATATTGACGGACTTGGGAAAAATGAATTGGAAGAAATTAGTTAATCAAATTGGTTATTGGCTTTACAGAATAACTGGTGGCAAGCTAATACCTGTAAAGCCACCTTTGCCAAAGCCTATAGAACGAAGAAAGGTCACTGGCGCAGAGCTGTATCAAATTATCAGGGATAAGTTCGCAGAAGGTGATATTCACCTTTCAGACCCTTGGTCGGAGGCCATTTACAGCCTTTGTGATATTCGGGATATAGAAGCCTTCCTAGATGTAGATGAGACAAACCATTACCAATATATCCGTCATAAATTTGATTGTGATGACTTTGCTAGGCTTCTTTGGGGACGATTTAGCATACCTGAATGGGCACACTTTGCCGTTGGGTTATTCTGGAGTGACGTTCATGCCATGGTCATATGTGTTGATGCTAATGAGGATGTTTGGCTTATTGAGCCACAGACCGATGAAAGAAGAAGCGACCTCCTAGCTTGGCAGGGAACGAAGATGAGGTTCACAATAATATAAAGGAAGCGCACTCGTTTAGTCCTCAACCCTTATACCCTCTCCATTTTTAATCGATATCGTCTTGCTTGGCATATATTGGTCGTTTTCATGCGGGGAGGGATTAGGTTAGTTTGGACTTTCTGAACTAGTTATCGATACTCTAGGTATTGACAATTAAGCATAGCCGAAAGGTCTGAACCTTCAATGCTTTCTAGTTTCGGTAGTCGGAGTCGAACCAGTTGCGGCTAACGGTATAATAGAGTCAATAAGCAGTGTCTTTCACGTTCACGTGAAGTCCAAAGTCGTTTGTGGGTATAATAAGAAAGAAAGACCTAATGTTCTATGTGGAGAGAGGTAGGATAATGACGGTTAGGGCTTTCGTGCTAATACAAACAGAAATAGAAGTAGCTAAGACCGCTGATGTCGTAGCAGCACTGAAGAAACTAGGAAGCGAAGTACAGTCGGTTGACAGTGTGACTGGCCCCTACGATATCATCGTTGTAATAGAAGTAGAAATCATGGACGAGATCGACACGGTAATCGAGAAAATTCATGCCGCTGCTGGCGTTCACAGAACCGTGACCTGCGTAGCAATCTAGACTCAATCATCTTTTGATCCAGCGCGAAGACGAGAGAGTGCCACAATCACTATACGACATCACTGTTGATAAAGACTTCAATTTACTAAAATGCCAATCATAGCGGGCCGAGGGAAAAAGGTGACTATGAAAACCTTTTATCTCGAACCAGTAACAGAGAACATGATAGTTGAAAAACTGCGCCGTGAGGTGCGCGAAGAAGTTCTCCGCTTTGAGACAATGTCTTCTTCGCGTAAAAAATATCCATATGAAATTAAGAATGAAGCGGATGTAAAATACCTTGAGCGTGCCAAGAAGATTATTGGGGACGTGGGCGACTTTATAAGAGGCTGTTTACCTAGATTCCCTTCTAAGCACAGGGTAAACTTTGACTACGTGCGGACGCACAATGTGGAGTTCTTATACAAATATGAATTCTTAGTAACGGCCAAAGCAGAAACGGTCAAAGAGCAGAAGGAATTATGCTTATGCTTTGATTTACCTTCGTTTGTTTTTGTTCCTAAGATACTTCATAGGATGAGGGAACATTATCTGTATCTTTACAATCATTTAGAATCTGGAATTTCATTTGTAATCGGCAGCCTCGAGAATCCAAAAACACAGGATTACTTGATTGATGATGCGATGGAAGAATTTTGGCATCTTGCGCTTTATCCTTATCTCGTAGAGAGGTTGAATAAAAGTATCCAAAGCAGTACAAAGCAACCCTCAGACGATGATGCGTCGAGGATTTTGCTGGTAGATGGGGAGCTCCTCAGTAAAGCTTTTGCGCTTGCCTCATTTGACGAATTCAAGAAAAAGACGGGGTATGATATTCACAAGAGAGAGCCTAAGGGTAAAGAAAAGGTTATCCTTGATAAAATCGAGCGTGTTGGAATACGAAAAGCCTTAAGAAAGGCCGGCAAATTTAACGGTTTATGATCCTCACCCCCTACACCCTCCCCATTTTTAATCAACATCGCTTCACCGGGGATACATTCTTAGTCTTCATGCGGGCAATGATGTATATTCTGAATATGTAGCTTTCTTTAAAGAACTGCTATTGCATTAATTTCAACTAGCATTTCTCTATGAACAAAGTTTGCACCTACGAGAGTACTAGCTGGCTGACTTTCTTTGAAGTATTTAGAACGGATCTCGGCATGTTTTTCACGTTCACTAGCATCTCGAAGGAAAACAGTGACTTGAACAACGTCATTTAACGTTGCTCCTTCAACTTCTAATATGGTTTTAATTTTTTCTAAAGCTACTTTGGTTTGATCCTCAAGGTCTCCTTCGTTTAACACTCGTCCTTGAGAATCTTTTCGAAGACCATTCTGCCCTGAAACAAATATTTGTTTTGTTATATCACTGACGGCTACTCCCGGAACATAATAAAGATATTTCTTCATCAACTCATCTCTATGTTCTTCTGCAAATATTTCCCAATTTATTTGTCTTTTTTGGCCATTTCCTTGTAAACCTCCTTCCGCTTTATGAGTAATAATAGTTATAATCAGTTGAACTTCTTTGTCAAGCCTTTCGCTATCGTACAAAATGACAAAAAGTGTACAATATTTTCGAGCTACCGGCCAGGCAACCGGCATGGGATTTTTCACCTCAAGGTTCATGTCCCTGTTCGGCATTGCGGAACTGGACATTGAAAAGGCGAGGAAAAATTGCATAAGAGCTGACTGGCCCGAAGCGGCCATTCCCATTGGAAAGGTGAACCTGATTTTGAAGCTGAGGCAAAATTAAACAACCTCCTAAATAAGAGGTAACGAATGATAGAGATAGACGGGAGTCAGAAATCAGGATCGGGAACAATAGTTAGAGATGCAGTTTCTCTTTCGGCTTTAACTGGTCGGGAACTTTCTTTAAAGAACATCAGAGCAAAAAGAGATAAACCGGGTTTGAGACCTCAACATCTCAAGGGAGTGCAAGCTTGTGGCGAAATTTGCCAGGGGAAACTAGCAGGAGCTAAAGTTGGATCAAGGGAAATAAGGTTTAAGCCTGGAGACAGAATAAGCGGGGGTAACTTCAATTTCGATATAGGGACCGCTGGTTCCACCACCGTGTTAGCTTCAATTTTGTTGCCAATATCTCTTTTTGCCGAGAGAGCTTCGACTTACAGAATCACGGGTGGTCTATTTCAAGATTTCGCTCCCTCTGCCTATCACTTGAAATACGTTCTATTTCCAGTTTTGAAAGAAACGGGGGTAGATGCTGATTTGGAAATAGTTCAACCTGGTTACGTTCCTAGAGGTAGAGGAGTGATAGGAATAAGAATTAGACCACAACGAGAAAAGCTAAGGCCCATTATCTTGCTTGAACAGGGGAAAATAGCAGAGATGAATGGGATTGCTCTTTCCTCTCTGCTTAAGGAGAGAAGGGTTTCAGAAAAGATGGCTAAAGAATGCCAAAAAGAATTAAAGGCAAAAGGGTATGATCCAAAAATAGAAATAGTTTACGATGTTAAAGAAGATCCAGCTTTTCACAGAGTCTCAATCCAGGCTGGAGCTTCCCTGGCAGTCTGGGCAAAAACGGATACCGGATGTCTTATCGGTTCAGATATGGCTGGGGAACCGAGAAGAACTGCTGAATTCATTGGAAAGCAAGTTGCCACAAATCTAATTGAAGACTTGGAAAGCCGAGCCACAGTTGATAGACATTTAGCTAATCAGCTAATACCTTTCTGCGCTCTGGCGGACGGGGTTAGTGAGTATTTGATTCCTCGAATGACCGAACATGTTGAAACGAGATTGTGGCTGGTGGAAGAAATACTTGGAGCAAAAACCGAGTTTAAAAATAACCGCGTCATAATAAAAGGAGTGGGATACTGGAGGTGAAAGGTGGGTCTAAAAATAAGGTGGATCTATGCTACTGCCTTAACCCAGTTGTGTGTTGATCATAATTTAGCAATAGTTCTGCCTTCGAAACAGATCAAAGAAAGATTTCGAGATTACAGACGCTTCTTCTACTTATCATCAGAATTATCCGCTAGATAGTTTTCACGCCTTACTGATAGACTAACCCAACACCACCTGCCTCTCCAGAGTCGTAACTATATTCCGCACGCCCAGGGGTTCGGTTACTAGTTTGGAGGGTTTGCTCTTGAATTAATATTAAACGATATGACGCATTGTTCGTCTTAGGATGCTCCCATACATACTGGTAGCAGTGCAAATAGCTTTGTCAGCTCTTTCCGTGTCTTAGATTTCGATTACAGGGGTAATGTGAAGGGGTTAAACCTAATTGTCCTCTTTCCCCTCTAGGATTCTAATCACTCGTTCTATGTCTGGTTTATCCATTTTAAGTAATTTCAGAGCTTCATCTACATTTCGCTGCAAATCTCCTAGCTCTTTCTTTTTCTGTATCCACCCCCAGGGTGTATCCCTTTGATACATTTGACCCTCCATCTATCCAAACTGGTTTTATACTATTTTACCACCTTTTCGACTTTTCCTTATTACTCATTCTTGGTTTGTGGGGGTGTATGATGGGTGGTAGAATACGGGCATGGGTAAGGGCATCTTTTCCAAATCATGGGTATTCATTAAGCACTTGTATTGGCTCATTCCTGCATTGTTTACAGACCCCTTTGATTTTCTTGAGAGGTGGTTCGGAGTGACCTTTGAACTGCCGAAATATGTGTTCCCAACGCTATTGGTGGTGGGTTTAGGACTGGCAATCTGGCTTACCTATCGTGAGTTAAAACAAAAGGAATCTGTTAAAGAGAAACGAAATGGAATAGGGCGGGGGGTGGAATTGTATAAAGTAATATGCAATTTTCTTGAAAGAGACCGATGGTTGGCAGAGGAAACGGTAAAACGATTGCCTGAGCAGGAAATAATTGAATTTAGGAAGCGCACAAAGGAAACAGATATAGGGGTATTCTTAAAAGACAAAGAAGGCTTCCCGCCAATGCTTGGAGAATTGCGACAAAACGATGAAACATATTTGAAGCTTAGAGAAACAGCATACCGCTTGAATAAAGAATTTGGTGATAAGAAGCTTAGTAATGATATTTTACGCTGGATACGAATGGAATTAGTGCGCAATAACGAATTGGCTTGGGGGGCATATTTTGAGGATTATAGTGGTAGTGCGGGAGCATTTATTTCCGAATTTCTAAATATGGCAGACAGTAGGATTGAGGAACAACGCATTAAAGTAAAGCTACGCATAGACCATCTAGAAAGGTAAGCAGATGAACAATCAAGTGTGCAAATACTGCCAGTCAGAGCGAGTAATCAAATACGGTAAATATAAAGACGTTCAGCGTTATTTCTGCAAAGACTGTAGGCGTAAATTTGCAGGCTTAGACACTATCCCCAAGATGCAATACTCAACGTCTAAAGTTGCTGATGCGCTGAATATGTATTATGAGGGCATGAGCCTCAATGAGATACGCAGGAACTTTATACAACAGCACAATGACTATATATCCGATGTATCGGCTCTTAATTGGGTAAATAGGTTTACCAAATTGGCAGTAATGGAAGCTGATAAGTATAATCCGAACGTAGGCGACATATGGGTTGCAGATGAAACAATGGTGGACATAGATGGAAAGAATATCTGGTTCTGGGACATCATAGACACCAAGACCCGCTTTTTGATAGCTTCTCATATGTCATTTACCCATACCAGCCGTGATGCTCAAACACTCATGGAACAGGCATATAAGATTACTGCTAGAATGCCAGTGTTCAAACCACAACCTAAACTAGCTAAGCCCAAAAGACAACCATTAAAATTAAAGCGGAAACGGAAACCAAAACAGAAGTCTATTAGGCACACCGCCAAGCCTACAGTGTCTTTAAGCAGAATTAGGTATTGAAAAGGAGTGTACGATGTCTGATGCTAAACCGCCTAGAATATCGCCAAAACCGCCGCGAATAACCCCAAAACCACCACGCATTTCGCCACGTACTCCACGAATTACGCCACGTATGCCACGCATTACACCACGAACACCACGAATATCACCATAAGCAGGATGCAACCAAGATCGAGTAATACCGACTTTTCCTAATCGCCCCTCCGCCTTCAAAAAGGACAAATTTAGTCTGTTAGGGTATTTACTTTATAATTGCTGACAATTATAATTAAATTATGAGCGAGAATATGCTGACCATTAAAGAAGCTGCCGGGAAGATGGGCATATCAGAGTCACATTTAAGGCTGCTACTGCAAAAGGGTGAGGTAAAGGGTAAAAAGATTGGTAGGGATTGGCTGGTCTTTAGCACGGATTATACCCGGAAGCGGAGGAAAAAAGGAGCTTAAATGGAAGCCCCGGATATGCCCTAAGTGCAAATCGCCCTACTGGGATAGACCGAGGAGGGTTGAAAAGGAGGTATATGCGAAAGCAGCTTTTGTTGAAAAGGGGAGTCAAATGACAGGGGTAGATAAGAAAGAAATGGCACAGTGGATACAGCGTATGGAATCTTTGTTTCAAGATTTTGTTCAGATAGTTGGAAGAATTACAAAGACTTGGGAAAAAGGACCTACTGTCTATAGGGAGGTTTGGGCAGAAGGGGAGTTACCGGCTCTATTAGAGAGACTGAGAGAAGTACCGGTACCGAAAGAGTCAAACTGCAAGTCGATTAAGAATTCCTTTGAGAAAGGAATAGATACCCAAATAAAAGCGTGGACGATTCAAGCCAAGTATGCTGGCACAAGTGTTGCAGACAGGATTTGGAAACCCCAGAATGCAATATCTCCTGATGCTTCTCTAAGCATCTCTACTTCTAGAATAGCTCTAGCACCAAACAAAAACAACAATACGCTTATTGCAACAAAAATCCATCCGAGAATTATCATAGTCGACAAGTCCTTTCTGGCTTGCTTTTCCTTGTTTGGATTCTACCAATTGATGTTGTATATAGGCAACTATTGTGTTTATCAAATTTCGCTGTTAACCAAGGCTATATGCCATATCTGGTCCTAAAAGTTTAGCCTCCCAAGATACATTCAACCTTTATACTCTTTATTTGACACTCACCTACCCAAGCAGCAGTTAGCAAGTGTGTTTAGAAGCACTAGAATGTTGTGTATTTGCAATTTCAGTGTAACTTAAGCATATTGTATGCTTAGTTAACAGGTTTTCCCGAAAGTACTATTTCTGATGGCAAATTCCAATATAATTAATATTGATAGTGTAGGGCCGATTCTGTTTGAACACAGCAAACGGGCCAAGCACGTAAGCATCTCCGTAAAGCCATCCAAAGGTATTAGAGTGGCTGTTCTTTCCGGTATTTCTTTTAAGAAAGCTGAAGAATTCGTACATGTGAAGGCGGAGTGGATACAGAGGCATTTGAAGAAGATGAAGCAATATGAAAATGAGAGGGAAACCATCCAGGACAATTTCAATGATGTTGATAAGGCTACAGCAAAGAGAATATTAACCAGCAGACTTGACCAACTAGCGGAACGGTATGGATTTGCTTATAGTAAGGTTTACATACGGAATCAAAAGACACGATGGGGAAGTTGCTCACACAAAAATAATATCAGCCTCAATATGAAGCTACTCAGACTACCAGATGAATTGATAGACTACGTGATTCTGCATGAGCTTGTCCATACCAGAAAAAAGAACCATAGTAAAGGTTTCTGGGTAGAGCTCGACAATTATGTGGGAAATGGGAAGGACTTTGCTTCAAGGCTGAGGAAGCATAGAAGTAGTTTATTGTAGCGAACAGACTGACCCTGCAGCTAGAGCCAATTATCTTTCGGGTCTGGCTGAACTTGACGGTCACTGGGAACACACGAGATCTTCAGGTTTAGCTGCTTCATCTTTGTACTACTCAGGTATCCACGCATTTTAGAGTAATAGTCCATCATATACTTAGAGGTGAAGTTTAACTGAACGAAGTTCAAGAAATATGCATTCTGAATATTATTAGGAAGATCAGTTAGCTTCTTAATATCCCAATCCATAAGTTCGTGAGCATCTTTTTCATTGATTCTGGCCTGCCATATTTTAATTTCTATAGCCACATCAATTTGAATAAGTTTTAAATAATCGTCCCAAGAAGCCTGGGCTTTCATATTCTGAACTTCAGGATTATTGTTTGATACAGCATTTATTATCACTAAATCATAATGGCCTCTAGTAGGTTTATTACCGGGAAATACTTTAAGTGTCGGAAATTCTGCACGTATTAGCTCGGTAGGGTATGCTTCTTTAATTACTTGTTGGTTTTTAAGATAATAAAAGAGGCTCCAATGTATGTCTCTTTCGTTCCAGAACCGCTCGGGATTAGCTTGGAAATTGTCTACAACCTGAGATATTGCATTATTTACTGCTGTCCCGAGTGAATTACTAAACATCATTACCTCCGTATCTCCTAAATTACCATTATGTAGGTTCATAATAGCACAGCGTATGCAGTTGTAAAGTAGAGCAACGAAGTGGTAGTCCCTTACTCAATCTTGTTCATTGGAAAGCTTTTGAAAAATAAGTTTTATCAACCTTTCAAGAATGGTGATCACAGGTTGAAGGAGTTCAATTTGAACTTCTTGAAAACCTTTGTGGCCGTGAAACATATTACATCTAATCGAATATACTAAATCCAATATTGCGCTCGCTCTAAAACCCCTATTTGTTGACTGTAAATTACGGAGTAACCTTTCGTCCTCCGGTCTCTGCCTGGCCCCAGTAAAAGCATCAAGCTTAATATAGAATTGTTGATTTTCAAGGAGGTTACAGATCGTATTTATGGCGTTTACGGTCGCATTATCGCTTTCAAGATGATTGATAATATCTATGCTCCTAAGGTATTGTTGCAGATATTGCGTGGCTGCCATTCTATCAGGGAAAATTCTCCTCATGGTTCCGGGATTATTGATATCGCGCTCAATTCTGGGAATTCTCCTCTTCCTGACTAGAGTAAAAGTTACCTCAGCATACAGCCGATTATAAACAACAAACAGTGTAAAGAATTTGTCAAAACAATCGCGAAGCTCTTCAGTTCCATACTCGACAGCTTTGGTCATCCAAGTGTGATAGAACTCTTGAAATTCGTAAGATAATGCCATTCTATTCCCCCTAAAATCTTGAATGAGTATTACTTATAACCCACTCGCAAGTCAATAATCTCCGTTTATAAAGCATAGATTTGGTAGTCCCCTACTCCTCAAGACACCCTAACTTAGGTTCAAGGTGTCACGCAAAGTCTCACCATTTATCTGGGTCGGGGCATCCAATACCTATAGCAAAGGCTTCCCTAAATTATACATTTTGACGGTTTGTTGACTCGGAGCGAAGGCTAGTTGTAGATCTAATGGGAAGGATGATTCCTGGCCTTATCGAATGGTTTCTCTGAAACTTATGACTACAATTGCCGACACCAGCGGAATCTAAGCTTGAGGGGTCAATGGGCATGCTGTGTCGGGTTGAATGCAGCCGCTTGGTTATGCCAAATAGGTTCTAGCACTACCCACTGTTCTGGATATTGGCAGATGTAATTCTCCATAATGGCAACAAGCCTTTCCAGATTTGCTCTTACCGAGTGACTGCGGTTTCCGCTGTCAACCAATTCTAGCGGCGGCTCAATGCAGATTGCGAAACGATTACTTGATTTGCGCACGCTAAAAATCGGGACAACGGTTGCTCCGGTACGGAGAGCTAGACTGACAGCACCAGACGGAAGCGAAGCTTCTTCTCCGAAGAACTTGACCTTCAGTCCAGTCCCTTGAATGTCACGGTCGCAGACTATGACCACCGTCCCGCCGTGGCGTAACATTTGCAGACAGTCTCTCAGCGCGCCTGCACTAACCGGTAAGATCCTGCTCCCATTTCCTTGTCGTAGTTGAGCGATACAGCGTAGAAAAGGCGTGGAATCAAAATCCTCTACAAAAATTGTCATTTTTATTCCACGCACTGCCAAAACTTGTGCGGCAAATTCAAAATTGCCCAAATGGGCAGTGGCTATTATAGTCCCTCTCGCGTTACTTACTGCCTTTGTTAAATGATGCCACCCTTCTATCGTTACACTTCTGTCAAGGTTTCCTGATCTCAATTGAGATAGCTTAGTTAAATCAAAGTAGTTTTTTGCCAGGTTTTTGAAGACACTGCGCACTTTCCGCCGCAGCCTTCGCTTGTCTAGCTCCACCCCCAGTATATGTTTTATGTTATTACCAACGATATAGCGGTGTCTTGCTGACAACAGGAAAAGAGCATCACCTCCACATCCAGCCAAGAAATAACCAACTCGCATCGGTAGGAAGCGAGCGACTATGGCAGCAATAATCAGAGCACGATACTTAAGATCCATGTGAGCCCATTTGACCCAAGATAGCTGTCGGCATGCCATTGTCTTCAATTTGATGTGTACAATCTGATACTGCCCCAGCATTATACCACAGCATGACTTTTTCAGCCTCTCTTGCCTTTACTGTTTGGTACAATTTGCCTATATTAAAGTGGTCACAAAATGGCTAATCGTTAAATCCCGGCCCCGCACACACCATTATTTTGGCTTACTACAATAAAGCCTTAGACTATCCTCAAACTTCACCTACATTTTACAATATTAGCCCAGCAGCCCTACCCTATCTGTTTTTGATTAATGTCCTCTTGTGCAGGATATATTTGTCATTTAAACGCGGGTAGCGGGTTTGGGTGGTTTGAGTTCAGGGTATTGACAAATGAACGAATAGGACTATAATTAAGCTTGCCTGATGTGAAATCACCTGAAAAATAAGAGACACGGTGTTGACGAAGATGAGGGAGATAACGAGGGCACTGTAGCCGATTTTTTGATATCGGTGGTTAGTGCTCTTTTTAATTTGGAGATTTGTAAACTATTGATAAAGGGGGTGATAGCTTTCAACAGAAAAGATTTTAACACGGCTGGTTTCCCAAATTTTATGAGGAGGATTTATTAAAAATGAAAAGAAAGGTTTTTAGTGTTTTGATTGCTTTGGTGATGGTGGCTTCATTCCTACTGGCTGCCTGTGCAGCCCCAGCCCCAGCCCCGGCACCTGCCCCAGCTCCAGCGCCGGCTCCGGCTCCAGCCCCGGCACCTGCCCCAGCTCCAACACCAGCACCGACGCCGGCTCCCGCCCCGGCACCAGCTCCTGCACCGGCTCCCGCACCAGCACAGCCAGCGCAAGTATTTAAATGGGTAGTTCAGACTGCTTGTGCGCCTGGTGAGGTTAGAGCGGAGAAGGATAGGGAGTTTTTTGCCCACCTGAAGGAAATGTCGGGAGGAAGATTGGATTTCAAGATATACTTCGGTAGCGAGATAGTTCCGGCATACGAGCTCTACGATGGTGTAAGAGACGGTGTAATAGACATGCAGCTGTATGGCTTCGGTATCACCGAGGATGTTGTGGGAAGGAAGGCAGAGCTTATCGGTGGTTCAGGCTTCCCTGCCGGCCCCATCTGCGAGGAAATGCTGGCATGGTACTACGATGGCGATGGTGAGAAGTTACTGCAAGAAGTGCTAGACCAGTATAACTATAATCAGGTGGCAATTGGGATGTCTACCCCCACCCCGGCAGAGCTCTTTTGCCATTCCAATGTTAAGCTGGAAACAGCGGCTGACCTGAAGGGGATAAAGTTCCGCACTAGGGGTACCTGGGCTAAGATACTGGAGAGCTACGGGGCTTCGGTGGTGACCGTGCCTGGGCCTGAGATCTACCCAGCCATGGAGAGAGGCGTTATTGATGCCTTTGAGTATTGTGGCCCCGCCATTGACTGGACAATGGGCTTCCATGAGATGACCAAGTACATCGGTGTTCCTGGTATCCACTCACCAGAAGCTATTGACCCGGTAACTGTCAACAAGCAGAAGTGGGAGGAGCTCCCTGAAGAGCTACAGTTGCTGCTGTACGATGCGCTAATGGGATTCTGCTACAACTACTACTCGTTCATTACCTACCAAGACGCTATCGCCATGGGGTATTACGCTGATTATGGCACTGAGGTGTTCACCGTGAGCGATGAGCTGCAGGCAGACATTGCCAAGAGATGCAAAGAGGTTGTCGTTGAGTACAGTGCTGAAGACCCGATGTATAAGAAGGTCTTTGACAATCAGGCAGAGTACATCAAGATCTTTAGAGCACAAACCACCCTTGTGCAGCCCAAGATGTACAGCATATTTGACTAACAATGGCTAGTTAAGTGTGAGGTTCGGCAGCCCGAGCTAATTACTTGGGCTGCCGAATGACGAATTTTTGGCTGAGGGTCATATGAAGTTCATACAGAAGATATCTAATGGTATAGGCTTGCTGAGTGAATGGTCAGGCAGAACAGTAATGTGGCTCCTCATTGCATTGATAGTTGTTATTGCCTTTGATGTATTTGCGAGATACCTGTTCAATATGCCCACCACCTGGTCGTTTCCGATTAGCTACATGACCGGAGCTGTCCTAGTAGGCCTCGGTCTGTGTTATGTGCATCTCCATCAGGGCATGGTGAGGGTCGATGTAATATATACCAGATTCTCGCCAAAGACAAAACTCCTAGTAGATACAGTATTTGCCATTGTTTACTTGCTCCCCCTTGCTGCTACCCTTGCCATCTTATTCGGGGCGGATACCTGGAATGCCTACCTAACCAATGAGACCGCCTGCGAAACCACCTGGTATCCGATAGTATGGCCATATAAGGCTGTGGTTACTATTGGGTTTGGTTTGCTGTTTCTACAAGGCATAGGCACCCTGCTAAAGGATATAGCTGGTCTGACCAAGGGAGGCAAAGAGCCATGGTAGAACTGAGCCCAGGGATGGTCGTCCTGGTAATGTTCGGGGTGGCAATCCTTGGCATCCTGCTTGGCTATCCATTACCCTTTGTCCTTGGCGGCGTAGCTATTTTTATCGGCCTACTTACTATAGGTCCACCGGCATTCCACCTAGTTCACCGGAAAGTATATGCCATGATGTATAACTACGTTCTTCTGGCGGTGCCCTTGTTTGTATTTATGGGGGTAATGATGGAAAAGTCAGGAGCCGCCGAGAGGCTGTATGGAGGTCTTTACCTGTGGTTTGGTGGGTTTAGGGGAGGGCTGGCCATTGGCACAGTACTGATGGGCACCATTGTCGCCGCTTGCGTCGGGGTAATCGCCGCCTCGGTAACCATGATAGCGCTTATCGCTGTTCCCAGTATGCTCCAACGGGGATACGACAAGGAAATAGTCTGCGGTTCAGTCTGTGCCGGTGGGACACTGGGCATCCTAATACCACCCAGCATTATGCTGGTAATTTACGGGCCAATGGCGCAAATCTCGGTGGGTAAGCTGTTTTTTGGGGCTTTTGTCCCCGGTTTTGTCCTTTCCGGTCTATATGTAAGCTACATCGCAATTCGTTGTTTGCTTAACCCTAAGTTGGCACCGGCACTGCCAGCCGAAGAGAGGAGGATACCCCTAACCAAAAAACTCGCTGTACTAGTAACCTCGCTGGTGCCGCCAGTATTCATAATAATGTCCGTGTTGGGAAGTATCTTCTTTGGCATTGCCACCCCAACCGAGGCTGCCTCTCTCGGTTGCATAGCATCAACAATTTTGGCTGTGTGTTATCGCAATCTCAATTGGGAAAACCTCAAAGATGTCCTAGTCCGAACAATGAGGTTCTCTGCCATGGCTCTGTTCATTGGCTACAGCGCCAATATGTTCACCGGCGTTTTCCTCAGGCTCGGAGGTGGTGAAGCAGTCAGCAACTTCCTTCTGGCGGCCCCAGGAGGGAGGTGGGGAACCTTTGCCGTAATTATGTTCATAATCTTCATCCTCGGGTTCTTTATTGATTGGATGGGCATCCTGTTTATCATGGTTCCCTTGGTTACACCTATTGTTGGTCCCCTGGGCTTTGACCCCCTGTGGTTTGCCTTGATGATATGCATTAACCTTCAGATGTCATTTATGACACCCCCCTTCGCCTATGCCATCTTCTACCTGAAGGGTCTAGTTAGACCAGAATGGGGGATAGACATAATGCATATTATTCGGGGGGTAATTCCGTACGTCATCCTGATAATGGTTGGGCTTGGCCTGTGCGTCGCTTTCCCTGATATAATAATGTGGCTACCCCAACAGATGATAAAGTTTTGAGCAGTAGGAGAATTTATGATGCAGCCGGTGTAATTTTTGAGAGAGAAGGTATGCCAAAAGAAGTCTCAGGTTAAAAGAGCCCTTAATACAGGAGGTAATACAATGAAACGAGCCGTGATGATAAATTCCAAAGATAACACCGCCACCACCTTCGATGACATTGAGGCTGGAGACATGGTTAGCCTGGCTTCAAAATCAGGGCAGGTCGGCGAGATAACAGCCCGACAAGCCGTACCTTTCGGGCATAAATTGGCCTTAGCCACCATCGGCAGAGGAGAGAAAGTTCTCAAATACGGGGAGGTTATTGGCCTGGCTACTCAGCCAATCAATAAGGGGGATTATGTCCACATCCACAACGTGGAAAGTGCTCTCCTCCCTCCCCCGAAGGAGGTAAAATAATGGAATTTCTAGGCTACGAGAGGCCCGATGGCTCAGTAGGAGTACGCAACTATGTGGCGGTGATTTCAAGTGGAAGATGTGCCAATGAGATGGCCGCCACCATTGCCGATGCAGTCAAGGGCGCCGTGCCCATTCTCCATACTTATCCCTGCGTCCACCTCAAAGAAGACAATGAACGGGCGTTGCGAACCCTGATTGGGCTAGGCAGCAATCCCAATGTAGCTGCCGCCATAGTGGTGGGCGTTGGCTGCGAGAATCCACCCCCTCTTGAGATCGGCGAGGGGATAGCCAAGTCCAAAAAACCGGTTGAGGTCCTTACTGTGATGGGAAGTAAGAACTTCCAGGACCTGTTGGATAAAGGATTGGCAATAGCCCGCAGCATGGTATCCCAGGCATCCCAGATGCAAAGAAAGCCATTTGCTCTGAGCTATCTCACACTGGGGGTGAAATGCGGTGCTTCCAATGCCACCTCAGGTATAGTAGGCAATCCCGTTACCGGACGAGTCTTTGATAGGTTGATAGCGGAAGGAGGCAGTGCTATCTTCTCGGAGACAACGGAAGTCGTCGGGGCTACCCATCTGCTGGCCAAGAGAGCTGTCAACAAGGAGGTGGCCAGGCGACTCGAAGCCGCGGTAGACCGAATGGAAGCAAGGATTAAGGCCACCGGGGATGATATCAGGGGTTCACAGCCCACCCGTGGCAATATCGAAGGTGGCTTGACCACCATTGAAGAGAAATCTTTGGGCGCCTTCGCAAAAACGGGTACTTCCCCCCTGCAGGGCGTTCTCGAGTATGCGGAAAGGCCCCAAGGAAAAGGGCTGTTCTTCATGGACGGTTCAGCAATGACAGGCGAATTGATTGGAGGAGAAGCTGCGGCGGGGATCCAGATACACATCTACAATCTTGGCGGCGGTCTTACCTCTAGTTTTCGTTGCTTACCCGGTTGGGCAGGCGGACTTCCGATACTCCCCGAGATAGTCGTTGTCAGTAATCCAAGTAAGCCACGAGATAGCCAAGAAAAAGAGTGCTTTGATATCTATGCTGACACCATAATTGAGGGCAAGGAGTCCGTTGACCAGGTAGCTGACCGACTCTTTCAGGAGATCATCGCTGTAGCCTCCGGCAAGTTGACCAAGCAAGAGATGCGTTCCGGTTATCGGGAGCTCCTGGTAATGTATACCACCGGTCCTATCCTGTAGCTGAACTAACTGAGTTGGCCAATTTTGCAGATTGAGAAGCTCTAAGTTTTAGGCTAAAAAAGCAGGCTTTCAAAATTGAATAGCCTCCATTTAGAAAGGAGGTTCTGTTGATGTTTGGGTTCGCTGCGAAATTACTGAGAGTGAATCTATCAACGAGTAAGATAATGCATGAGCCACTTTCCGAGGAGTTGGCCCGTGATTACCTGGGTGGTCAAGGCTTTGCGGCTCGTATTCTCTATGATGAGCTTGAGCCAGGTATTGACCCTTTAGGTTCGGAAAACAAAATTATTGTTGCCGCCGGCGTATTAACTGGTACTCCTGCACCAGTCGGTAACCGTTGCCTGATTGCTAGCAAGTCACCGCTCACCGGCATCTGGGGAGACGCAGCCTTCGGCGGGTGGTTTGGAGGAGAGTTAAAGAGAGCCGGGTTTGATGCGGTGATTGTCGAGGGTGTGTCCCAGAAGCCGGTATATCTCTGGATCAATAACGGCCGAGTTGAGATCAGGGACGCCTCACACTTATGGGGCCAGGAGACCGGGCCTGCTCAGGAGACTATCCTCGAGGAGGTAGGTAAAGCTATAGTTCTAGATATAGGACCCGCCGGTGAGAATATGGTGAGCTATGCCTCGACGCTTAGTGAGCTACGTTTTGCCGCCGGCCGCTCAGGTATGGGGGCGGTAATGGGTTCCAAGAAGCTTAAGGCCATAGCAGTAAAGGGAAGCGGGCGCGTTGCGGTCGCCGATCGAGAGAAACTTGTTGCTCTCACCCGTCAGGTCAATAAGGAAATCAAGGATAATACCAGTTGCGGCACACTGACTTTGTACGGAACCTGGAACAACCTCACACCTCTTCAACTCATGGGCATCCTGCCCACTAAGAACTTCCAGGCTGGTGTGATTGAGGGAGGCGAGCGTCTGGAAAGCGAGGCCATGGTCAAGGCTATCTTAACCGACCGGCAAACATGTCCCAATTGCCCCATCTTCTGCCGTAGGGTAGTTAAGATGGAGAAACCCTATGAACTTTCTGGTATCTATGGCGGCCCCCAATACGAGACAGTGGCCGCTCTGGGCTCGTTGCTGCTGAATACTGATCCAGCCGTTATAGCTAAGGCCCATGAGCTATGCAATCGTTACGGGCTGGATACCATGTCGACAGGGGAATGCATCGCTTGGGCCATGGAATGTTGGGAACATGATATTGATCTTGGACGCCCATTACCCTGGGGGGATGCAGAGACGATCTTCACCTTAATAGAGGAGATTGCTTATCGCCGCGGTGTGGGTGCAATTTTAGCCGATGGCGTGAGAAAGGCGGCGGAAAAAGTGGGGCAGGGAAGCGAAGCTTGGGCATTGCAGGTCAAAGGGCTGGAGATGGCTATGCACGATCCGCGTGGGAAGAAAGGCATGGCCTTGGCCTATGCTACAGCCAATCGCGGGGGTTGTCATTTGCAGACCATCCATGAGGATGCTATGGAGGCCGGCGGACCTTACCCTGAATTGGGGCTGGATACAGCTATGAGCCGTAAGCAGTTGGAGGGAAAGGCCTACTTGGTGAAGATAACTCAGGATTACTTCGGCACCTTGGGAGACACCCTCGGGATATGCAAGTTCCCGTTGAACGCTTGGCGCCCATATACGCCGACTCGTGTTGCACAGGCAGTGGCTATGGTTACTGGATGGGATATAACTTTAAAGGAGCTGTTGACAGCCGGGGAGCGCATTTTTAACCTCTGTCGCATGTTCAACGTGCGGGAGAGTATCAGCCGAGCGGATGATACGGCTCCGGCTCGTGTAGCTGAGCCATTACCAGAGGGAGCTTCAGCCGGAGAGACCGTCAGCGCCGAGGACCTTACGAAACTGCTTGACGAGTATTATGAACTGCGCGGCTGGGACAAGAACGGTATCCCCACGCCTGAAACGCTAGCGCGATTGGGGCTCAAATAACAGAGCCCCAGAGGACAAAAAGGTTCATTGTTAACGGCTATGCCAGCGAGTATCTTCTTTTACATTTTGGCGTTTAGTTGTCTAACTAAACAAAAGTCCAAAATGTGTGGGGCACCGGTTTCGCTGGTGTTCCCTATTGACCATCACGGCCCTTTGAATGTCATAGTTTTTCAGAAGGTCCCCGAAGTCCTCCACTACACCTC
>Ga0209979_1001015_pt1 | contig 33109 bp, 33 predicted proteins | sample AnhtaG_FD_183114 | JGI IMG/M metagenome (GOLD analysis project Ga0209979, IMG submission 183114) | Deep subsurface microbial communities from Anholt, Denmark to uncover new lineages of life (NeLLi) - Anholt_01485 metaG (SPAdes) (version 2) | ecosystem: Environmental > Aquatic > Marine > Oceanic... | reverse complement strand
TGTATGCTCTTCCAGAGTTGGTTTACGTGGTCGATTGTAAAAAGGAGAGGATTGCGGTTGCGGAGGCCCGCAAGCTGAACATCCCGGTGGTTGCCATCATCGACACCAACTCCGATCCCGACCCCATCGACTACCCCATCGCCGCCAACGACGACGCCATGAAATCTATCGCGGTGATAACCGCACAGATTGCGGAGGCCGTCCTGGAGGCGGAGAGGCAAGCGAGCGAGGAGGAGATGAAGAAAGAGGCTGCGCCCCAAAAGGAAACAGAAGAAGTCACCGAGAAAAAGAGATAGAGACCCTCAGAAGAGATGAATATAAGTGCAGGCTTAGTGAAGAAGCTCCGGGAGAAAACCGGAGCGGGAATGATGGACTGTAAAAAGGCTCTGCAGGAGAGCGACGGGGATATAGAGAAAGCCGTCGATCACCTCCGTAAACAGGGAATTGCCAAGGCTGCCGCTAAATCCCAACGCACCGCCCGGGAGGGGTTGATAGCCGCGAAAATCTCTCCGGACAAACGCTCCGGAGCCATCCTGGAGCTTAACTGTGAGACCGACTTCGTCGCCCGAACCGATGATTTCAAGGCCTTGACCCAGCGTCTTATAAAGAGGGCGGAAGCTCTCTTCTCCGACGGAGGACAGGCTCGACTTGAACAGATGCGGAAAGATGAGAGTGTCAGCGAAGAGATAAACAATATCATCGCCAAGCTGGGGGAAAACATCAGTCTTTCCCGCCTCTCCGCCTTGAAGCTCGCCCCGGGGACCGAAGGAAAGGTCGGGGTTTACGTCCACCCCGGAGACAGATTGGGGGTTCTGGTGGTAATGGCGGGGGACCACGGCACCGAAGAGGAGGATTTTAGCCTCCTTCTCAAAGACATGAGCATGCAGATCGCCGCCGCCAATCCCAGCGTCATCGAGCGCGAGGAACTGCCTCCGGAGGCCCTCGAAAGGGAGCGGGAGATATATAGCCAGCAAGCCAAAGGCGAGGGCAAACCGGAGAAGATCATCGACCGCATCGTAAGCGGCAGAATGGAGAAGTACTACCAAGACATTTGCCTCTTGGAACAATCTTTCATAAAAGACCAGGACAAGACCGTCGGGGAGCTGATAAACGAGACCGCCCGGAAGTTGGGCGGGGAGATAAAAGTCCAAGGTTTCCTGCGCTTCCGCCTGGGGGAGAGCGTCGAATAGATGGCTCCCTACCGAAGAATCCTTCTGAAACTCTCCGGTGAGGCTCTGCTGGGGAAAAAGGAGTTCGGCCTCGATTTCGAGGCCATCGATAAGGTCAGTCGCGAAATAGGGGAGGTCAAAGATTTGGGAGTTGAGGTCGCCCTGGTGGTGGGTGGTGGAAACATCTTTCGAGGTCTCGCCGCCACAAAGGAGGGCATGGATCGGGTGAGCGCCGACAACATCGGAATGCTGGCCACCCTCATTAATGCCCTGATCCTTCAAACTCACTTAGAGGAGCTGGGGTATCACACCCGGGTCATGACCGCCATCCAGGTGGAGGCGATGGCCGAACCCTACATCCGCAGACGAGCCATCCGACACCTCCAGAAGGGAAGAATCGTAATCTTAGCGGCCGGGACCGGCAGTCCTTTTTTCTCCACCGACACCGCCGCGGCCTTAAGAGCAGCAGAAATCGGAGCCGAGATCATCCTCAAGGCCACCAAGGTGGACGGTGTCTACAGCGCCGATCCGGCGCTTCACAAGGATGCGATCTTCTATGACAAGTTGACCCATCTGGAGGTCTTAGAAAAGAGGCTGAAAATCATGGACGCCACCGCCGCCTCCCTGTGCATGGACAATGACATTCCTATAATCGTCTTCAACCTGCAAAAGAGGGGAAACCTCAGGAAAGTGGTTCAGGGCGAGAAGATCGGTACCCTGGTGGCGTCAAGGATTTCTGGGAGAGATCATGATAGCAAAAGAGCTCGAAAAAGAGATTCGGGAGCGCATGGGCAAGGCGGTGGAGGCCACCCGCAAGGAGCTTTCCGGCATCAGGATGGGAAAGGCCACCCCCTCACTTCTGGACGGAATTAGGGTCGAATGTTACGACAGCACTATGCCCTTATCGCAGGTGGCCAACCTCTCGGCGCCGGAGGCCCGGCTACTGGTGGTTCAACCCTGGGATAAGACGCTCCTCCCCGATATAGTCAAAGCCATTCAGAAATCGGAGCTGGGGTTGAACCCGCAGTCCGACAGCAACGTCATCCGCATACCGATCCCGCCTCTCACCGAGGAGCGCAGGAGAGACACAGTTAAACTCATCAAGAGATTGGCCGAAGAGGGGAGAATAGCGATTCGAAATATCCGCCGGGACGCCAACGAAGAGCTGAAGCGAAGGGAGAAGAAAGCAGAGATCGGGGAGGACGACTCTCGCAAAAGCCAGGAGGAGGTTCAGAAGATAACCGACGAGTATATCGAAAAGATCGAGGCGCTGATTGAGAACAAAGAGAAAGAGGTCATGGAGGTTTAGTTCAACCTCGGGGGATCTCCGCAGGAGAGTCTCTGTGAACTCGACCCCTCTAAATCGGAGGGGATTTTAGTTGCTCGCGGCCAAGGTGAAACAGAAAACCGCCTTGAAGGAGAGGCTCTTAAGTTACGGGAAGCTGCCGGCCCATGTCGCCATCATCATGGACGGCAACGGGCGCTGGGCCAAAAAAAGAGGCCTGCCGCGGATGGCGGGGCACCGTGCCGGGGTGAAGACCGTCAAGAAAATTGTGCGTGCCGCCGGGGATCTGGGAATCAAATACCTCACCTTATTCACCTTCTCGAAGGAGAACTGGAGAAGGCCCAAATCCGAGGTGGGCTCCCTGATGAGGCTTCTGTATGAAACCACCAAAAGGGAGATGGAGGAGCTGAACGAAAACAACGTCCGCCTGATAACCACCGGCAAGGTGGAGGAGCTGTCCGCGAAGCAGAGGCAGATACTGGAGGAGGCCAGGGCTGTAACCGCCAAGAACACCGGGTTGACTCTGAACCTGGCCCTAAATTACGGAGGCAGAGACGAGATTCTGGAGGCGGTGAAAAAAATCGCCTCGGACTGCAAAGAGGGGAAGCTCAAGTCCTCGGAAATAAACGAAGAGATCTTCTCCCGCTACCTTTTCACGAAAGAGCTGCCCGACCCGGATCTTTTGGTTCGCACCTCGGGAGAGATGCGCCTCTCCAATTTCCTCCTCTGGCAGACCTCCTATACCGAGCTATACATCACCGAGGTTTTGTGGCCGGATTTCACCGAAAAGGATTTCTATTCGGCGATATGGGATTATCTGAATCGGGAGAGGAGATTCGGACGGGTCAATTCCGGATAACCCCGAAAGCTACACCGATTTCGTTATGGAAAGGAATCTGAAACTCCGCATCTACGTTGCCCTGGTGTGGGTACCGCTTCTCCTTCTGATTTCCTACGTCGGGGGGATTCTCCTCTTAGTTTTCGTTCTCGCTGCGACTTATCTGGGCCTCCTGGAGTTCTCGCGCCTGGCCGAGAGCCGGGGCCTGAGAGCCAGTCTTCCCTACATGGCGATTCTGGGAGCAGCGCTCATCCTCTCGGTCTACTTCCGAGCTTACGAGTTCCTCTTCTTCCTGCTTGCATTTGCGACCATCGTTTTGTGCCTTACGCACCTCTATCGTGGGGAGATATCCGACCTCTTCCCCAACCTGGGTGTCAATCTCTTCGGACTTCTCTATATCGCCGGGCTCTTTTCCTATTTTGTTGCCGTCAGAAACATCTCCAATATGGAGGGGTGGAGATACCCCTCCGGCGGCGCCTGGCTGATCTTCACTCTGGCGGTCATCTGGATCGATGACACTTTCGCTTACTTCGTGGGAAAATGGTGGGGGAAGCGTCCGTTGAGCTCGAAGGTCAGCCCCAACAAAACCGTTGAGGGAGCGATTGCTGGCGCGGTTGGAGCCCTCCTGGGGGGATTGTTGGCGAGGTCGCTCTTCCTGGGAACGGTTTCGAGCATTCACATAGTCCTCCTCTCTCTTTTGGTTTTTGCCGCCGGGCTCTTCGGGGATCTGGTGGAATCGCTTTTGAAGCGGGCCTGCTACCTGAAGGACGCCTCCGAGATAATCCCCGGACATGGTGGAGTGCTGGACCGTTTCGACAGTCTCCTTTTCGCCCTGCCGGTGGTCTACTACTATCTGCGGGTCTTCCTTCCCGCCTAAAGCAGATCAGCTTTGTCTGCCTCCGGCAGGCCTCAGGCTGATATTGATTTGAAATCCAGTTTTCACTATCTTGAGGGGGATTTAGTTGGGTGTATGAATTTGATCAGCTCTGAGAACTCTTTATCCCTTTCAGTTTTGGTTGCAGGAGTTGAGTGCCGTTTCTCTGAACCGAGAAGACTGTTTCCGGTGTGCGACTTCAGACTGGGGAGTGTTCCGTTGGCCGTCGAGAGGCTTCGGCACCGCGGACTCAGCTTACCGAAGAGGGGCCCGAAGTGAAAGCGCTGAATTCAGTCGCAATTCCCGATCTGGAATTCGCCAGCGTCTGACTGGGAGGCAGTCAAGGACGGCAGATTTTCGAGGTAGAACATGGAGAATATCCCTCTGGAGACCATAAAGACCGTGGCCCTGGCCCTAGCCTGGACGGCGGGGTCATTTCTGATCCTGAGGCTTATCCTCAGATTCGCTTCCAGGCATAAAGCCTTCGTGAAAGCCAGGACTGCTGCCAACATCGCCGTTTTTTTGCTTGTGATTTTGATCTTCCTGTGGCGGATGGGGCTTCCAGCCTATAACTACCTTAACCAGATTCTGACCGCGCTTGTCCTTCTGGTGGCCGCCTATGTGGGGGTGGTGTTGGGTGAGTATTTCCTTTTCGACTTCATCCTCTCACGAAAACAGGAGCTACCCCCCTCCAAGCTCCTGCGCGACGTCTCCAGGATGGCAGTTTTGCTGCTCATCCTCTTCTTAGTGATCTCCGGGGTGTTCAAGTTAGACCTGACCACCATTTTAGTCTCCTCGGCGGTCTTCTCGGCGGTGATCGGTCTGGCATTGCAAGATATTCTGGGGAATGTCATCTCCGGGGTGGCTCTGCACGTCGAGAGACCTTTCCGGGTGGGAGACTGGGTGGAGGTCGCCGACCAGAAGGGTGAGGTGGTGGAGATGAGCTGGAGGGCCACCAGAATTCGCACCATGGAGAACAATTACGTGGTCATACCGAATTCCAATATCGCCAAGGAGAGGATCATAAATTACAAGGCCCCCTCCCCGGTCCTGGCTCTGTATCTCCGGGTTGGGACCAGCTACGAGGCTCCCCCCCACAAGGTCAAGAAGGCCATCTTGGAGATCGCAGCCCAGACCCCGGGAGTGTTGAAAGATCCCGCCCCTCACATGCGCACTATCGACTACGGAGATTTCGCCATCGAATACGAGCTCAAGTTCTGGATCAACGAATACCAGCATCATCCGATAATTCAGGATGATCTCAAAAGCCGCATCTGGTATCAGTTCAAGCGGATGGGGATCGAGATCCCCTTCCCCATCAGGACTCTGCGCTCCATGGAGAGGGTGAAAAGAAAGGAAGCCGAGAGGGCTCAAAACCTCTGGACCGAGATTCTCGACATTCTCAAGAGATGTGAGATCTTCGCCCCTCTCTCCGAAGAACAACGCCTGGTCCTTTCGAGAAACGCCAAGCTTCTCCCCTTTGGAACCGGTGAGTTCCTCATCGTGCAAGGAGAGGCAGGGGACTCTCTCTTCATAGTAAACAAGGGAAAAGTGGAGGTCTCGATTCTGGGAGCCGACGGCTCCAAGATCGTGCTAGCGGAGCTTAGTCCCGGGGAGAGCTTCGGGGAGGTCTCGCTTCTGACCGGAGAGGAGAGATCTGCCACCGTAAAGGCGCTGGAGGACATCGAGGCCGTGGTGGTCACCAGGGAGGACCTGCGGGGGATCATGAAGGAGACCCCCTCCTTGGCCGAAAGCTTAAGCCTCCAATTGGAAAAACGTTTGAGGGAGATGGAGGAGAAGAGAGTCGAGGACAAGAGGGAGTGGGAGGAGAAGGCAGAAATCAAGGAGGCTTCGGTCAAGTGGTTGCGGAAGATAAGAGAATTCTTCGACTTATAATCGTCGCGGTCGCGCTGACGTTACCCTTCTGGAGCTGCAGCTCCCGCAAACCTAACATAGACCACTGGCAAAATCAGGGCACCATCCGCTTAGGAAGCCAGGGCAGAAAGCTCGGCTTCGTGAAGATGTCCTCCGAGATTGATGGACTCATGGGAACTCCGTACAAGTGGGGTGGTAGCACTCCGGAAGGACTTGATTGTTCCGGGTTGGTCTGCCTGGTTTACCAGAGAAGCTTCGGAGTCAAGCTCCCCGGCAGCTCCGAAAAGCTCTATCGGATCGGGAAGCCAACCGGTAAAAGCGACCTCTCCTACGGAGATCTGGTCTTCTTTGCCACCTCCGGTTTTAGAGTGAGTCACGTCGGGATCTATCTCGGTTCCGGAGAGTTCGTGCACGTCTCCAAATCCCGTGGCACCATCATCTCCGATCTGAGTGAGGATTATTACCGCAGAAGATATAAGGGGGGAAGGAGGCTCCTCGATTGAGGAAACTTTCCCCAGGCCTCGCCGTTTAACTCCTTAAGATATGAAAGAGAAGTTGCAGACGAAGTTGACGAACCTCCCCCGGGGCCCCGGGGTCTATCTGATGAAAGACTCCGGTGGGAGGATTCTATACATCGGCAAGGCCAAGATACTGAAAAACCGGGTAAGGTCGTATTTCCACGAAGCACCTCGGCGGGATTTGAAAACTGACGTCCTTTTGTCGAAGATCTCCGATTTCGAGGTCTTAGTCACCGACAGCGAGATGGAGGCTTTGATCTTGGAGAACAATCTCATCAAGGAGCACCGTCCCCGCTACAACGTCAACCTGAAAGATGATAAAAGATATCCCTATCTGAAAATCACGAATGAGGCTTTTCCTCGACTTCTGGTGACCAGGGTCTTGAAGAAGGATGGCGGCAGATATTTCGGGCCTTACACCGAGGTGAAACTGATGCGCCAGACCCTGAGGTTGATCCGGCAGATCTTTCCCCTGCGTACCTGCGGCCTCAAGCTCCCCTCCAGAAGGAAAAATCGGGTCTGTCTGAACTACCACATCGGACGTTGTTTCGGTCCCTGCGAGAACCGCATCTCCGAAGAGGAATACGGTCAAATTGCCGATGGAGTCGGGCGCTTTCTCGCCGGTCGTAAGGTGGAGCTCTTGAAAGAACTCCGCTCCCGAATGAAGAGCCTGGCGGAGGCGGAGGAGTATGAGACCGCCGCCAGAGTTCGGGACCAACTGCAGAACTTAGAGGGACTCATCGCCCGCCAGAAAGTGTTGAATCCCGACATGGCCGACCGCGACCTCATCGCCTTCAGCCGGGAGGGTGTCGATGCTTGCTGTGTGACCATGCAGGTGCGAGAGGGGGTCCTAATCGGCAGGCAGCACTTTTACCTGGTGGCTTCCAAAACCTCCGAGGATGGGGAGCTGCTCAAGACCTTCCTGATGCGTTTCTACAACACCGCCGAGGCCATCCCCCCGCAGATTCTGCTCCCCTCCAAGCCCAAAGACGAGCCCCTGGTGGGCAGGTATCTCTCTCGGAGGGCAGAATCTAAGGTGGAACTCACTGTACCTCGAAGGGGTCAAAAGGCGCGCCTTCTGGATCTGGCCTCTCAGAATGCGAACTTGCTCTTGAAGGAGCTACTTGCCCAGAAAAGTGAGATGAAGAGAGGTCTGCCGCGCTCAATTCATTCCTTGAAGAGGGACTTATACCTGAAGAATCCCCCCCGCAAGCTCGCCGCCTTCGACATCTCCAATTTAGGTTCCAACGGGGCCGTCGGTTCTCTGGTGTTCTTCGTTGACGGTAAACCGCGAAAGGGAGAATACAGGCATTTTAAAATAAGGACTGTGGAGGGTCAGGACGACTACGCCATGATGGCGGAGGTTGTGGAGCGATACTTCCGTCGGCTGATCGAGGAGAAAAGGGAGTTTCCAGATCTGACTCTGATCGACGGGGGAAAGGGACAGCTAAACGCCGCCCGGCAAGTTTTGAGGAATCTCAAGATCGAAAATGTCGACATTCTCGCCTTGGCCAAAAGATTAGACGAGGTTTTCCTGCCTGGCAGAAGAGAACCCTTGATGATTCCCAAGACCTCCTCCTCTATTAAGCTTCTACAGATGGTTCGGGATGAGGCTCATCGTTTCGCAATAACCTACCACCGAAAGTTGAGAAAAAAGGAGAGCTTCAGATCGGAGTTGGAGGCGATAAGGGGAGTCGGCGAAAAGAGGAAGCTGGATCTATTGGCGAAGTTCGGTTCGGTTGAGAGGATAAGAAAGGCGAAGCTTTCGGAACTCCTGGAAACGCCGGGAATCCCGGCCAAGGTGGCGGGAACGATCTACGGCCATTTTCATCCGGAAGGTGAGTAGATGCTGATAAAGGTCTTCGAGGTCGGACCCTATCTGTCGAACTGTTACCTGGTTGGAGATGAAGAGACCGAAGTCGGAATGATCCTCGACCCCGGCTTCGAGGCCGAGACCATCTGGTCGGGAATCCGGTCTCTAGACTTGAAAATCGAAAGGATCGTTCTCACTCACGGGCATCTGGATCACATCGGAGCGGTGGGGGAGTTGAAGTCAAAGACCGCTGCCGAGCTTCTCATTCACCGCCAAGATGCTCGGATGCTGACAGACCCCCGAGAGAATCTCTCCGCCTTCAGCGGTGAGAACATGAAAGCCCCGGAGGCCGACAGATTGCTCGAGGACGGAGAGGTTGTATCAGTTGGCAATCTAAGGTTTCAGGTCCTTCACACTCCCGGGCATTCTCCGGGGGGAATCTGTCTTATATCGGACAAGATTGTCTTCACTGGCGACACCCTCTTCGCCGGCTCCATCGGTCGCACCGACTTCCCCGGAAGCGATTATGAAACCCTTATGAGGTCCATTCGCGAGAAACTCATGAACCTTCCCGATGACACCACTATCTATCCCGGACACGGACCCAAATCGACCATCGGGCAGGAGAGAAAATTCAACCCCTTCGTGCTTGAGGCTCTGAGGCCGTGACTGTGGATTTGATCGATTACCATATTCATCCCGGATACTCCCTGGACGCCACCGGCAGCATCGAAGCGTTCTGTCAGGAGGCGTTGAAGAAAGGATTGAAGGAGATCTGTTTTACCACCCATTTCGATACCGACCCCCGGAGAAAAAAAATCGACCCCTTCATGATTGTTGACGGTCGGCAGGTGCCCCTGAAGGAGGGACTGCCCAGGTATTTGCAGGAGGTAAAAGAGGCCCAGAGAAGATACGAGGAGATGGGACTTCTGGTGAGGTTAGGCCTGGAGGTCGACTATGCCCCTCACTTCGAAGAAGAGCTGCGGGAAACCTTATCCGGAATTGAGGTCGATTTCCTTCTCGGCTCAATCCACTGCTTGGAGGGGGTTGCCTTCACCGACCGCAGGGAATATGAAAGATGCTTCCAGAGGAAAAGCGTCAGGGAGATGTCCAGGAGGTATTTCGAGAATCTGGCGGCGCTGGTGAAATCAAATCTTTTCGATTGCGTCGCCCATCTCGATGGTTACAAGAAATATGGGTTCACCTATTACGGGGAGAATATCTTCACTGCCCATCGCGACTATATCGAGCCGGTTTTAGAGCTCATGAGCTCCCACGATCTGGGGACAGAGGTGAGCACCGGCGCCCTCCGCCGGGGATTCAAAGATTTCTATCCCTCCAGAGAGATTCTAGAGCTGATCAAGGAGTACGGGGTGAAGGTCGCCGTCTTAGGCTCGGATGCACACCACCCGGAGGAGGTCGGCTACGAAATCAAAAGGCTCGTCGATTCACTGGCGCATTTGGGATTGGACTTAAGCTTACCGGCCACGGTCGTGGCTGAGAGAGGGTAGTTTCCTAACGATGTACGGTCTCGAGCGAATAGCCATAATGGTTCCCGGCTTTCTTTTCGCCATCACCATTCACGAGTTCTCTCATGGCTACATTGCTTACCGTCGCGGCGACCCCACCGCCAAGATGATGGGTCGGCTTTCGTTGAACCCCCTGGTTCATCTGGACATCCTCGGTTCGATAATGTTGGTCTTCGTCGGTTTCGGCTGGGCCCGCCCGGTGCCGGTTAATCCCTATAATCTTCGCGATCCCAAAAGGGACATGATGTGGGTATCCTTTGCCGGACCTGCAGCCAACCTGCTTTCTGCGTTCTTCTTCGGTCTGATCTTGCGCGTCTATCTTGGCACCGGCGGAGGCCTGGATTTCCAGACGCCTTTTGTGGGAGTGTTTTTGAGGATGTTGATATTCGCGGTTCAGATCAATATCATTCTGGCGATATTCAATATGTTCCCGATTCCCCCTCTGGACGGCTCCAAGATCCTCTTCGGGCTCCTGCCTCCCCAGGAAGAGAGTTTCTACTATCGAATAGAACGCTATGGTCCGCTAGTCTTGGTGGGGATAATCATGGGCGGATATGTGTTCGGAGTTAATATCTTTGCGTATATATTTCTCCCCTTCGTGAGGCTTTTCGGTTACCTGTTCACGGGATTGCCATTGTAACATGCACATCTCAACGACACTGTAACATTGGAACCGACTATCATCCAGTCACAAACCTCATCTTCAAAAGCATCGTCGGGCTCAAAGCTCCGGCTTTCCTGTATTACGGCCTGTGCATTAGCGTCGTTGCTGATCTTCACGTCCTGTGCCCCCAGGAAAATCGTAAAGCCACCTCCCAGGGTCAAAAGCCCCGATGAGGTGGTCGCTCTCCTTGCCGGGCAAGAGGCACACATCGACACTTACGCGGGAGATTTAGCCGTAGAGTTCCAGAGCAAAGAGCTGCAACTCTCCTTTGACACGGAGCTATATTATCGACACCCTTCCGAGGTCGCCTTCACGTTCGAGATGATTCTCGGCATTGACGTCGCTAAGGCGGTTTTGCACCATGACACCGTTAGAGTCTTCTCTCCATTCAGGAATTCATATTTCGAGCAAAATCTAAAGGATGGGAGATTCATACAACTGGGCGATCGCAGATTTGACCTTGTGAGCACCATTGAGTTCTCTATCGGGAAATTCGGGTTTGACCAAAATGACAGCAGATTCGTCGGCAGGCAAGAGGGTTTCTATCTGTACGAGATGGCGGATACCATCTGGGATAAGAAATTCTGGGTAAACCCCGCCACCCTCACGGTGGCCAAATGCCACTGGCGACATCGTGACGAATCTTACGACCTCTGGATCAGTTACTATGATTTCCATAGAATGGATGGTCGCTGGCGCCCTAAGATAATCACGCTGCTTTGCCCGGCCCAGGGGTTCAGAATTAAAATAAAACTGCGTCAAGAAAAGATTAACGTAGAGATTCCTGACAGGTTCTTTCAACTTCGAATCCCTGAGGATGCCAAACGAATTGAACAGCCAGCGGAGCAACCATCCTCTCTGAGATGAGCTCTCTTGCGCCCATGCGCCAGTATTACCTCTACTATTTGACCTTGATAATCTTCGCGCTTTTTCCTTTCGAGCTCGGCCATTCCTGGCAACAAGAGGTGGCACATCGAATAAATGTCCTCCTCGACACCGAGATCAACACCATGATGGGGAATGAGACCCTCGTCTACATTAACAACTCGCCTGACACTTTGGATTACGTCTGGTTTCACCTATATCCGAATGCTTACAAAGACCGCGACACCGAATTCGCCAGGGAGCAATACAAAGCCGGGAAGGGCGACCTCTATTTCTCCTCCCCCGAAGACCGAGGCTACATTGAGATAATCTCTCTCGAGTGCGACGGCCGATCTTTAATCCCTGAGGCCGCCGGTACTGAGATGAGGGTCAACCTGCCCGTTCCAATTCAGCCTGATGACACCGTCACATTTGAGATAGATTTCCTGCTCAAATTGCCATGTCTGTTTGACCGGCTCGGTCATGAAGGAAATCGCTATCAGATAGCTCATTGGTATCCGAAGATGGTCGTGTATGACCAACGGGGCTGGCACCCTGATGGTTACCACTTCATCCCCGGCTTCTACGGAGAGTTCGGTACCTTCGATGTGGCTATCACCCTGCCGCGAGAATACATAGTCGGCGCAACCGGGGAACTATTAGGTCCTCCAGAAGAGCTTATGAGGCTCGCTTCTCTGGAACGATATTCGAGGTTACCCACAAAAGAGCGCCGTCAAATCAAACATCCTTATGAGGAGCCTGCATCTCGATATGGTTACAAGACCCTGGTTTTTCATGCCGAGGACGTCCACGATTTCGTTTGGACTGCTAGCCCAGATTACCTGTTGAAGAGGGAATATACCGACAGCATCCAAATCGATATTCTATTGCTGCCTCAGGATGAGAAGAAAATGAAGGAGATCGGCACATATACGAGAGAGGCAATGGAATTGTGCCGGGAATGGTTCGGGCCCTACCCCTACAGACAATTGACGGTGGTTGATGGGGCCGATTTCATAACCCCAGGCATGGCAGCACCGAGCTTGATAGTCATTCCTAGCGATCTCCCCTCTCATACGAAACTGCTGGAGCTGGTAGTGGCACGCCTGGTCGCGCAGCAGTGGTTCTATGGAGTTCTGGGCAACAATGAAATCAACTCCCCCTGGCTCGATGAAGCCTTCGCCACCTTCTGCGAGCTTAGATACTTAGAGGAGAAATACGGAGAGGATTACTCTCTCCTCGAACTCCCCCTCGACCTTCCCTATTTCCCGGAGTTCGACGACAACTACGTCGCAAATGCTTATTACTATATGTATGCCTCTGCACAGCGTGAGGAAATTCTATCGAAGCCTGCATATGAGTACACGGAGGGAATGTATACACACCAGCTGGCATGCTACAAGGGCGCCTTGATTCTGTATATGCTTAGAGACCTTTTAGGCCATGGCACCTTTGACACCGCGATGAAGACCTACTACCAGCAATACATGTTCAAACATCCCAGGATCGAGGACTTCATCTCGGTCTGCGAGGAGGTCAGCGGAGAGGAGTTGGATTGGTTTTTCAAGCAGTGGTTGACGACCACGAAGCGATGTGACTACGAGGTCACAGGACTCAAGAGCAGAAAGATAAGAAGGTCGCCCTATGAGGAGAATCCTGGGGGTGACTATCGAAACCAAATCACCCTCAGAAGAAATGAACCGATTGTGATGCCCGTGGAGGTAGTTTCCTATACGGAAAGTGGAAGGCAATACCGCCTTTTCTGGGATGGAAAACAGACGGAGAAAACCATCACTTTTTATAGCTGGGAAAAAATAAAGCGCGTTGCAGTCGATCCTGAAAGGAAGATCCTGGATTACTATCGCTGGAATAACTGCAAACCGAGGAAGTATTCCTTCGACCTCTTTTTCGACAAGCCCTCATTCGATACCTACCAGCTTTTCTTTCTGCCCTACATATTTTACAGCCCCAGCACACGGTTGCAAGTTGGCGGTCTTCTTATGGGGCGACAGTTCATCTTGGCCGGCCCCGTCTTGGGAAAACATCAATGGAGCTTCGCTCCGATATACTCATCCGGGAAAAAGACCTTGAGACATAGCGTTAGCTACCAGACTCCTCTCGGTTTCTGGGGACCTTTCTCAAAACTATCCCTGGGATGGTCTCGATCCTGGGACTATTCCCGTATATATGCGGGAGTGAGCTTCGAGAAAAGAGAAAAACTCCTCCGTGGGCCAACACACACTTTCGAGGTGTCGTTAGAGCATCGCCAGGTGAAATCGATCTCGGATCAGGACCCCCGGGATTTCAGCCTGGGCCAGTACAGCGGCGTGGATTTGGCATACAGTTTCCAAGAGCGATGCCTCCGTTACGGCGGCAATGTCAAAACCACCGTGACCCTCGCTAAAGACGTCGATGACGATATTTATCAATTCGGGAAATGGTCGTTGGAATCACAGAGTTATTACCGCTGGTCACGAAAGATCAAGACCGAGCTGCGATTGTACGGCGGTTACGCCTGGGGAGATATGCCCTTACAGGAATATTTCTTTCTCTCCGGGAAATTGATTCCCGAGGGCATGCTCGGTTTCACCTGGGAATCCACCGGGGAGCTTTCGCCCCAACAGAGGTGGCACATCTGGGGTGACGGAAACTTGAGGGGCTATTTCGGAAGACATCTGAAGGGGAAGATGATTGCGACGATGTCGTTGGAGAACGACCTCCCCTATCTACCGGCGTATCTTTTCTTTGATGTAGGCAATGTGTATGCAGGGTGGAGCAAGCTTCACATCAAGACTGTCAAATCCGATTTCGGGATAGGCTTCAGATTCTTCATCTTCAGAGTTGATTTCCCGCTATGGATCAGTCATCCTTCTGGAGAGGACAGCTGGAAGTTCCGCTGGATAATCGGTTTCACCAAGGGATGGCAATGATTGGTCCCCAAAATGAATCTTCAGATCTGTGTAGAGACGATATAGGTGGTGTTTGGGTTGTGATGCTTAAGTATCTTGAATCGTTACGAACCGAAGTGGGACTGTAGGCCTCTATCTTAATATTATCATTTTCTTCGTCTCGGAAAAATCCCCGGCAGTCAGCTTATAGAAGTAAAAACCGCTGGCAGCCTCTTTCCCATTCCAGATGGCGACCTTATAGCCGGCTTTCTGTTTCTCATCCACCAAGGCGGTGACCTTTCGCCCCAGTATGTCGAATATTTCCAGGCGCACGTGACAAGACCGAGGAAGCTCATATCTTATCACCGTTGAGGCGTTAAACGGATTTGGGTAGTTCTCCAAAAGGGCAAACTGCTCAGGGAGGTTTTTGTCTCCCTCTCCAAATGGCACCGAGGTGGGCCCCACTTGCATATACCAGTAATGACTGGTGGTATCCTCAAAGTCAGTCACCGCAGCCCGGAGGGTATCGTAGCCCGCATATTGAGAGTCAGCTATGAAGAGGAAGCTGTCACCATCCGCAAGGTGCTCACCGTCCAGAAGCCACGAAGTCAAGGTTGAGTCTCCGTCGTAATCTAGGACTTCCACCCAGAAGAGGAGCGTGTCACCAATGTTCAGCGTCGTCTCCACAAAGGTGGGGGAGTATTCCAATATATGCGGAGGTTCGTTCTCATCGATGCGGTTGTCGCGCCAGAAATCGACATCCCAATATTCGAAGGGATAAACCCGGTTTTCGTTGGGCTCTCCCCCGAAGTAGTTGAAAGTGGCGATGATGGTCTCGGGCGGGGCGTAATAGTACCTCCAGAGGTCATCACCCCTCTCGGCAACGTTATCATAGAGATCATTCCCGTGGCCGGGAGAACCACCGACCATTAAACTGCTCGGGAAGTAAACGCCGATGCCTCCCCCACTGCCGGCACGGTTGCCGTATATACGGTTGCGAGAGAAGGAACACACAGATTGAGAGTCCACACATACCCCTCCCCCCCAACCATCGGCCCCGGTCCCATACTCGGCCTCGTTGCCGACAATGGTGTTGTCGATGAAGATGGCAGCGGCGTTATCTACCTTCACTCCCCCACCATCGCCCTGGGCGAACTCGCAGTTTCCGATAGAGTAGTTGCCTGAGATCAGATTCCCGCTTAAGGTAGCCTGACCGGAACCGTCGACGATGTAGATTCCGCCACCATTACTGAAGCAAGTATCTTGAGGCGTCCACCGGTAAAGGGCATTCTGGCGTATACTGTTCCCCTGGATTAAGAGCTCTCGACACCCCGTCAGATAGAGACCTCCGCCGGAGGACTCGGCCTTGTCAGTAATGCTTTTCACCAAGTTGCTATCTATCGTATTGTTGGCGATATCCACCCAATCGCATTCGGCCAGAGCCATACCTCCACCGCAGGCCATCCCGTCATACTCAACAGTGTTGGAGGACACCGTGTTGCTGTCTATTGTGACCAGGATGCTTTGAATAACTCCTAACCCGCCCCCGCCATATACCGCCTGAGTCTGAGAAATCTCGTTCTCACTGACGATATTGCCCCTAATCGCAACCTCCCCGCATTCCAGGATTGCAATGCCAGCACCGAAGGGGTTATCCAGAAGACTGCGACGGTGGTTGTGGTGAATATAATTATCCTTTATTATCAGCTTGGAGCAAGTTTGAGCGTTTATGCCCCCGTCTCCACCGGTTATCTCTAAGTTTTCGATCTGAACCAGTTGATGTTGTTTGATGCGGATGACCTCAACGTTGGCAGTGTCCGCTGCAGAGAGAACGACACCGGTATCCAGCCCAACTAAGGTGGTGTAACTCCGCACCCGCACCGGAAAGACCTCCCCCGCCTCTATGTCGTACACCCCCGGATAGACCAAGACGGTGTCGTGGTTTGCGGGATTATTCCCGACCTGAACGGTAGCATAAGAAACGTTTCTCCAGGCAGCCTCCGGCGAGAGCCCACTGTTGCCGTTGTCTCCTTCGGGAGAGACGTAATAAGTGGTGGCACCGATCTGGAGGCACAGACCGAGGTTGACCAAAATCGTTACTACTAAAAGATTTCTTAACATCTTCGCATTTCCCCTGGTTCGGACTATTGAAAATGTGAGCCCCACCCGTGAAAGCTCACCTCTCCCTTTCAATATAGCTCTTTAGTCTGTACTGTCAAGGAAAAATCTCTGTTGGCGCTCAATTCTGATTGATACCAGACAGCTTTGTCAACCAGTCTTGTGGCTTCAGTTCTGGTTAAAAAGAGGACAAAACAGGGAGTGTTCTGCAGGTGCGTGCAGAAAACAAGATTGCAGCCAAAACGATGCCTGTGAACTTTTCCTGAGGCTGTGGAAGTGTCCCTTGTGGTTTTCTTCTGCCATCCCTTTGGCGAAAGGTGTTCTCATAGATCAGGTGGCTCTCTAACGCAGATCACGTTTGGCAGAGCTGGCCTGCTGATTCGGGCAAACAAAAAAAGCCCCGGGATTTCCGGGGCTCCCCCTCTACCCTATCTCTTAGAGTTTCACCACCTTGGTTGCCAGCGGTCCTTTGGGTCCCTCCGTTATGCTGTATTCCACCTCCTGGCCAGGCAGCAAGGTCCTGAAACCATTTTCCTGGATTACGGAGAAATGGACGAAAATGTCTTTGTCTTCCTCCTCTCCCTCGATGAAACCGTATCCTTTGCGGTCGTTAAACCATTTCACTTTTCCCGTGGGCATCAAACCTTCACCTCCTTTGCCCGGCGACAATCACCTCTGTGAATAAAGTTGAGAAGTTTGTCAGATGAATCGTCGGATTTTGTGGGGAAACTTCCATTTCAAACAAAGAGAACTTTAATCTGTTCTTCAAATTTATCGTCAAATGGTTTGATCTCTTAACCTCAATCTCACACCTGACCTGAAAATGCGCACCTGGGGAGGCGTAGAGCACGACCGCTAGACGTTTCTCGTTCACCTCCGGTGCAGAGAAACCGGGGGCCTAAGCGAAGCTCAATTTTAACTTGTGAAAAGGTGCGGACTTATATTACTTAAGGCATACCTGACTAAGCGGAGAGGTCTTTTGCCCAGACGTCAAAGGATGAAATTGATTGTGAATCCGGTTGCCGGAGGGGGTGCGGGTTTACGGGCCATCCCCAAAATACAGAGATTTTTCAAGGAACTGGGAGGGGACCTCGATCTCCAAATCACCTCCAAGCCCAAAGAGGCAAAGGCGATTGCCCATCTGGCGGTCAAGCTTGGCTGTGGGGTTGTGGTTGCCGTCGGAGGGGACGGCACTGTCAACGAGGTCGCTACCTCACTGGTGGGAACCGAGGTCGCCCTGGGAGTCATACCGACAGGCAATGGCAACGACTTCTTCAGAATTACCGGAATCGATTCAAGCCTCCTAGCATGCTGTAAGGCTCTAACGGCGGGAAGATTTCGCAGAATCGATGTCGGGAGTCTGGGAGATAACAGATTCTTCTTCAACGCCCTGGGAGTTGGCCTGAATGGCACCATCGCCAGAAGGGCAAGCAGAACTCACCTCTTGAGGGGATCCCCTCTATACCTCTATGCAACTCTGAAGACTATCCCTCTTTTTCATCCGCCGCAGATGAAGGTGAGAATCGACGATTACGAACTGCAGGGTAGAACAACTCTGATTGCCGTCGGCAACGGAGCCTCCACCGGAGGCGGCTTTCGATTGACGCCTTTCGCCTCCCCGGATGACGGACTTATGGATATCTGTCTGATCGAAAGAGTCAGCAAACTGAAGATGTTCTACTATCTGCCCAGGCTCTCGAAGGGGAATATTCCCCACTTAAGATCGGTCAAGATGTTCCGGGGTCGCAAGGTGGAGGTGGAATCGGAAACCCCATTCACAGCTCACCTCGACGGGGAAATCCTGGGCACAGACCTAAAGCGCCTCCGCGCCGACCTCCTCCCCAAGAAACTGAAGGTGATCTCCAAACTGTAAGACTCCACAGTGATCAGGGAAGCGAATCGGTCCAATTCGAAGTTCAACGCCATTAGGCTCTTCCTTCCCCTCTTTCTCATTTTATGCACTGTGAAGATAGCCCCGGCAGGACAAGCGACCGGAGGGGAATCTGTTCTCCTTGGTCACGTTCACACATTCCCGAAACCGTCCAGCTTCTTCCTCGCCTCGTACGTCAGCGAGGGAGACAGCCCAAAGAGTCTCCCTGACAGCACCAGACTCCAGGAAAACCCGAAGAGGAGCAAAGAGGAAAGCTCCCCTGTCATCCAGGCTCTGGAGACACAACTTCTGGAGAAAAGCCCCACCGGTGCTCTCTTTCGCTCCCTGGCATTGCCCGGCTGGGGGCAGATTTACACCCGCAACTATATTAGAGCCACCATATACGGGATCGGGGAGGTCATCTTCATCGGGGCAATTTGCAACTTCTGGAGCCTGACCAACAAGCACCGGGAGAGATTCGAGTTCGCCCAAGAGTATAGTCGCGGAGACTTCTTGCACACCTCCGGGGTGACGATTCTACCCCGCGGCACGCAGTTTCAACTCCCGGAAGTCCCTCAAGAGCAGAAGGAGTTTGATCTCTATCAGCGGTTTCAGGACAAACGCAATTTCTATCTATGGATAACCGCGACGTGGGTATTCGTTTCCATGTTCGATGCCTATGTCAATGCCCACCTGTACAACTTCGATAAGCTCTCAGAGGAGGAGGTAGCGATAGATTTCCGAATTGAAGATCGAGACGCCGACAAGATCTGCAAGTTAACGATAACCAAGAAATTCTAGGGGCGGAGAAATCGGGCTTAGCTTACCTTGAAAGATTGCCAGTATGAGATCCACCTTTTCCCCTCTTTATCTTTTATCCAGAGCAAAAGGTAGTATTTGCCCCTCGGGACCAGCACCCCCCTCCTTGTCTTGCAGTCCCAGCTCATCAGACGGGGGACCCGTCCCATGCCCATCAGAATGCGAAGGGCTCTCCCCGTGAAGTGTCGGAAGCTCTCAGGATGCGGTGGAGAATCGAAGATATAGAAGGCCCAGCTCTCCGGCTCTATCCTCTCCGGCATCTGGGTGCGAAAAACAATGATTTTGGACAGGCGGGTGGAGACCTCCTCCACCTGGACTTTAAACCGGAACCGCTCTGGAATAGCTTCTTCCTCGGAGTCGACTCCTCCCAGAACCGGGAGGGTAAAAAACAGGGAGAAAAAGACGATGATTGCTGTTTTCGATTTCAACATTTTGGTTCCCCCTTCAATTTGGAGTACAAACGCTATCTTTATCGGCAAGAGGTTCTTGCACTGAATTGGCTGTTCACGGGAAAAACAGCAAGGATGTAGTGGTGAGTCGTTAGTGGTAGAAGTATTACCTATGGATTGGAGTTCCAGGCGTTGAAAGATAGAAAGGCATCCTAACACATTCATCGGACATTTCTCTAATGAGGGAAAAAATGAGCAAATTGCAGGCGATATCGCTGACTCTCTTGCTCCTCTGGGCTTTAAGCCTTCAGGCCGGAGAGCTGGATTTTCAACAGATTACCAATGAGATTTCGGTTTACCAGAACCTCTTTGACGACGGAGGCGATGCCGGACAGACCCTTCAGATTGTCTCCATCAACTCTCTTAAGATCCTCACCTGGTTCAACGTTGAGTTCACCTACGATTTCAACCGCGATTTGGCCTGGAAGGGAAAGGACGATTATTACTGTGAGCTGGGCGTGGTAAAACCAGTGTGGAGGAAAATCTCGCTCAACTACCAGAGGGTCGACGGAACCTTCCTGGAGAAACCTTTCAACCAGATAGGGGTGAGATACAGCTTTTGATCCAAGGAGATTCTTCAGGGAACAGGAGACAGGAAACAGGGGACGGGGCGTTGGCCAAGGTCGATTGATCAAATGCGGGTAGCCCAGTGGCTCCCATTTGAGGCAGACAGGGCGGAGCGCCCCCGAGATTGAGACCGTTGTCGTCGAAGCTCACTTTTACAACCTCTGCGCCTGTTCCAACTCCCGCTATTCTGAGAACAACTACATGGGCGGCTGGTATGTCTTCCAGACCGACTACGGTCTGCTCTCCATCGGAAGCACCAAGACCGGCTCGATGTTGAATTTTCTGGACTTCTATGAGCCTCTGGGCTGGGGGATGACTTACGGTGAAGCCTTTGAATACTGGGCCGTGAGAAACATGGAGAACAGTCGTCCCTGGTTCTATGGGATGACCCTGATCGGAGATCCCACCTTGAGAGTTTCCGATTTCTACGTGACCGGGGTAGCGGAGGCCCAGACGACACCGTTGCCGACGCAATTAGTGCTACTTCAGAATTATCCTAATCCCTTCAACAACCAGACCACCATCGAATATGTCCTTCCCCGGTTCGGACACGTGAACCTTGGGGTCTTCAACCTTTTGGGACAGAGGGTGGAAGCCCCGCTTGACTGTGAGCAATCTCCGGGCCTCAAAAGAATCAACTGGAACGCGGGGGAGCTCACCTCCGGAGTCTATTTCATGACCCTGAACCTCGACGGCGAGATTTCGAAAACCCGCAGGGTAATCCTCATGAAATAGGAGGGTGCAAGGGACAGAGCCCGTCCCAACAGATAGTCCCTCGTAACTGCGGGGAGGTTCTTTATGAACCTCCCTTTCTGCTCCTTGAGAATTCCCCCTGACGAAAACTGAGATCCGATGACTTGAAGAAGGGGTTGACTGCTATCTGTGGTTGAAAACCTTAGAAATGCACGGACAATGAGAAACGGTGGGACTTGCCCAAGTCAGAGCCGAAGGGAATGTAAGCGTAGTCGATTCTCAAAAAGTCAAAAGGCAACTGGAAGTTCGCCCTCTTGAACTTCATCCCCAGACCGAAAGTTATATCCTTATCGCTGTAGCCTGACATGTAACCGAGGCGGGGGAAGATCATGTCGGCATAACCGTATTCTAAGCCGGCGTGTAACTTGACATCCCCATCATTAGGTTTGGCCACATCCACTGCCAGGATAACTTTGCCGGATAGAATCTCCTCTTCGGGACGGTATGCCAAACCCAGCTTATACTGTAAGGGGAGATTGAACTCCTCTGCGATGAATTTAGCCTTCCCCCCGAGGTTCTGAACCACTGCGCCTACTCTCACGTCCATTGGCAAACCATATAAGATGCCTAAATCGGCGGCGTAGGTTGTCAAGTCTTCAATGTCAATCTTCTCGTATATGACTTTTCCGGAAAGACCAAGGGATAAGTCCTTTGTCGCCTTCATTCCCCAGGTGAGCGAGATGGCGAAGTCGTGAGCGTCGAAGGTGCCCAACGGTGGACCGGCGGTCTCGCGCCGCTCTATGTCTGCCACCGTGGCGATGTTTACCGAGAGACCGAAACGCTGCCTACCCAGAGGAAAAGACCCCCCGAGATATTCCTGGCGGATGTCCTGTATGAATTCGTTGTGCATCAAAAGAAGCTGGACACCATCGGAGAAACCGAGACCGGCGGGATTCCAGTAGAGGGCGGAGGCATCATCGGAGACGGCGGTGAAGGCCTCTCCCATCCCCAAAGCCCTTGCTCCCACTCCATATCTCAGAAAGAGCAGACCGGAGGTGCCGGCCTGGTCGTGGATGTCCGCAACCGCGGAAGTCGCCAGTCCGAAGATAAAAAGAGATATAAAAGCTATCTTGAGATTATTCTTTGTGCTCACAATTCAAGTCCCAGTCGCTTAAAACTGCAATTCTATCGATACAACATGTTCGGGATCCTCGTTCACCTTGGCGGTGACGAAAGCATAGCCGATTCCCAGGTCGAACCACTTGACCTCTTGCCACAACGAGCCACCGAAGGTGAGACGACCGTCGTCGTAGCCGGCTCGAATGCCGACCCACCTGTCCTCAACCAGGAGTCTCACAGTCGCTTCCTCCGATCCCTCTTCAGATTCTACCTCCTTCAACACCTCCTTGAAGAGCCAATACTCACCCCCGAAGTGGACTCTAACTTCCTGCTTGTTGCTTTTCTCGATATCGGAGGCCAGCACCAGATGTTTATCGAGAAGCAAGCCGGAGGCCCCGAAACGGAAGTTGACCGGGAAACTCTCCTTATAGGTGCTACCCTGGGACCCATAGCGTGCGTAGTAGCTCCCACTGTCCCAGTTGTAGCGACTGCCGACGTTCTGCACCGCGAAACCGACCGCATACTCTTCGGTTATCTGTAGGAAAACTCCCAAATCGAAGCCCACCCCGTAAGCGTTGAGATTGGCCAGATCCTCCTGGATATATTTAACGTTTACCCCCAGGGAGAACATCTCGATTGGCCTCTCTTGAACGAGGCGGCGAGCAAAAGATAAGAATATAGTGTTTTTGCGGTTCTTGATTTCCTCGGTGGGAAGGCCATCGGAGTCCCTCCCCTGGACGTCGCTCACCCCGGCGTTAATCCAGGATAGTCCCAAGCTGGCATCTCCCATGATGGGTGTTGCCAGGTTGAAGAAATTGTACCTTCTGTCCAAGTCCAGCCGGCGATACATTCCCCCGATGGTGAACTCTCCTATCCTGGAAATCCCCGCCGGGTTCCAGTAGCCGGCGTTGACATCGTCGCACAGCCCGGTGAACGCCCCGCCCAGACCGATCGGACGGGCCCCGATCCCCATAGTCGTGAATACTCCCGCATATCCGCCATCTTCGCTGTCGGCGAAGCAAATCGCACCTGCGAAGAAGGCGATGATGAGCAGCGGATATATGAAAACTCTATTCATCTTCTCTCCTTTATTTCAAAAGCACAATCTTTCCCCAGAGCTGGGTGCCGTCGTCCATGTCGATATTGTAGAAATAGACCCCGTTGGCAACCTCATCCCCTTCGCTGTTCTTGCCATCCCAGAAATCGTCGTCATATTCCACTCCCGCGGAGACCGGTTTGCCGCTGACAACCGTCTTCACTAAATCTAAAGCGAAATCGTAAATCTTGATAGTGATGTTAGTGTTCGATTCCGGTTTGTAGTGGACTCTCACGATCCCGTCCCCCCTCCTGGTAGAAAACGGTACCGGGTAGGCGTAGCTTTCAACTCCGGATTCGTCGATGGGGATGTAAGCCCGATACACTCTCCAGGTAACGCCCCCATCGGTTGTTTTTACCAGTCCATCGGACCCACCGGCCCAGACGGTGTCACCCACAACCTCAACGGAGTAAAAGGAGTTCCCTTCCAAGAAAACGTTCGGGTTCTCGGTGTCACGCATATAGGTGAAAGTTTCCCAGTTGGCTCCCAAATCATATGAACGGTGAAGCCCATCACCGGTGGCGGCCCAGACGATGCTGTCCTGTTGAAAGGAGAAATTCCAGCACTCCTGGTCGGGAAAGATGTTCATCCAGCTTGCACCCCCATCGGCAGATTTAGCGATGGCGTAAGCCCCGCCTGCCAACGCGGGCCTGCAGCCGGCCCAGAGAATTTTCTGGCCCTTGAAATTCTGAACTCCCAGCGCCACCACGAAGTTGCCGGGCAATTGAACATCTATCTGGGTGAGGGTGTCGCCTCGATAGTAGTGGAAGACGGTATCGGCTTCAGCCATGGAGGTGTGATAGATGAACTTATTGATCCCCTCAGCGGTGCCACCATAGACGATGACGGTATCGGGGCTCAAGGTATCGATCATCACCGAGAAGAAGCGGTTGTTTTCCTCGGCGTAGATTTCGTTGACGTAGTCGTACTCGGCAGCAGAATCCGGGAAGATGTTTTCAAAGGTGGCACCACCGTCTGTGGAGCGGATCAAGCCTCCGTAAAAGCAGGCAGCATAGATAACGGTATCCAGAAGAGCCAGATCATAAGTGATCTTTCCGTACCAGGTGGCCTGCTCCGGATTGTGGCTCGACCAGACGACGGTATCGGGGCAAATGATTCCCTTATTCAGGCCCATCCCTATCGGTATCAGGTCGCCCTCGACAATCTCGTAACCGGAGGTTGTCACCCACACTAATCCCGGAGATGCTGCAACCGCCGACACCGAGGTGGCGTTTAAGCCATTACTGCTGTCGTATTTGACCCAGGTTTCTCCGTCGTCGCTCGAGACAGCCAGACCCTCGCCGGTCCCAATCCAAATGTTTTGTCCATCGTATTTTACCTCGATGATGCTGTTGGAGGGAATCCTGGGCACACCGTTTTCTAAGGTATAATTGATGTATCCCCAGCCCGGGGAGATTGACAAAAAGAGAAACGAAACCAACAGTATGGAAATGAATTTTCTATTCACCTTCAACTCCTGTAAACCTACTCAACGTGAATATAATGCAAAAGGCTGTCAGAAACTGCCTCATAAATATCTCTGGCCTTGAAGATGAAACGGTAATCACCGGTCTGGTTACTGAGATTAGGCTTCTGCATCTCCAGACTGTAACGTCCATCTGCTGCTGTCGAATCGCCGTGTGTGCCGTCATCGTAAAGGTCGAAAGTGCTGCCCGGAGAGCCGTCCGGTTTGATCACATAGAACCACGCCTTGTCTATCCCCGAAAGCCCCTGATCATCTTCGACCAGAACGGAGGCAAGCCAGGTGTCGGTGGTATCGTTAGTCCTCTGCAAAGTATCAGGAGCCTGCAAGTCTGAAAGAGTGGGAGGGTAGTTGCCGATGATTTCTATCTCGGTGGCAAGCTCCCCGACTGCCTGCAGATCGTCAACCGCCTTGAAGTTGAAACTGTATACCCCGGTGAGAGCCGAATCCGGGGGAGGTGACATCAACAGGCTAAAGGTCCCATCGTCAGAGGCAACATCCCCGTGGGTGCCGTCGTCGTAAAGCGGAACCGAATCCGGCGACCAGATCGACAGGGGATTATCTATGTCAATGAAGACCGCCTCGACGGTGCCGCCATCGGGATCATAAACCTCCACCGAGAAAAAGGCGCTGTCACCACCCGAAACCAGCGAATCCGGAGCTACGATATTGGACAGGATCGGCGCCCGATTCCCGATGACCTTGATGACCTTGGTCAAAGCATCTGAAGTCTTCCCCTTAATATCCTTGGCTCTGAAGATGTATTCGTAATCGCCGTTTAACGCATATTCCGGCGGCGGCTCCAAGAGTACACTGTATGTGCCATCGCGCTCCGTGACGTCACCGTGAGTGCCGTCGTCGAAGAGGCTGGTGGTGTCTGGATTCCAGGGAGAGGTGGGATGTTCGATGTCGAGATAAACGGCGGCGATATCGACCAGGCCTTCGGGGTCGGTGACCTTCACCGAGAAGAAGGCGCTGTCCTTCCCGGCCTCCAGCGAATCCGGCGCGACCAGGTTTGAAAGTTGCGGAGGCTCGTTCCCAACAATCCTCACCTTCTCAACAATCTGATCGCTCTCCGCTCCATCTTTGTCTTTAGCTTTGAAACTGAAATCATATTCCCCGGGATTGGTGCTGTCCGGCGGTGATGAGAGAAGAAGGCTGTAAGTGACGTCGCTGGCGGTGGAATCGCCGCCGGTGCCATCATCCCGGAGGTAGATTACCCCCGGATTCCAGTTGGAGTTCGGAGCGCCTATCTCGAGGAAAACCCAGGCTATGTCTCCCGACCCTTGCGGGTCTGAGACCTTCACGGAGAAAAAACCGCCGAGGTAACCTGCAATCAGCGAATCCGGGACTACCACCTCCGAGATCACCGGGGCGTTATTCTGGGTGGACTTGCTGCAGTGCATAAAGATTAATATCGAGATTGACAGAAACAAAAAAGCGGGCACCGTAAGAGAGGGCGACGCCCGTGGTGAGCTACGTTTCTTCATATAGAGATCTTCAGCTTCCAAAAGTCAACGGTTTCAAAAAATCTCTATCGAATCGTATAGTCTCACCTCCAGAGTCAAAACAATTTCTATGCAATTTACCCCTTTTTACTCTTTTGTCAAGGTTTTTGTTTCGGAGAACCAGCAGGTTCGAAAACCGAGATCATAACCTTGAGAGCTCGAATTGTGGCTTGACAGTATTCAACAATCCTGGTATTTAGGAGGATTCGAAAGAGGAGAAGTGGAAAGATCAAACACCGGCCAACATAACGGCTGGCTTTGATGGGAGGTAGTCACCTATGACATGGATTAGAATTGTGGATGATGCCGAAGCTACCGGGCAGTTGAAGGAGATCTACGACGAGATAAGGGGGAAACGGGGCAAGGTTGCAAACATCATCAAGGTTCAGAGCTTGAATCCCCAGGCCATGAAGGCACATATGGATCTCTACTACTCTCTGATGTTCGGGAAATCGGGCTTGACTCGTCCCGAAAGAGAGCTGATAGCTGTCGTTGTCTCCGCAGCAAACCGCTGCGAATACTGTGTAAATCATCACGGGGAGGCTTTGAACTACTACTGGAAGGACCGCGAGAAACTGCAGAGGCTGGCACAAGACTTCGAGTCTGTTAAACTGCCTGATAGGACCCGGAGAGTCCTCGAGTATGCGGTCAAATTGACACTGACTCCGGGTGAAATGGAGCAGGCCGACGTTGAGACTCTGCGCGAACACGGCCTTTCGGATGAGGATATATTGAACATAAACCTGATAGTCAGCTATTTCAACTTTGTTAACCGAATCGCGACCGGACTGGGAGTGGAGGTCACCCCGGAAGAAATGCAAGGCTACAAATACTGAATGAGGTGTAAATATGGCTGCAAGCGGCATTGACAGATTCAGAGCCGAAAGAGAGAAGCTCAACGAAACAGTGATGAAATACGCCGGCCGGGAGATCAAGAGGTTCTACAGCATTGATGCTCAAGTCTATCAAGACGGCGCTCTTCCGGCGAAGACCAAGGAGCTGTTGGGTCTGGTGGCATCGCTGGTCTTGAGGTGCGATGATTGCATTAGCTATCATATCATCCAGTGCCACGAAAGCAATGTGAGCGATGAGGAACTCGAAGAGGCGCTCGCTGTAGCCGTTGTGGTCGGCGGCTCAATTACTATACCTCACCTCAGGAGAGCGCTCCAGTCCTGGGATGAATTGAAAGGAACAGTGAAGTCACCAAGCTGATTCGGAATAGAAAAAGATGTAGGGGAAGGCTTCAGCCTTTGACCTCACCAACCTCACTTTTGCAATTGACAACAGAGTCACCCCAAGCTATACTGAAACTGACGAGTTTTCCTCCAACATGCTTTGGATGAGATGAAACAGCGAATCTACATCGATACCTCGGTTATTGGCGGATGCGAAGACCCTGAGTTCTCCAAGTGGTCTAAACAGCTCTTCCATGAATTTCAACGGGGTTTGCGAATTGCTGTTATCTCCGATCTCACTCGACGTGAGCTTGAAACCGCCCCGGAGGAAGTCAAAGAGGTATTGCCGGCAATCCCCCACGGGAGTTTAGAGGATGTCTTTCTGACCGAGGAGGCCGAGGCTCTGGCGCACAACTATATCCAGGATAGAGTCGTAACCACAAAACATGTCCTCGATGCTCAACACATCGCCATTGCTTCAGTGGAACGTGTCGATGTTTTAGTCAGCTGGAACTTCCAGCAGATTGTAAACCTCAATCGTATTCGAGGATTCAACGCTGTCAATCTGAAGTTGGGCTACCCCGTTTTGGAAATTAGGAGCCCAAGGGAGGTTCTTTATGAAAAAGAAATTTGACGCGGTTGATTTTCAAAGAAGAGTCCGTGAAGATTTGAGCAAGAAGTATACTTCCAATCGGGAGGCATTTCTCAGAGAGCTTAAGGAGAAGTACGGCAAGCTCCGAAGGCAGAAGGACAACATCCCCACTAGATAACAGGGAGCACCCACTTCGGCTCTGTTTTCGCCAATCTGAAAGAAGATATGGTCACAGTAAGTGAGCTTTGCTGGGTTTGCGCTCCACAGCACTGCGGTTCTGATTGCTCGTGAACAACAACTGACGAGAGGAGGTCAAACGTGGAGAAGTTCTGTGAATCCTGCGCGGCGCCTTTGGCGAATCCGGATTTCAAAGGCCCATCGGAGCAGTATTGTAAGTACTGCTCTGACGAGAAGGGCAACCTTCAGCCCCGGGAAGCCATCTTGGGCGGCATAACCAAGTGGCTGCAGTCCTGGCAACCCGGCATCGCCGAGGAGCAGGCCAAGGCAAGGGCGGAATTGTATATGCAGGCTATGCCCGCCTGGGCCAAAGAGTAAGTAACCGCTCCCCGAGCACTGAAAAGAATTCACAGAAGGAGGCTGTTGTGAAAAGGTATCTGCCGTTAGTTGTATTGACGTTATGCCTCGTGATAGCCGCGCCCTGCGGCTGTCAGAAGGAGAAACAGGAACAAGGAATACCTGAAGGAGAGAAGATTATGGCATTTCAAATCACAAGCCCTGCCTTCGAAGAGGGGGCGACCATACCGACACAATTCACCTGCGATGGACCGGATATTTCACCAGCTTTGAAGTGGACCGAAGCTCCAGAGGGAACCAAATCCTTCGCCCTCATCTGCGACGACCCCGATGCCCCCATGGGAACCTGGGTTCACTGGGTGATTTATAATATCCCTGGGGAGACTTCTGAATTAGCAGAGGGGGTGGCAAAGGATAAGACTCTCGAAAGTGGCGCCAGACAGGGAATAACCGACTTCAAAAGAGTCGGTTACGGTGGCCCCTGCCCTCCACCGGGTCCGGCTCATCGGTATTATTTCAAACTGTATGCCCTCGATTCAGAGCTGGAGCTTGAGCCCGGCAAAAGCAAAAAAGAGCTCTTGAAAGCCATGGAGGGACACCTCCTCGGAGAGGCCCAGCTGATGGGACGCTACGGCCGTTAAGGCCGCGCTCCGAATTTGAGTTATCTCGCTTATCTGAAACCAATTCAAGGAAAGCCGTCGTCAGAAACACGGTGAAACGGGAGATTCGTTCGCCGTCGACCCTCTCCCAAAGCTTTTTCAAAAATCGGTTGACATCCTCTCCCTCGATTCTTAAAATGAAATATGCGTAGGGCTGTCGGTGTAATCCCAGCGAGATATATCTCCAAGAGGTTTCCGGGGAAAGCGCTGGCGAACCTTCTGGGCAAGCCAATCATTCAACACATCTACGAGAGAGCGTCGGGGGCGAAATCCCTCGATTATCTGGTTGTTGCCACCGATGATGAGAGAATCTACGACTGCGTGCGCTCTTTTGGAGGGAATGCCCTGATGACCTCCTCCAAGCATCCCACGGGGACCGACCGTATCGCTGAGGTCGCTTCTAACCTGGATTGCGAGATAGTGGTCAACATCCAGGGCGACGAACCGCTGTTGAAGCCCGGAGTGGTCGACAGCCTGGTTCGAGCCCTCTCCACAGATCAGCAATTGAACCTCTCCACCGCTGCCTGCTCGATTGAATCCGTAGAGGAACTGAAAGACCTCAATATCGTCAAGGTGGTGACCGACAATTCCGGTTTTGCTCTCTATTTCTCCAGGGCTCCTATCCCCTATTCCCTCAATAACCTGAGTGGAGACATGAGCAGAATCTTTTCCACCAACTCCTGCCGACCTCTTAAGCATATCGGCGTTTACGCCTACCGAAAGGATTTCCTGCTGAGATTCTCCAAGCTCCCCCAAACTCCGCTGGAGAATCAGGAGCATTTGGAACAACTGCGAGCCCTGGAAAACGGCGAAAAAATAAGGGTGATAGTCTGCGACTATCATCCGGTGGCGGTCAATTTGCCGGAGGATATTCCCAAGGTTGCCGAGATGCTGAGAGCCGGCCTATGATGTCGAAGAGAAATACAAAGTATATTTTCATCACCGGAGGGGTCGTCTCCTCGTTAGGGAAAGGGATTGCGGCCGCCTCCTTGGGTTTGCTCTTGAAGTCTCGCGGTCTCAAGGTGACCCTGCAGAAGCTCGATCCTTACATAAATGTCGATCCCGGAACCATGAACCCCTTTCAACACGGCGAAGTCTTCGTTCTGGATGACGGCGCCGAGACCGACCTCGATTTGGGGCATTACGAGCGTTTCATCGACGTCAATTTGAACCAGAATGCCAACGTGACAAGTGGACAAGTGTATGAAGCTGTCATCTCCCGCGAGAGGCGAGGAGATTACTTGGGGGCGACGGTGCAGGTCATTCCCCACATCACCAATGAGATCAAGAATCGTATTCGCAAGGCCGCCGAAAATGATAACCAGATCGACGTGGTTATAACTGAGATCGGCGGCACTGTAGGTGACATCGAATCCCTCCCCTTCCTGGAGGCCATCCGCCAGATGGGCCTGGAGCGTGCGGATAACGACACTCTGTACATCCACCTGACTCTGGTGCCCTATATCGAATCCGCCGGGGAGCTGAAAACCAAGCCGACTCAACACTCCGTCAAGGAGCTCCGTGAAATCGGCATATCACCGGATATACTCATCTGTCGCACGGGCAGGCCCTTGACCAAAGAGGCCAAGGACAAGATTGGTCTGTTCTGCAATGTGCCTCCCGAGGCGGTGATTCAGGACCTCGACGCCGAGACCATCTATGAGGTGCCTATCCTCTTTCACGGGGAGCTGCTCGACAATCTGGTGGTGCATTATCTGGAGCTTCTCTGCAAAGACTTAGACTTGAGCTTCTGGCGCAAGACCGTGAACCGGATTAAAAACCCCGAGCACTATGTGAAAATCGCGATTTGCGGCAAATACGTTGATCTAAAAGATGCGTATAAAAGCATCATCGAATCCTTCATTCACGCCGGTGGGGAAAACGACACCAGGGTGGAGATAAAGTGGGTCTCCTCGGAGCAGGTCAAGACCGAGGGAGCAGCAGTGCTCTTTGACGACGTCGATGGGGTCCTCGTTCCGGGTGGCTTCGGAGAAAGGGGCATTGAAGGGAAAATCGAAGCTGTTCGTCACCTCCGCGAAAACAAGATCCCGTTCCTTGGAATCTGCCTGGGGATGCAGTGTGCCACTGTCGAGTTTGCCCGCAACGTTTGCGGCCTGAAAAAAGCTGACAGCTTCGAGTTCGATCGCGAAACCGCTCATCCCGTAATACACTTAATGGATGAACAGAAAAAGGTCACGGAGATGGGCGGCACCATGCGCTTGGGCGCTTATCCTTGCACTATCGAGAAAGGAAGTTTGGCCCATCGGATCTACGGGACTACTCAGATTTCGGAGAGACACCGCCATCGCTACGAATTGAACAACGATTATCGGGAAAGCCTCGTAGAGAAGGGACTGATACTCTCTGGTCTGTCTCCCGACAGGTTGTTGGTCGAGATTGTGGAACTGAAAGACCATCCCTTCTTCATCGCCAGTCAGTTTCACCCGGAGTTGAAATCCCGTCCAGCCAGAGCTCATCCCCTCTTCCGCGAATTCGTAAAAGCTGCCCTGAAATACAGACAGTCTCGAACGGAACCGACGGAGGCCGGGGAGGTATACGTCTCTCATACCTCCGGCTCCAAGGACACCGTTTGAAATCCTGCCTGCCAAGAAACACGAAGCGAAGAGCTCCGGCCTCTTCTCACTAGGTTGAAGAGGATTTGACAAGAGTCGTACAAATCGGTGATGTAAGAATTGGCGGCGGCAACCCGCTGGTTTTGATGGCCGGTCCCTGCGTGATCGAGACTGAGGAGATTACCTTAAGGACTGCCGAGAGAGTTAAGAAACTCGGGGAGTCTCACAATCTTCCCGTCATTTTCAAGTCCTCCTATCTTAAGGCCAACCGTTTGAGCGTCAATTCCTACAGCGGGCCCGGACTAAAGAAGGGTCTGGAAATCCTATCAAAGGTTAAGAGGGAATTTGAGCTTCCGGTGCTGACTGACGTCCACACTCCCGGAGAAGTAAGCGCCGCCGCCGAGGTGGTCGACGTTCTCCAGATACCAGCTTTTCTATGCAGGCAGACCGATTTGGTCAAAGCCGCCGCCGAAACTGGGCTACCCTTAAACCTCAAGAAGGGACAGTTTATGGCGCCGGAGGATATGAAGTTCATTGCCGAAAAGGCTGAGTCGTTCGGAAGCAAAAACATCCTTTTGACGGAAAGAGGCACAACCTTCGGTTACCACAACTTAGTCGTCGATATGCGCTCCCTTTTGATAATGCGGTCTTTAGGTTACCCGGTGGTCTTCGACGCCACCCATAGTCTGCAGCTGCCGGGCGGTGGAGAAGCCAGCTCCGCAGGTCAACCCCAGTTTGTGATTCCGATGTCAAAGGCGGCGGTCGCTTGTGGTATAGATGCCCTGTTTGTGGAGACCCATCCGGATGTTGAGAGGGCCTTATGTGATAAAGACAGTATGCTCCCTTTGGACCGGTTAGAGCAATTGATAATCGATGTCAAAAAGATTGAGAATTCAGTCCGATCGGCTTGACGGTGATTGGGTCAGTTCATTGTGATTCTGTGAATTTCCTGCAATAGGGCACTCTCCAGTTCCACCTCCTTTAGTTTTCTGACAACTCTCCCCTTTCTGAAGAGAAGGCCAACCCCCCTACCACCGGCGATGCCGACGTCAGCTTCTCGGGCCTCTCCAGGACCGTTGACGACGCAACCCATGACAGCAACCTTCAAGGGTGCCTCTATCTTGGCAATCTTTTTCTCCACTCTTTTGACCAGTCTCTCCAAATCTATCTCACAACGCCCGCAGATCGGGCAGGAGATCAGAATCGGTCCCTTTTGTCTCAGATCCAGGGACTTCAAAATCTCAAAGCCGACCTTCACCTCCTCTACTGGGTCACCAGTTAGGGAAACCCTCAAGGTATCGCCAATTCCCTCCACCAGAAGCGCACCCAGGCCGACTGCGGATCTCACGCTTCCGGTCAGGAGGGGCCCGGCTTCGGTGATTCCCAGATGTAAGGGATAGTCGGTTTTCTTGGAGATCAGACGGTAAGCCTCAATTGTCACCGGGACGGAAGAGGATTTCAAAGATAGAACGATGGCGTTGAAGTTCAGGGAGTCTAATAGCTCCACCTGCCTGAAAGTGGCCTCCACCAGAGCTTC
>Ga0209979_1001014_pt1 | contig 33114 bp, 28 predicted proteins | sample AnhtaG_FD_183114 | JGI IMG/M metagenome (GOLD analysis project Ga0209979, IMG submission 183114) | Deep subsurface microbial communities from Anholt, Denmark to uncover new lineages of life (NeLLi) - Anholt_01485 metaG (SPAdes) (version 2) | ecosystem: Environmental > Aquatic > Marine > Oceanic... | reverse complement strand
ATCTTGCCGGTACTGTTTGAGCAGGGCGAAGAATCGGGTCTTCCCGATGCTCAACATCTCTTGAACTTCAGCTCTTCTCAGTACTCCCTGGCAGTATCCCTGAAACAGAACCTTGATCTGCTGGTCAGTGAATCGTTTGTGTAGCTGATCCATGTACTCCTCCTTTATTTGGTCTTGGAGGAGTATACCATGACCAGTTCACTTTTGAAGTGAAAACGGTTCACTTTTCAACTTTAAATGACAGCGAAAGATTGAATATCTCGACGAGGACCAAAATTCCTAACGTCATGGCTCTCTTACAAGGCGAAAGGGCGCTGAAATATGTGGTAGCGTCGCTGTTGCTTTTGGCTTTAGTGTTAAGGGTAGCCGTGGCCATGGTGTTGCCGCCCAGGTATTTTTTCCCTGATGCGTCTGAGTATGTGAGTTTAGCAGACAATCTCATCCAGACGCATACGTATGGGCACGGGCCCGGAGTGCCAGACGCCCTCATCCCGCCCGGTTATCCATTATTCCTGGCATCGGCTTGTCTCCTCTTTGGTCGCAGCATATTGGCGGTGCGCCTGAGTCAAGCGGTCTTGGATACCTTCACTTGCCTTTTGGTCTTCTTTATAGCCAAGAAAATCTACGATCGAAAGGTGGCCATTGTCTCGCTGCTCGCATTGGTATTATATCCAGTCACCATAGCCTGGTCCGCATTCCATCTTACCGAAACGCTGTATACCTTCTTGGCTGCCGTTTTCTTCCTTTGCCTAGTGAAATCGCTCGATTCTCCAACCCCTTTGAACATCTTTCTGAGTGGGATAACCTTTACTCTTATGCTATTAACGCGCGAGCTTTTGGTCATATTCCCCTTCCTCATTTTGCTGGGCCTCTTTTGGGCTGGATTCAAGTTCAAGCGGGCGGCCAAATACACTTTGATCTTTTCCCTCGGTTGTGCGGTCCTCCTTGTGCCTTGGATGGCGCGCAACTACCTTTCACTACACAGATTGGTATTCCTTACTGAGCGTACTGAGAGCCTACGCCATCAGAGCCTAGGCTCAGATCACACTCCATCTTCCTCTCAGGCATCACTGCAGAGACAAGAACAGCAAAGGGTAGAGGATCTTATCTCTGGCGTGAGGCCTCTTAATGATACTAGTCAGAAGGATGTATGGAACATAGATTTCATAGCGAAACATCCGTTGCTTTATCTGAAGATGACATATGTCAGGTTTCAAACATTATGGTTCCATCCTAATGGATTAAACCGCCTCCCGAATTGGCCTCTAAAGGCAGCTTATGTATTGGGGCATCTTATCTTCTTGGGATTAGGGTCCTTTGGCATGTTTCTGGCTATCCGGGAAGGGAGGAAGCTGACCTATCCTTTGATGCTTGTTTTTCCTTACGTCACAGTAGTAATCCTTGCTTTGCGTAGGCCGCAGCCCAGATATCCACTCCCATTTGTGCCTTATCTATTCATCTTTGCTGTGAGTGGGTTATTCAGTGTCTTGTCGTATCTGGGGCAAAGACAGCTTCAGGTCGTTTGGGGGGGGAGAGGGTAGGTGGTGAAGAACAGGGCCCTGCGCATAGTGAACGTAGTAGGAGCACGCCCCAATATGATGAAGATCGCTCCCATCGTGGAGGAGATGGGTAGATACCCGGACATCGAGCCGATTCTGCTGCACACCGGGCAGCACTATGACGATAATCTATCTCAGGTGTTCTTAAGAGACTTGAACCTCCCTGAACCGGACATTTATTTGGGAGTAGACTCCGACAGCCACGCCCGGCAGACGGCTCGGGTCATGATGGCGTTCGAACGGGTGCTGCTGGAGCAACAGCCTGATCTGGTTCTCGTCGTTGGCGACGTGAATTCCACTCTGGCCTGCGCTGTGACGGCGGCCAAGGTGGGGGTGCCCATCGCCCATGTGGAAGCGGGCTTGCGCAGCTTCGACCGCAGGATGCCGGAGGAGATCAACAGGGTGGTGACCGATGCCCTGTCCGATCTGCTGTTCACCACCGAGGAATCAGCCAATGAGAACCTGCGGCGGGAGGGCATCCCGGAAGAGAAGATCTGCTTCGTGGGCAACGTGATGATTGATACCCTTCTAAAGCATCGTCGGAAGGCGATGCGCACAGGGATCCTGGAGAGGCTACGCTTGAAGAAAGGGGAGTATGTCGTTCTGACCTTGCATCGTCCCTCCAACGTGGACGATAGAGAGGCCTTTCTGCGGATCATCCAGGCGCTCGAGTGGATTGAGGCGCAGATCAAGATCGTGTTCCCGGCCCATCCTCGCACGGTGAAGCGCGTCCAAGAGTTCGGACTCCAAGAGAGGTTCGGCGGTATGAGTAACCTTCTCCTCCTAGAGCCCTTGGGCTATCTGGATTTTTTGGGGCTGATGAACAGTTCCAAGTTTGTGCTCACCGATTCCGGCGGCATTCAGGAGGAGACGACCGTTTTACAGATTCCTTGCTTAACCTTAAGAGAGCAGACTGAGAGGCCTGTTACAGTGACCGAAGGGACGAACATTGTGGTGGGGAGCCGAACTGAGCGGATCGTTGAGGAGAGTAGAAGAATCCTTAATGGAGAGGTTAAGAGGGGCAAGGTACCCAAGTTATGGGATGGCAAAGCGGCGGAGAGGATTGTAGGGGTGATAAGAGCTCGATGCGTGCTTGGATAATGATGGGATGATCGACAAGTAGCTCATTCCTCAGCAATTATCGTGGAATTCTTGCATCTCAGTGTCCTTGTGTTCCTGCAGGGTGGCCTGTCACAGATAGGGAGATTGCTTAAAATGGGAAAACTCAAGAGGTTATTTGCAAGACGATGGTGGTTAGCCGTGATAACCATCATGGCCTTAATACACCCGTTACATTATCTGCTTGCCTATTGGAATACGCCGCCTGGCTACAGGTTTGTGGGCGGGGGGATGGTGGAGGATTTTATTTACTATCCTCTAATGAAGTTCTGGGAAGGGCATTATCAGAATCCATGGGCAGAGGAGGAAATCGATAGCATTTTCTATTCAAATCCATTTGTGTATATACCAATGGGCTACGTAGCTAAACTACTTGGGGGAAATTATGTTTTGGTCAGACATGTCAGCGATTCCCTTTTCTCTTTTCTTTACCTTTTGATGGTCTATTATGTTCTTAAAAGGTTTTCCTCGTCTTCAAGGGAACACAATTTGAGTTTTCTGTTCTTCACGTTATTGAATGGTCTGGGGGGATTTATTTACCTGATCTACAGACTTTTCACTGATCCTGCGCGCATGGCTATTCCGACAAAGCCATTTGCCGGTATGAAACAGGTCATTACATATGAATTCACCCAAGAAGGTATTCCTCCACTTACTCACTTAGGTCGCCTGTATCATCTAGTACCTTTGTTTCTGGGCTTCACTGTACTGTATCTATTCTTCACTAGAGATTATCGAAAAACAGGGAATACACTACTGACGGGTATCCTCTGGGGGGCAACAATACTCTTCGGGGGACCAAATTTTGCATTCGGATTTGGTATTATTCTGTGTCTGTACGCCTTTTCTCGATGGGATATGCAGGCTATCAAGAGCTTACTGGCGATTATGTTCATGGGGGCTTTGCTTCTTATCCCTTGGTACTACTACGTTACCGGCGACAATGCCTTTTTCAATTATTATAGAAGCCTCAGGCATCACGTGATGCCTTGGGCCGTTGCCGTCAGTATAGGTCCACATGTAGCCACAAGCCTGTATCACATCGGTACAAAAGCCGGACTCAAACATAGACGCCTTTCTTTCGGGGAAAGGAGCGCTATCTTGTTAACCTTAGGCAGTTCAGTGTTCCTTGTGTTCTATGGTCTTTCTTTCCTTCGAGATCTCGGAAACCTTACCTATCAATATTTATCGTTTCTTCCCGTCTTAATTCTTGCTGCGCATCTGGTAGGTACGAGGCTCAATGCAGCGAGAGCGCTTGAGAGATTTAGATCTGACAAGGATTTCATTTTTTTATGCGTGTGGGCTTTCACCATGTTTGTGACATCGGTCTGGTACGCAAAATTCGCTTTTTGGTTCCCCGCACGGCACCTGTTCTTTCTCTGGTTCCCTATCGCTGTCCTTTCTGCCAAAGGCGTGACTGGCCTTGTTAAAAGGTACGACACTATCGGAAGCAGAAAGCTATTCAAGAAAATCGTTGTTGTCTTCGTCATTTTGACCTTCCCCTCCTTCATTTTCTATAAGGTGGTTTTCGCCTATCAGTGGACTCAGGGGCCGTCAAACAAATTGCTCTATGCCACTGCCGGGGATTTTCATGCAATGCAGTTCCTTGCAACCCAACCACCAGGCAGGGTGCTTTCAGCGCTGAAAACGGGCGGTTACCTCTCGTTTTATACAAATCATCGTGCGCTGGTCTGGGATGAGTCCCGCCGTCATCTGACAACCAATTTCAACGCAAAGAAAGAAGGGGTTGCAAGATTCTACAGTGGCCAGATGACAGAGGAACAAATGTATAAGTTTTTGACTGGATATGATCTCGTTTACGTGTTTCTTGGCGCAAATGAAAAGGAATTAGGCAACGGCAAACTTGACCTAGAAAGCGTGCCCTTTTTAAAACAGGGCTACGATAACGGAGAGACACAAGTATTTAAGTTTATCCAAAGGAATTGAATGTCAATTGCCAAGCACCAGCGAGATTGATCCATGCTTCACTTAAAACGGAGGAAAGCTGAAAAGCATGCAAGTGATCATCTCAGTAGGCGGCAGGTTTCATGCCGATCATGCAGCAAGGGCAGCTCAAGAGGCTGGGTGTTTGAAGAAGTACATTACTACCCTTAGCACATTTAAGAAGCGAGAGACAAGAGCAAAATCATGAAGGTGATAATATCTTGTTGCGGGTGGTTTCATGCCAGACATGCTGCTTGGGCAGCATATAAGCATGGCTGTCTAGAAAGATTTATCACAACTAACACCTATGTCTCTCAAGTACCAGAAGCCTTGACTAAAAGAATACGCTTTATAGAAACCCTTGAATGGGCTGGTAATCAGATCCCGCTATTAAGGGACATTATATCATTGAATTTGGTCAAAAAGGGTCTCTATGATATCTGGGCCTCTCGTTATCTTGGTGAGTGCGATATTTTTCATGCTCTTAGTAGTTTCCAACCAATATGTTTTGCCAAGGCGAGGCAAAACGGTGCTATAACGATAGTGGATTGGGGCGCAGCACATCCAGTTGTTAGAGAGGAACTACTTGGTGAGGAATATGAAAAATGTGGCGTGAAAAAAACTCCAGATGGCATTGACCGGCAATTGCAGGAATTCGAGAAGGCGGATTACATTTTCGTTGCTTCTCAATTCGCATACAATGGCTTTGTGCAAAACGGGGTGAACCCAAACAAGTTATTCAAGAACCCCTATGGCGCTAATCTGGAACTGTTTAAGCCAATAGCCAAACGGGATAACATCTTTAGAGTGATATTTGTAGGAGGCTTAAGGATAGTAAAGGGTGTTCATTATTTGTTAGAAGCCGTTGATCAGCTTAATCTGCCGAATTTTGAACTCGTTTTAGTCGGTAGATGCAGGGAGGAGATGAAGCCATTTTTGGAAAGATATAACAACTACAAGCACATTGGCGGAGTCCCTCACACAGAACTGTATAGATGGTATTCAAACAGCTCAATTTTTGTTCTGCCTTCGCTTTGCAACGGGTTTGGCATGGTAGTACCCGAAGCGATGGCCTGTGGGTTGCCAGTTATTGTTACGACTAACACTGGAGCAAGCGACATCGTAAGGGATGGCAAAGATGGATTTGTCGTACCGATCCGGGATGTGGAAGCGCTACGGGAGAAGATACTATTCTTCTACAAAAACGAGGACGCCCGTGTGGAGATGGGGCACAATGCAAAAGAACACGTTCAGCAGTTTACCTGGGACCGATACGGCGTCCAACTCATTAAGCAGTATAAGAGGTTGATAACCGACGATCATTGATATCCTGAAGGAGTTGTTGCGTTGAATCAGAGAGGTGATCTGGTGAAGGTGGTGAAAGAAGCCTTGAAGAAATTGCTTTGGCCCAAAGGTATTTTTACGCACAACTTTACGCTAACAAAGCGCGTCAGGTTTATCGACTATTTGAACGATATCTCTGGCAAGCGATTCTTGGATATAGGATGCGCGGGAGGCTACTTTTCAAAATTGCTTTGTGAGAAAGGGGGTGTTGGCTTAGGTATAAGTGTGAGTGAGGATCATGTAGATGCCGCAAAAAGATTGGCCATCAAATATAGTCCGTCAGATAAAGTCGATTTTATGTTGCTTAACGCCAAGGATATAGACACGTTGGCCAATTAGATTTTCGACGTTATCCTATGCTTTGAAGTCTTGGAGCATATCTGGGAGGATGAATTGGTTCTGCGAAGACTCTCTGGCCTACAGCCTACCGGCGGGTTGCTCCTAATTTCCGTCCCAAACGAGCGCTCACCGATTCACATCAATGCGGGTATTACGGGGGAAGACCCTGGACATGTTCGGTTAGGGTACACCTTCGCAAAGTTAGAGGAGATGTTGGACAAGTTAGGCTATCAGGTGTTGACTAAAGACTCATGTAGTGGTTTCTTTACCTCTTTGTGCGAAGATTGGTTTCGGAAATTGAAGAAGAATGAGTGGTTTGCGAAAAGCAAGCGCCTGAAAACCTTAGCGTTCCTTGCTCTGCGCCCTCTGACATTCTTGGATGGTATTGTACCATACGAGGATAGCACGATTTTTGTGTTGGCTGAGAAGCATTGACTGACCTGGAGGAGATTTTGTCCCGAAGCCAGCCTGGCAGTGCTCAGTGCGTGGATATGAATTTATCGCAAGCTCAGCAAGCCACGCAGCGACAACCCAGCCTGGCCACCAAGGCCACACGTGGAAGCCTGTGGGTTGCAGTTGGAAAATATGTCAATTATACCATCAGCTTTATTAGCGGTATCTTTATTGCGCGACTGCTGAAGCCGGAGGACTTCGGCACGGTGGCCCTGGCCACGGCCACCTTCGGGATTCTCTCGCGGATGAAATCGGTGGGCATCGGTATTGCGATCATCCAAAGACCGGATGACGATCCAGTGGCCCTCTCGACGCTGTTTTGGGTGCACGCGGGTATTACAATGGCCATCTTTCTGCTGGCTCTGCCCATAGCCCTCTTCAGCGGTTTGTTTGACGCCCTCACGGCGAAAATCTTTTTGATCATTGCCGCGTTCCGCACAGCCCGAGATATCACTTATCCAGCGGCGGCCATGCTCCGCAAGCATTTCCAATTCAAACAGCTCACTATGGTGGATGTCGTGTTCGACACTTTGTCGTTGGTAACAGCCGTGGCGATGGCGTATCTCGGGTTCGGAGTATGGGTGTTGGTGTGGCCGTCCATGATAGGTTTGTTACTGAAGGGCCTGCTGCGTTGGCGCCTTAGCCGATGGCGGCCGCAGTTCGTATTCGACTGGGATGTCGTACGCGCCCTGAAGCGATTCTCAGTGGCTTATTTCCTCTTTGGTGTTCTGGAGGAGTTTGTGCACAAGATTGATGACGTGCTGCTGGGTAAACTGGGCGGTACGACCAGTCTAGGCTTTTACTCCAAAGCGTATAATACATCCGAGATGTTCCATGTCAATGTAAGCGGAGTCATCGCCACAACGGCGCTGCCCCTGTTCAGTCGCTATCAGAACGACCCGCAGCGTCTGCGGCGCGCCTATGAATTGGTGATCAAGATGGCGTTAAAGCTGGGTGGGCTGTTCTATATCACGCTTGCCGTCGTAGCATACGAGGTTGTCGGATTGCTCTACGGTCAGAAATGGCTGCCGCTGGTGCCCATACTCTGGGCCATGCTCCCCTACGCACTAATTCTGCCAACGTTCGAGCTCAACAAGTATCTTCTGGTCGCTGTGGGCCTCATAGATGACGTGGCCCGGGCCTTTGCCCTGATGGCCGGTGTACTGTTGGTGGCACTGATCCCTGGAATTCTGCTCTTCGGCGCTATCGGTGCAGCGATAGCGGTGGATGCGATGATTGTGGCTGGATTAGTGTATAAGCTGGTAAAGATCCGTAACATGCTTGAGGTGGATGTGTCAGCGATCCTCTACAAGCCGGTTGGATTGATGCTGATTCAGGGTTTATTACTTGTGATGGTGAAGCAGTTTCTGCTGCCTGCTGATTCCTGGCTGGCCATTCTGGTGATTGGTGGGATCAGCGTCGGGCTGTTTGCGGTGTCAGTGTGGGCATTTGACCGGAGCTGGTTGCTGAACGACGTGCGCTCACTTTACCTTGCTGCGCGGGGGCGTCCAATTGCTATGTAATGTGTCCCATGAGTGAGACTTGCGTTCACCAGGAAAAGTCGGGATAACCCTAACGTCACGAGCGAGTCTACACGGAAGAGGAGGTAGCCAGTGTTGAGGCTCTCCTGCGAGGGCTGGGGTACATTGAATGAATAATAGCGATGGAGGCGTTGGTTTAAACATGCTGAGTAGAATGTTGAAGTTTCAGCTACTTTATCCGAAGCTGGTCCGCGAACGGATGAACTTGCGTGATTACGGTAGTGCACTTAAACATCGGCGATACAACTTCCACTGGGTCAGAAGTGGACATGTTCGCTTCGTTTCTGAGCTAACAGAGGTCAGCGAGTGTCGAATCACTCAGTACTTGACAGATTTGCATGATGAAGATTGGTTCTTTGCAGAATTGGACCAAAAATATCAGCGATTCATGGGGCAAAGCCTGAGTCCTCACTTCTTTAAACACAGCGAATCGAGTGGATCGGTTTTCTTTCCTGCCGTGACGATGTACCTGCTGGTTAGAGCAGCTCAACCCCAGATTGTCGTTGAGACCGGGGGGGGGGCGGGAAAGAGCACCGCCTTTATCCTGCTCGCTCTACGACACAATGGGGGGGGGAGACTCATCACCTTGGATTTGCCACCGGATCATGCTGTAGAAGCTGAGCAAAGCATGACATGGTGGACTGAGAATATGAGATCATGCTTTTTGGTGCCAGATATGCTGCGAGAGTACCATGAACTGCGCTTGGGTGACGCGAAGAGGACTCTTCCCGAGTCAATACGAGAAGTTACAGAGATCGATATGTTTCGCCACGACAGTGACCACTCGTATGAACACATGATGTTTGAATTTGAAACGATATGGCCTGTGTTGCGAGTAGGCGGCATCTTGATGTCGGATGATGTTCATGCAAACAACGCATGGGCAGATTTCTGCTCAAGACATCAGCTTTCACCGGTCAAGTCAACCAGGTACTTTGCTGGTGCTACCAAGAGTGGAGTGATCAAAGCATGAAAATCCTTATTTTGCGCAGCCCGACGGGAGAAGTCAACAACGATCCGGGATGGTACTTCCACTTAACCTTGGATGAGACAGGTATCGAGCACGACCTGATTTGCCACAATACGTTGGTCAATGATAGTATCGTGTTAAAAGGGATCAATTATGTCGCTCGTCGGGTTGCTCAAAGGCCTGACCTAGAGCTAATTGACAGATACCGCAATGCGGATCGGTCTGTGCTACGTCGGGTCAAGCAGTTAAGGCCAGACCTGATTATGGTGATGAGCGGCAAGACTGTAAGGCCGTGTCTGCTCAAAGAAATCAGGCTAGCCAGTCCCAGGTCTAAGATAGTCAATGTTTTCTGGGATAATCCGTTCTTCTACGATATTGCATTTACAAGCATCCCAGAATATGACGTTTTCTTTGTAAAGGACACATATGTTCTAAATGAGATGAAGAAATTGGGTGCCAAGAATGTAGAGTATCTGCCACAAGCGTGCTATCCCAAGGAGCATAAGCCGCTGCACGATATCACCGCTGAAGAGAGAGCCAAGTACGGGAGCGATCTGTCATTTGTTGGATCCATGTACCCATACAGGGCACGTATTTTGGACATCTTCAAGGACATGGATCTCAGGATATGGGGAGGAGAGCCGTGGGGAGATATCCCTAAGGACTCGGTGGCGTACACGAAGCACCAGGGAGAGCGAGTTTGGGGAAGACAAAAAGTGGTTATCTTCAACGTCTCTAAGATCAATCTGAATACCCAGAGTTTTCAAAATGATATTTTCTCGGTCAGTTCGAAAGTTCATCAGGTGGCAGCAAGTGGGGGATTTCAATTGGTGGATTACAAGCCGGACTTGGAACGTTTGTATAAAGTGGGGAGCGAGATCATTGCATTTCAAAGCCGAGATGAATTGCGAGAACTTGCCGAGTATTACCTCGAGCATCCAGCAGAGCGAGCGGAGATTGCAGAGCGTGCGCTACGACGAGCCCTTCGGGAACATACTTTCGATCATCGTCTTGACGGGATATTAAGGGTTGTTCGTTCATGCTAAGATCACCAACAAGCTGCAGTAGCTTACAAAGCGATTGGGTGTACCCACGAGGTGCTGGAGAGACATGAAACTCCTAGTTTTCACAATGCTTACCGAACTCAATGCCAGCAGTCGAGTCTATTGCTATCAGTACGCCCCCCATTTTGCGGCAAACGGGATAGAAGCAACTTTCTGTCCTCCATCCTCCATCCGCCTGTTTCGGCTTTTCGAGCATCTCCGGCAGAATAGACGGCGATTGATAAGGGGGATTGGATACTATGCCTACTGGTACTTGGTCGTTTTGCCCAACCGTCTAAAGGATATCCTGCGAGCCCCTTTCTACGATCTGGTCTTCATCCAGAGGGGCATGTTTTATCATTGCTCTCCGGCCTGGCTGGAAAGGTTGATCTATCGGTTGGGGAGAAAGACAATCTATCATTTTGATGATGCCATCTATGTGCGTTGCCCCCGTTCGATGCAGGAGCGTATCAGGGGTGCTGATTGGGTCATGACCGTCAATGAGGCACTTCGCAACTATGCTCTGCAACACAATGAGCAGGTCGTTCTTTTTGAAGACGCCATTGATTTGCGCCGTCACCCTCTCAAGGACTATGGTTCTGTTACGGACAAAGTGGTGATTGGCTGGGTGGGTAATCCGGTTGGACTGCGGTACCTTGAAGTTCTCCGAGAACCTATTGAGCGGGTATTGGCCAGATACCCTGAGGTTATCTTCAGAGTGGTTAGCTCGAAAGACTTTCAATTCCCCGGTGGGAGGCCGCACGTTGATAATATGCGTTGGTCCCTGGAGTATGATCCGAGCTGCACCTTTGATATTGGTGTGATGCCACTCTTGGGTACCAAATATGATCTAGCCAAGGGAGGCCACAAGATATTGCAATACATGGCATACGGGATTCCCACTGTATGCTCCAGAACCGCTGACATCTTTCTGGAAGATGGTGTAAACTGTTACACTGCAACCACACCATCAGAATGGGTTGATAGACTTTCACTCCTTATCGCAAATCCAGACCTACGCAAAGAGATGGGACTGCGAGGTCGAAAATTGATTGAGGAGCGATTTGCTCTCCATGTCAAAGGGCCCTTACTCGTTTCTCTACTAAAAGACATTGTTAGATCCAAGACCTGATCATAAGACAGACTGAAGGACTGGCTATAAGTCCAGACAAACGGAGGAGGCTACGATGGAAACGAAGGTCGCCATGTTCAAGCCATACGTTTCAGAGCGGGCGATTGAGCGGGTTGCTCGAACACTTCGCAGCGGGTGGATCGGCGATGGCCCCGTTGTCAAAGAGTTTGAGGGAGCAATCAAAGAAATGTTTGGTATCCCCTACCCGGTGGCGGTCAATAGCTGCACCACGGCGCTGCAGTTGGCACTGGCCCTCATTGGCCTGGAGCCCGGGGATGAGGTCATCACCACGGCGCAGACCTTTATGGCAACCAGCCACGTCATCCTGGCGAGAGGCGCTCAACCGGTGTACGCCGACGTGCAATACCTGACGGGGAACATGGATCCGGCGGATGTTGAGCATCGCATTACGGAACGCACCCGGGCAATCATGCCGGTCCACTGGGCAGGGTATCCCTGTGACATGGATGAGATTCTTGAGATAGCGGCGCGATACGAATTGCCGGTTATTGAAGATGCTGCGCAGGCGCTGGGTGCTTCGTACAAGGCGCGCCCCATTGGGACCATCTCTCCATATAACTGCTTCTCCTTTCAGGCCGTCAAGCAGTTAACAACCGGCGATGGGGGAATGCTGTGCCTGGCCGACGAAGCCACCTACCAAGCGGCTCGCCGCCGTCGTTGGTTCGGGATAGATCGGGATAGGCGCAAACCAACTCTCTTGGGAGAACCCGAATGGGACGTCACCGAGGTCGGCTACAAGTATCACATGAACGACATTGCCGCTTCGCTCGGGGTGGAACATCTGAAAGTGTTTCCCGAAATCCAGCGGCGGCGAGCGGAGATCGCCTACCGCTACCGCAAGGCACTGGCAGGGGTACCCGGTATAACGTTGTTCGAGAGCAAGGATGATCGAGTCAGCGCCAACTGGATCTTCTGCATGCACGTGGACGAACGACGCGCTGATTTCGCCCGCATGATGAAGTCGAAGGGCGTGGCTGTCTCCGTTGTCCACTTACGAATTGATAGAAATACGATCTTTGGTCCGGTGCGCGATGACTTGCCCCAGTTGGCCCGGTTGACCGAGACGATCATGTCGCTGCCGTTGCACAATCACCTCAGCGATGAGGACGTAGAGTACGTCACCCAGTGTGTCAAGGAAGGATGATAGCCAATGGTCACGAAAGGGGAGGTCCCCATAGCCCGCCCATACGTGTCTGAGAAAGCAATCCAGGCAGTTGTTGATACGTTGCGCAGTGGTCGGATCGGCCAAGGTCCCAAAGCCAAGAAGTTCGAGCAGGCGTTCTGTGGGACCATTGGGGTTCCTTATGCGGTTGCCATCAATAGCTGCGCGGCAGGGCTTCGACTGGCACTTGCCATCAGCGGAGTTGGACCTGGCGATGAGGTTATCACCACACCGCTGACCTGGCAGGCGACCAACCATCCCATTCTGGAACAGTTTGCTCAACCTGTGTTTGCTGACATCCAATTCCTCACTGGTAATATTGATCCGAGTGACATTGAGCACCGCGTCACGGAGCGGACCAAGGCTATTCTGTGCATCCATTGGGGTGGCTATCCGGCCGATATGGACGAAATCCATGCTGTTGCAGACAAGTATGGCTTGAGCGTGATCGAGGAAGCGGCCGATGCTCTGGGAGCCACTTACCACAGCCGCCCTGTGGGAGTCTTGTCACGTTTCACGTCGTTTTCTTTCTATGCGATTCAAATTGTGACGACAGTCGAAGGCGGCATGTTGACGATGCTGGACGAAGAGGATTATGAGGCGGCAATGCGGCGCCGTTGGTTTGGCATTGACCGAGTACGGCGCAAGCCGCGTCTGGATGGCTACTACGATTACGATACCCGGGAAACGGGCTATGGCTACCCCATGAACGACGTGATGGCTGCCATGGGCTGGGTCCATCTGGAGGAGTTGGATTCGCTGCTGCAGAGACGAAAGACAATTGCCTCAGTCTATCGTGAGGCGTTGGATGGCGTACCGGGCGTGACCCTGTTCGAGGATCGCCCAGACCGTACAAGCGGATGTCAGCTTTTCACGATACATGTGGAGCGTCGTGACGATTTTTGCCGTATGATGCGCGACAAAAGGGTTGCCGTATTGGTGATGCATGTCCGTAACGATCAATACACAGTCTTCGGTGGTCTACGAGATGATTTGCCTGAGCTCGACAAGTTCTCTAAAACGTACATCTGTATACCACTGCATAACAAACTAACTGATGAGGATGTGGACTACGTGATCCAGTGTATCAAAGGAGGCTGGTAAGTGAGCTCCTTGCAGGAGAAGGCGAAGGTTTTGTTAAGAGCTGTTGGTGAGCCGGAAGTAGATTGGAGGCATTCGCTGTATGATTGGGTAACAGATAGGATCGGCCCAGAATCGGTCAGCGTGGATATCGAGACACTTAAGAGGATTGAAGTGGTTAGTGTCTTAGATAAGTATGTTAGACCTGGTCAGCGTGTCCTCGACGTTGGCTTCGGCAAGGGCAAGTTCGTGCACTATTTTATTAGCAAGGGATGCGTTGTCACCCGGATCGAAAATGAACGGATCTTGGTTGAGCAACTCAAAGCAATTAAGCCTGAATATGACTTAGAATTTGGCGATGCTTTGGACCTGGCCTATGATGATGCTTCTTTTGACATCTATCACACTCAGGGCTTAATCTTTTATTTCGATTGGCCTCTTGGGCAACTAAGGATGTTAGCGGAAGCACATCGGGTGCTCAGAGACGGGGGTTTGTTGATTATCATTGCGGTAGTTCCTGGCGCCCTATGGCGAATGTACAAAGTGTACTCTAGGGATGCATATCATTCACGTTTCTGGGACTGGTTGAGACGGCTGTTAGGCAAGAAGCCGTTGGAGAAGTACTCTCGCGGTTACTACCTGAGCCGTAGTCAGTTCCGGTTGCTGGTCAGCGTTAGTGGATTTGAAATACTTGAAGAGAGGCCCCTGGACTACGCTTCTGGGGTCTTGATGTGGGGTGGCGACTCGTATTTCCGGAAAGATTGTATCCCAGGCGAGAGCGCGGGAAACTTGAATTGGCTTGGCAAGCTTCTATACCAGATCAACAAGATAGATCCCTGGTTTTCGCCTCAGATCTGTGCAATCGTGGCGCGAAAGCAAGATGAGAAGATGGGCCTCTGAGCCCCTGAAGCACCCTTCTTGAAGCAAGTAAGGGCATTTCGAGTTCAATAAGTATGAGTGGCATTTGATTGCCCTGGGGAATATTCATGATGCGAGTTTTGCTCATCAGTCACAGTTACATGCATCGTTCTCCTCGATTGAAACTAAACTTATTGTCCAAGTTTCTAGATGTAGAACTAACGGTCTTGGTGCCTGAGTGTTGGGTATTCAGGCTTGAGGGGTTTGTTAAGGCTGGGGAGGAGTATCAGACGCCCTACCACTTTAAACCATTGCCCCCTATTAACCGTGACAACGAACAAAGATATCTACTCCGCGGCATGGGTAAGGTCATTAAGGAATTCCGTCCGGAGATCGTTCACTGCGAGAACGGCCCCGGAGCCTATGTCTACTTCCAGGCGAACCTCTTAAAACGGATATTTGTTCCGCACGCCAAATCGATCGTCTTTTCTTGGAAGAATCTGCCCTATCGTATTCGTCGGCCGTGGAACTGGATGGCTGAGCAGTTCAACCTTAAGCAGACCGACTGTTTCATCGCGGGGAACGAAGATGCAGTTCGGGTTCATCGTGAACGTGGGTACAAGGGGCGCTTTAAAGTTTTGCCGCTGTGGGGGATTGAGCCTGATTTTGGAAAAAGTGTAGACCCACAGGATGTTCGTAGCGTTCGAACAAGCCTTGGTCTTGACTCTTTCGTCGTCGGCTTTTTGGGCCGTTTCGTTCGGGCCAAGGGAATCCTGACGCTGATAGAGGCAACCTCCAAGATCCAGAATGAACTTAGCGTTCTGCTGCTGGGCCGCGGTCCACTGAAATCCGAGATCGTAGAACTGGCGGCCAGGCTCGGCATTAGCGATAGGGTTCGCTTCGTAGATACCGTGCCCCATGACGAAGTGCCTTTGTACTTGAACTGTATGGATGTCTTGGTTCTCCCTTCCTTAACCACGCCACCTTATGCTCCATCATTCAAGGAACAGTTTGGTCATGTGCTCATCGAGGCCATGTCCTGCGAGGTGCCGGTAATCGGTTCGAGCTCTGGCGAAATACCAAATGTCATCGGCGATGCGGGGCTGATCTTCAGGGAGGGAGACGCCGACGACCTTGCCGAGAAGCTGCGGATAGTCATGGAGGACAAGGGGTTGAGAGATGAACTGGCAAAAAAGGGAAGACAGAGAGTGCTGGAGAAGTATACTCATAAAAAGATAGCGGAGGAGACTTACAAAGTCTATCAAGAACTCCCCTGATCATTTACTAAACTCGAGTCAAATTAAGGAGGATGGAATCACGATGAAATGTTTCAGGCGCTTGATAACCACACTTGCTGTCCTTGCTTTGTTCTATTTGATCTCCCCGCAGAAGGCTTATGCCTATCTCGATCCGGGAACTGGCAGCTATATCCTTCAACTGATTATCGCCACCGCGCTTGGGGCAGCTTTTGCAATTAAGGTTTATTGGAAGAAGATCAAAACCTTCTTTGCCAATCGTTCTTCCAAAAGACCACGAGAGGGAGAAGATGATGACTAACAGAAAACTTCCAAGCTCTTTTCGGGATCCAAGCGGGTTTCTCTTCTTTCGAGACGGCTTCATCTATCGCCAAGTGAATATCATATACAAAGAGGACTATGATCACCTGATTAATTCTGGTCTTTACGAAACTCTTGTAGACGCCGAGTTACTGATTCCCCATGATGAAATTGATATTGAGTACGCAAGATCTGATAAAGCTTATAAGATAATCAAGCCTGAACCGATACCATTTATATCATATCCATACGAATGGTGCTTTAGCCAATTAAAGGATGCTGCCTTGGTTACCGTTAGGCTTCAGAGAATAGCCTTCGATTTTGGAATGTCTCTAAAAGATTGCAGCGCTTACAATATGCAATTCAGAAAAGGTAAACCTGTATTCATTGATACACTCTCTTTCGAGCAGTACCGCGAGGGGCAGCCCTGGGTTGCCTATAGACAGTTCTGTCAACATTTTCTTGCCCCTCTAGCACTAATGAGCTACAGGGATGTTCGGCTAAATCAATTGTTGCGAGTTTATATAGATGGAGTCCCTTTAGATCTGGCAAGTTTGCTTCTCCCGGTTCGTACCCGTTTCAGGGTCTCCTTGCTTTCCCACATTCACCTTCATGCCAAAAGCCAAGAACACTTTGCTGATAAAACTGTAAATATAAGTGGTCATAAAATGAGTCGCCTATCTTTTCTTGGTCTCATTGACAATTTAGCATCTGCTATCAAAAAACTGAAGTGGCAAGCTCAAGGTACCGAATGGGCTGACTATTACTATGAGGACATTGATTATTCTGCAGATGCGCTTCAGCACAAGAAACAGATTGTGGCTGAATTCTTAGACAAGATTAACCCAAAGGTCGTCTGGGATCTTGGTGCAAACGTGGGAATGTTCAGTCGTATTGCTAGTGATAAAGGAATACAAACTATCTCTTTTGATATTGATCCTGCTGCTGTTGAGAAAAACTATCTTGAATGTGTCAAAAATGGTGAAACCAATATCCTGCCTTTATTGCTTGATTTTACTAATCCGAGCCCCGGTATTGGCTGGGAAAATCAGGAAAGAACGCCTTTGCTAGAACGTGGTCCAGCAGACACAGTGTTTGCCCTTGCGTTAATTCATCATTTAGCCATTTCCAACAATCTGCCACTTAATAAAATCGCGGACTTTCTTGATAGGATTTGTAGGTCACTTATCATTGAGTTCGTCCCCAAAAGTGACTCGCAGGTCCAAAGACTTCTATCAACCAGAGAGGACATTTTCCCCGATTATACACAACGAGTTTTTGAGAGCGAATTTAGAGAGTATTTCACAATGGAAAGTTCTGTAAAGATTAGAGATTCCAAAAGAACTTTGTACCTAATGCGAAGGAGACAAACTCAAATACGATGAAGAAACCGTTTATTATTCACCCATTCTTGTTTGCTATATTTCCCATTCTGTTTCTCTTTTCTCATAATATAGACCGAGCGGTTTCATTTTCTGAAACTTTGCTGCCAGTAGCAATTGCGTTGGGCTTTACGCTTCTGCTGGTATTATTGTCGAGGTTGATCCTTAGAGATAATAAAAAAGCAGGAATCATTGTATCTATCTTTTTAGTATTGTTCTTTTCCTATGGTCATGTTCATGATATGATGTGGGGTAGGCTTTTTATTGGCAAGCACAGATACCTACTGCCTACATGGGGTATACTCTTTGCTTGTGGTGCTTATTTTACTATAAGGACACGCAGAGATTTACGTAATTTCACAAGCATTCTAGATATCGTGGCTTTCTCCTTGGTTGTAGTTTCTCTTCTTAATATTGGAGTTTACGAGTTCAAAACAAGAGGTGCCTGGCAATATAGTAGAAGTACGGAGGATAGAGAAACCAATACAACAGATTTAGGAGATGCAGCTACACTTCGGGATATTTACTATATCATTTTGGATGGATATGCGAGTTCAAGTACCCTAAAGGCAATCTATGGTTATGATAATCACGAATTTACCGATTATTTGACTGAAAAAGGTTTCTACATAGCTTCTAAAAGCCGAAGTAATTATGCATTTACTCGTCTATCACTAGCATCGTCCTTGAACATGGAATACATTAACTACTTAAGTGACGTAGTGGGAGTAGAATGGAAAGACCTGGCGGTGCCCTCTCAAATGGTTGACGATAGCAAGGTAATGAACCTTCTAAAGTCAAAAGGGTATAAGTATATCCATTTCAGTTCGGGCTCTGGACCGACAAATTTTAATAAATATGCAGATTTGGAAGTTCAATGTCGGGGCTTGGGTATCGGAGGGGATGAATTCACAATGGTGCTAATGCAAACGACAATGCTGCAACCTTTGAATATTGGGGTCGGTCGTAGGGCAAAGGTGCTGTGCACTTTCTCCAGACTCGCTGAAGTACATAGAATTGAAGGACCGAAGTTCGTTTTCGCCCATATTATGTGCCCCCATCCTCCCTATGTATTTGGAGCAAACGGTGAACCTGTTCCAAAAACAGAACTCAAATTTAGTGGAGATTGGGACAAAGAAAAGTATTTGAATCAGTTGATTTTTGTTAACAAGAAGGTTGAAGTGTTAGTTGATGAGATATTGTTGTCGAAATCAGAGGTTTCCCCAATTATCATATTGCAGGCAGACCATGGTCCGTATTCAACCTTTCCCGATGGCAGTATGCCCGATCGCCCGACTGAAAAGATGCTTAGAGAAGCTATGAGGATATTTAATGCATATTATCTACCTTCAAACGGCAATGATCTCTTGTATGATTCTATAACACCCGTCAATACCTTTAGATTAGTGTTTAACTTTTATTTTGATGCGAATTATAAATTATTGGACGATCAGAGCTACTATTCACCCTCTGGACATCCCTATAAATTTATGAATGTAACCGATAAGGTCGATTATGATTGAGAACAGGGACAAGTGATTAGGACGGGATTTGGTATTAGTGAAACTATACGGTAAACTCTACGTAACCATTCACAGGGAGGCCAGGCGAGCATCAGGTGCTCCTGCCAATGGGCATATTTACCCTCTGGACGCCGATGACCTTGCCGAGAAACTGCGCATGGTGATGGAGGACAAGGGACTGAGAGATGAATTGGCAAGAAGGGGAAGACAACAGAGAGTACTGGGGAAGTATACTCAAATAAAGATAGCGGAGGAGACTTACAAAGTCTATCAGCAACTGGTCGGGGAGCGAAGTTAGACGTGAAGTCAGACAGAGAATTCTACGAAGATTATTATCCTTCCGAGGAGGTCTACTGGCAAGGCATCTATTGGGATGTCGGGGCCTGGTGTACCAGAAAAGCCGTTAGAGATAAGATAACGAGAACAAGCGGTTTCTTATTGGACCTTGGAGCTGGCTTGGGAACATCACTTGTGGATATCTCGGGTTTCCGAAAGGTGGGGTTGGAGTACGCACTAAGTACAATCATGAAAGCCCTGAGACATCGGGATAGCGAGACGCAGTTCGTCAATGGCGACGCTCAGCATCTTCCTTTCGCGTCAGAGTCTTTCGAGGTGATCATATCACAACATGTATTGGAACATATCCCAGATGACCAGCAGGTAGTTGATGAATGTTATCGTGTGCTTAAAAGCCGGGGGGGGGAGTTAATCTTCTTCGTGCCCGGAAGCCTTACAGGCGAGGTTTCCCAACGGTCCTTCGAGAAAAATCGTCATCTCAGACATTACAACGCGGCAAGATTCCGAGAGCTTTTCGGCAGATACGATGACTTCACGATAGAGGAGATCTATCTCGTGCACCGAGCGCACAACCTTATCTGGAACAGGATCAAGCGGCTGTTCCCCTACCCCAATTTCCTCGTCAAGAAGCTGACGGGGGATAACAAAAGCTATTTTGAGCGCCAAGTGTATCGAACGGTCATCCTGCCGTTCTTCGTGACTATCCTGGATTTCTTGGATTCCAAGCTTCATGCAAAGGAGAACCTATTACCAGGCCTGAATTACAATGTTTTAGTCCGGTGTGTTAAGCAATGAAGAAGATCCTCTATATCCATCATGGTCGGGGCATCGGTGGAGCACCCTTAAGCTTGCTCTTCCTGATACAGAAGTTGGACAGAAGTAACTATTACCCCATTGTCCTGTGTTTGTACCAGAGCCCTGCCGCTGACCTGTACCGGGATGAGGGCATAGAAACCTGTATCGCAAAGGGAATCCACAATTTCTCCCACACTTATCTAACCTGGTACAACTATGGACGATTGGGGGATTTAATTTGGCGGAGCCTGGCTTTCCTGCCGTCTGTTTACAGAACGTATCGTTTGGTCAAGACTCACAAACCAGATTTGGTTCATTTGAACTCTTCCACCCTTGCCCCCTGCGCCATTGGTGCTAAACTTGCTGGGGCCCCGGTAGTCTGGCACATCCGGGAGCCTATCCCTAGCGGTTATTTCGGAGTCCGGAAATGGCTGCTAAGACGATGTATCTACATGTTCGCAGATCGAGTAATCGCCATTTGTCAAAGTGATGCCGATCAATTGATAAACAGCGATAAGATTAAGGTCGTGTATAATTTTGTTGACTTTAACCAATTCAATAAACAGATTCCAGGCGATGGTTTCAGGAAAGAGTTTGGCCTTGATAACGGATTAAAAGCCATCGGGATGTTTGGGGGCGTGGCGATCACTAAAGGGACCCTGGAATTCGTGAAAGCGGCAAAGATGGTGAAGGGAAGAATTGAGGCCGCTAAGTTTTTCGTCGTTGGTAGTTTGCCAACGAAACTGCGTCCTGAGCCTGTCGAAGGGCTGTGTCCTGAGCCTGCCTGTCCTGAGCGTAGCCGAAGGGTCGAAGGGGTGAAAGCCCAGGACATCAAACAGGGCTTAAAGAAAGTGGTCAAGAAAATCCTTGGTGTACGCGATTATTATAGAGAGATAGAGACGGTTATTGAAAGTGCCGGCCTGGGAGAGGACATCATCTTTACAGGGGTCCGTCAAGACATACCAGGGATCCTGGCTGGGATGGATTTGGTTATTTTCCCATCCACTGTCCCTCATTTTGGTCGCCCCATCATTGAGGCTGGGGCGATGGCCAAGCCGGTAGTGGCCTCGGACCTCGATGGCCCTCGGGAACTGGTGGTGGACGGGGAGACGGGTTTGTTGGTTCCAGCTAAGAACCCGAAAGCCCTGGCGGAAGCCATCATCGAAATACTCTCCGATGAGCAATTGGCCCCAAGGATGGGGGAGGCGGGATACCATCGGGCACGAAGGCTCTTCAATCGGGAGATAAATGCCAGGCAGACCTTCGAAGTTTATGAAGAGTTGTGCACTTAACAATTCAAAGAGGTAAGACATGTGCGGGATTTGCGGCATTTTCAACTACGCCGGCACCAGCTTTGAGATAACCGAAGACTTAATTATCGAGATGCGGGACACGATGATCCATCGGGGCCCCGACGATGCCGGGGTCTATGTCAGTAATGATAGGCGCCTGGGCCTTGGCTTCCGCCGCTTGAGCATCATTGATCTCTCTCCGGCCGGGCACCAACCTATGTGCAATGAGGATGGCACGATTTGGATCACACTTAACGGGGAAATATACAATTATCAGGAGCTGAGGGAGGAACTCAAAGGGAGAGGGCATAGATTCAAGTCGAGGACAGACACAGAGGTCGTCATTCACCTGTATGAGGAACACGGAAAAGATTTGGTGCACAAGCTTCGCGGCATGTTCGCTTTCGCCGTATGGGACAACAGGAAGAGACAGCTTTTATTGGCCAGGGATAGAATGGGCATCAAACCTCTTTATTACACCCTCCACCCTTCGACCGTAAGCGGAGCGACCTCAGGACACAGCGATGGGCAATTGATATTCGCTTCAGAGATCAAAGCAATCCTAAAACATCCTAGTATCTCAAGAGAAATAGATAAGGAGGCCTTTTATCACTACTTGACTTTCGTGACCACGCCAGCTCCGATGACCATGTTCCAGGGCATCAATAAGCTGCCGCCAGGATATTTGATGACTGTAGACGATAAAGGCCACGTAAAACAAGAGCAGTATTGGGATGTGTCAGAGTCCATGGCTGCCCTTCCCGGCAGTAGGGGCAATCCCTTGCGGTTGCCCTCCGAGGAATACTATGCAGAGCGGATCAGGGAGCTATTGAGAGACTCGATAAAGGCGAGGATGATGAGCCACGTTCCCTTCGGCGTTTTCTTGAGCGGGGGAGTGGATTCGAGCACCAATGTGGCCCTGATGAGCGAACTGATGGACAGGCCGGTGGAAACGTTTTCTGTGGGGTTCAAGCACGAATCAGAGGCCAACGAATTCCAGTATGCTAGAAAGGTAGCAAACCTTTTTAACACTAATCACCATGAGGTCATAATTGATGACCGAGATTTCCTCGAGTTTTTTCAGAGACTAGCCTATTATCAGGACGAGCCGTTAGCGGATCCTGTGTGCGTCCCTTTATACTATGTATCCAAGCTTGCTCGTGACAATGGCGTGATCGTGATGCAAGTAGGCGAGGGTAGCGATGAACTTTTCAGTGGGTATGAAGGATACTTGCAGACATTGCGAAGGCACAATGCCTATTGGAAATACTTTAAATACATACCGAGAGGATTGAAAGCCATAGGGTATAGATTGGGGGGGAATCTAGTCAGTGTAATTAAGAGAGATCATTTGAGACGAACTGTGTTTGATGGAGAGCTGTTTTGGGGTGGCGCTATAGCCTATTGGGAATTAGAGAAGAACATGCTTCTCAGTAGAGAATTGAAGAGACAACTTGGAGAACTCGATTCCTACAAAATAATAAAGAACATCTATGAAAAGCTGCAAGGCAAGGATGTTGATTATCTAAGAAGGATGATCTATCTGGAGTTAAAACAGCGATTGCCCGAGTTGCTGCTCATGCGCGTGGACAAGATCACCATGGCCAATTCCGTAGAATCGCGCGTGCCATTTCTAGACCATAGGCTGGTAGAGTTCGCTATGAATATCCCTACCCAATTCAAGGTGAGAAACGGGGAGGGTAAGTACATTTTGAAGAAGACGGTGGAGGGTATATTGCCTGAAGAGATCGTTTACAGGAAGAAAGTAGGCTTCGGAGGCAGCGCAAGGAACATGTTGACACCGACTCTAAAAAGCTATACCTGGGACCTGCTATTCAGTACGCCTGCTATGAAGGAATACTTCGATATGGACTACGTTAAGGAAATGTTCGAGAACACGGAGAGTGACTATAGTTCTCGGATTTGGAATTTATTAAACTTTGGGCTGTGGTATAAAGAATGGCTGATGTAGTGAACAGCATCCTTTACTATTGCCGCAAGGCAAGAAGACTCCCTCCCCGAGTCCTCGTTCGAAAGGGGACAAGAAGACTCGGAATTGGGATCACGGCAAAGGCACGGAAACTACAAGCAGTGCTCTTTCCCACCTACATTAGCGACCGACAATTGCTTGGTGCATTGGACCAGCGCTTCGAAAGCATAAATGCCTTTCTTTCTCATAAGACAACTCGCCAACAGCCCCACTTTTTCATTGATGCCCAAGGCAGAAAGGAAGTCGTTGAATTAATAAGTCGTCGGTATCCTGCTACCATCGGGCAAACAGTAGAGCGGGCAGACAAAATCTGCGATCATATCTTCAATCTTCTGGGCTCGGGAGAGGTCCAACTGGGCGAAAAGATCGATTGGCATGCGGATTTCAAAACGGGTTGGCGGTGGGAGCCCAATAAGTATTACCGTGACATCCAGTTCATGGATCTAGACCAGCCTTATGACGTCAAAGTCCCCTGGGGGCTGAGCCGCTGCCAGCACTTTGTCACCCTGGGCAAGGCATATTGGTATACGGGAGATGAGAAGTATGCTCGTGACTTCATCGCCCAGGTTAGCGATTGGATTGAAGCTAACCCTCCGCAGTTCGGTGTCAACTGGCGATGCACCATGGACGTGGCCATCAGGGCCGTGAATTGGATCTGGGGACACTATTTTTTCAAGGATTCGCCCAGCTTAACGGATGATTTCAGGTTGAAGTTCTTCAAAAGCCTCCTCGCCCACGGTCGGCATATCATTAACAACCCTTCGACAGGCTCAGGACACAGCCTGGAGTGGAGCGAGGTTGCAGGCAACCATTACCTGTCCGATCTGGCCGGGCTGATCTACCTCGGGGTGATGTTGCCAGAATTTAAGGAGGCTGAGCGCTGGCTTGAGTTAGGGCTGAGGGAACTTTTCTCCGAGATGCGAAAACAGGTGTATGCTGATGGCGTGGATTATGAAGCCTCTATCAGCTACCATCGCTTAGTGGCCGAGCTTTGCCTATCCCCTATCCTTCTTTGTCGGCTCAACCATATCCCTGTTCCTGAGGATGTGATGGACAAGTTAGAGCGGATGCTGGAGTTCGTCATGTATTACACCAAACCGGACGGCACTATCCCCATCATGGGCGATGCCGACAACGGGCGCCTGCATCGGTTGGGCACATGGGACGACGCCCAACGGGAGTTCTTTGATCATCGCTATCTACTGGGCATGGGGGCGGTACTCTTTGACCGTGAGGATTTCGCTCAGGCAGCAGGAGAGTGCTGCGAGGAAGCAGTTTGGCTACTCGGGGGTGGAGGCATCGAAGTTCAAAGCTCAAAGTTCAAACCTCCAACCTCCCAATCCTTCCCTCACGGCGGCCTCTTCATCATGCGCCATGATGATCTTTATCTGATCATCAGCGCCATGCTCAACGGCAAGGACGGTCACGGCAGCCATACACACAATGACAAACTAAGCTTTGAGCTGTATGCCCACGATAAGAGTTTTATCGTTGATCCCGGGAACTATGTCTACACCGCCGACTACCGCTGGCGCAATCTCTTTCGCTCCACTGCTTATCACAACACTGTGGTGGTGGACGGCGAGGAGCAGAACCGCTTTGACGAACGTAACCTCTTCTGGATCGAGCATGATGCCATCCCTCAAGTCAACCATTGGGTGGTGGAAGAAGAATACGATCTCTTTGATGGCAAGCATACCGGTTACGAGCGCTTGATCGAACCTGTGACCCACCGCCGGCAGATATATCTTAATAAGCTCGGCGGCTTCTGGATCATAAGGGATCTTTTGACAGGTATTGGCGAGCACGTTTTTGAGCTCTACTTTCATTTTGCCCCCCTGGAGGTCACCTTCGATGAGAAGATGCCGTTAGCGGTGAGGACGCGGTGTTCCCGCGGAACCGATCTGGCAGTGATACCCCTACGCACAGAGGGGGTGTCGGTGGACATCAAACGGGGATGGGTGTCGTATAGCTATGGCACGAGAGCGGAAGCGCCCATTGTGCGATACACGAAAACTGCTGAGGTTCCGACGGAGTTTATCACCGTCCTGTTTCCAGTGAGGCAGCCAACCTCGGTTGAGGAGATCAGGAAGATAGTGACGCCGATGCTAAACAGCATATCTGGTTGAAGAGATGAAAAGGCGAAAGAGGCAAGATGAGACAGGTTTTTGTGAGCTCTAAAGGTGAGATCCTGGTCGAGGATGTCCCTGCGCCCATCGTTGGTCACAATGGCCTGCTCGTGCGGGTGGCTTACTCCTTAATCAGCTCGGGGACAGAGTTGAGAAGGATACAGCAAGGCCAAGGCGTTCTTCAGAGGGCCTTTCGTAATGCGGATCTGGTGAAAAAGGTGGTCGATCGGGTGCTCTCGAAGGGGATGCTAGAGACGGCTGCTTTTGTCCGCGACAGGCTGGAAGAACTCGCTCCCCTCGGTTATAGCGCTTCGGGCGTGGTCATCGAGAGGGGCAGGAACGTCGTTGATTTGGAGGTGGGCGATAGGGTGGCCTGTGGAGGGAGCGGCTATGCCTATCATGCAGAGATCATCGCTGTGCCCCGCAATCTGGTAGTCAAAGTCCCGAAGGATGTGGAGCTGAAAGAGGCGGCTTTTACCACCCTGGGTGCCATCGCCGTGCAAGGAGTGCGGCGGGCCAATGCCCAGATGGGCGAGATAGTGGTTGTTATCGGCATGGGGCTGGTGGGCCAGTTGGTGGCTCAACTCCTGCGGGTAGCCGGGTGTCGGGTCATTGGGACCGATGTGCTGCCCGAGCGGCTAGCCCTGGCGGAGCAGTTGGGGGCGGAGAAGACCATTTTGGTCAGTCAAGAGGATCCCGTGAAAGCGGTGTTGAGACACACCGGCGGTATGGGCGCCGATGCCGCTATCATCTGCGCTGCGACATCCAGCAGTGAGCCGATCAATCAGGCCTTCCAGATGCTCCGGGAGCGAGGGCGTGTCGTGATCGTCGGTGCGGTGGGTATGGAGCTTGAGCGGGAGGATTTCTACGCCAAAGAGCTCGATCTGCTTATCTCCCGCTCCTATGGCCCCGGGCGGTACGATCCAGTGTATGAGGAGAAGGGGGTGGATTATCCCCTCGGCTACGTGCGGTGGACCGAAAATCGGAACATGGCTGAGTTCGTGCGGCTGCTTTCCGAAGGGGAAATCGATGTCACGCCGCTCATCAGCGCCGAGGTGCCCCTCGAAGAAGCCCCCCAGGCCTATAGGATGCTCCTTGATACCGAAGAGGCACCCATTGGCATCGTGTTGACCTGTGATGATGGGCTGGGGGAGAAGGTCAAGGAGCGAAGGATAGCCATTACCTCTAAGCCGAGGAAGAAAGGCGTGATCAATGTAGCAATTATTGGGGCCGGGAGTTTTGCCCAGAGAATTCGCCTGCCCGATCTGCGGAGGATATCGGGTTATAACCTGCGGGCGGTAGTCACGGCCTCGGGAGTGAACGCCAGGCAGGTGGCCAGGCGATTCAGAGCCGAATACTGTGCTACGGACTATCAGGAGGTGCTGGAAGATCCGGATGTAGATATGGTCCTCATCGCCACCCGCCACAATTTGCATTTTCCTATGGCCATGGACGCGGTTCAAGCGGGCAAGGATGTCTTCGTGGAAAAGCCCATGGCGTTAACCTACGAGCAATGTGATGAGCTTTTGAGAGCAGTCCAGGAAGTAGGGATCCATTTCACTGTTGGCTTCAATCGCCGCTATGCGCCGCTGAGCGTGCGGGCCAAGGAGCTCATAGCGGGGAGGAGAAAGCCGCTGTTTATCAACTACCGGGTGAATGCTGAGCGCATCCCCAAAGATCATTGGGTGCATGATCCCCTCGTTGGAGGAGGGCGTGTCATCGGCGAGGGGTGCCACTTCCTAGACTTGTTCAATTACTTCATTGATAATGAAATCATTGGACTCGAGGTCTCGTACATCCCTGTCAACAACCAGACGGTGAGCAGCTTGGACAACGTCGCTGTGACACTCAAGTACGCTGATGGATCCCTGGCTAACCTGGTTTACACTAGTCTTGGCGATATCAGCTTGCCCAAGGAGCGGATCGGGATTTTCGTAGATCAAGCCTGTCTGGTGATAGAAGATTTTATGAAGCTTGAACTCTACGGATTCGTCGAGAAGGGGGTAGCGTTGAAGCGGCAGGATAAGGGGTGGTACCAGGAGCTCGTGGAGTTTCTAAAAGCAATTCAGGGCAAACCATCGGCCAGCCTCACCATCCTAGACGCTGTCAAGGCGACTCGAACTTCGTTAGATATTCTAAGGCAAGTCCATGGGTGAAAATTCTGTACATCGGCAGAGGGTGGATCAACCCAGGCGTATCTACATCCTCTTCGGCGGCTTGGACAAGGCATCGCCGGGCCGGGAATCCCAGGTATGCACTTGGCTAGAGAGACTGGACCGGGAGGGTTTGGTTTTTGACCTGCTGATTTTTGAGGGGCTGCGATCTGCCTTAATTAACCATCAGGAAATTAGAGAAAAATTGGCTCGATGGCGAGCCAGCTTAAAAGGCAGGGTTTTTCTTTCTTATGTCACCGGAGTTCAAAACGGCGTTGGAATTTACATGGCAGTGTGCAGGTTACTCTTACTGGTCTTAAAGGATATCCTAAGGAAACGAGAGATAGTCACCCATTGTCGAGGCCAAACGAGTGCTCTTGTGGCCAGCCGATTGAAGAAGCTGTATGGAAAGACTCGCCTTGTTCTTGACATGCGCGGGGAGGAAGCAGCAGAGTTCCTCTTCTTGGCAAAGCAGCGGGGCCTGGATCTCGAAGATAGGAAGGTGAGAAGGAGATACCAAGTGCTGAAGGCCAGAGAAAAGCAAGTTATAGAAATGGCAGATCACATCCTCTGCGTTTCGAAGGCATTCAAAAGGCATCTACAAAGCCAGTATCCCATCCCGGATGGGAAAATAGATGTCATCCCCTGTTCTGCTGATCCAGCGCTGTTTTTCTACGACAAGAACCTGCCGCAACAGACAAGAAAGGAGCTTGGTCTAGAGCACAAGCTGGTTCTCGTCTATTCGGGGTCTATTCGTGCTTGGCAGTTGCCTGACAAAATGGTTAAGGTATTCACCAGCTTGAAACAAACTGCGGAAAACCTCCATCTCTTAATATTAACACCTGTTCCGGAGTTGGCGGAAAAGCACCTTAAGGAGAGAATAGCTAAAGATCACTATACAATTCTAAGCGTAGACCACACGCATGTAGCTAAGTATCTAATGGCTGCAGATCTGGGCTTGCTATTAAGAGAAAAGCACCTTCTTAACCAAGTGGCTTCTCCAACGAAGTTTGCCGAATATCTGATGTGCGGCTTGCCCGTGATGCTAACCAGGGGGATCGGCGATACAGCAGAGGTTATTGCCAAACATGAGGCGGGAATATTAATAGAAGATTTAGACAATGAGCAAGAAATAATCCATAAATTCATTCGGTTTCGGGAGAAGGAAATTGGTGACGAAGGAAGGCAAAGGTTGAGTGGAATCGGCATGCACTTATTTTCCAGGGAAAGATATCTTCCTCTTATATTGAAGGTATATGAAGATCTCGATTGAACTATTGCCAGGTAGCAAGGTCATGGTGGGCTAGGCTTGCACCTTAATGCATATGGCAATAAGAGTATGAAATTGTGTGAAGAGATGCAAAGTTTGAAAAACCTTGAGCTTTCCACTTGTATGATCATTTCATCTTTTTATCCCTTGATCGGAGGGGCTGAGCGCCAAGCCCAGCGACTAGCAGCGGGACTAGCTGACACAGGAGTTGATGTCTGTGTTCTTACTCGCCGTTACAAGGGGATGGGACCATATGAGGAAATCGATGGCGTTCCCGTCTATCGGGTTTTGACGCTGGGCCGGGGGGCCCTTGCCGCGCTTAGTTATATTCTCTCGTCCCTTCTCTGGCTGCTTAAATATGGAAAGAAGTATCAAGTTATCCATTGCCATCGGGCTGAGTCACCGGCCATCATTGGGATATTTGCCAAACTCTTGTATGGGAAAAAGGTCGTGGTGAAGATCAGCGGGGGCGATTTGGGTTTAGTCAACCAGGTTATTCGAAGGAAGCTTCTCTCCGCAGTCAATGTGTTTATAGCCCTCACTGATGAGATGAGAGCAAAGCTGATAAGGTGTGGGTTCCCCGAGGCCAAAATAGTGATTATTCCTAATGGCGTTGACACAAACCGATATATGCCATTATCTCGTAAAGCAAAATTATCCATGAGGGAGAAGCTCGGCTTGCCAATTGATGAGAAGCTGATTATTTTCGTTGGCAGGCTCCATCCAGTCAAAGGGCTGGACACGCTACTCTATGCCTGGCAGAAGATTTCACAGTCAATCGGTACGAATAAAGCCCGCTTGCTTATCCTTGGCGAAGGCCCTCAGGAACCCTTCCCAAGACAACTCGTCAGTCAGTTGGGCCTGGAAGCCACCATTCTGTTCTTGGGCAGAAAAGGTAATGTTGCCAAGTACTTGCAATCCGCTGACACTCTTGCTCTCCCGTCGCTATCAGAGGGTTTGCCAAACGCCCTGCTAGAGGCAATGGCTTGTGGACTACCAGTGGTAGCTACCGATGTGGGAGGAAATAGTGAGGTAATTAGCGACCTCAAGAATGGGATCCTGGTCAAACCGAAGGATTCCGGCCAATTGGCAGAGGCTCTGATAAAGGTTTTGAACGATGGAGGCCTTGCTCAGCACTTAGGCAGACAGGCCAGAAAGGCGGTTGAGGAAAGGTATTCATTGAAGAGCGTTGTAGACCAATATCTAGGATTATATGAAAATCTGGTATCTCAGGCCGAATCTGAACATCAGTCTCGTGGCCCTGCAGGGAAATAGTACTTGCCTTGTGCTGAGCAGAGTCGAAGCGATTGAGGTATCGTCTCAAGAAAAAGGAGAGTGTGCATCATGGATAAAAGTGTAAAGTGGCTATTAATCATCATGGCGGTTGCTGCTGCGTTGCGTGTGCTACTTTTCGTTGTTATCTATCCCGATGAGAACAAGTTCTTCCGGACGGATTCTTATCATTACGATCTTTTGGCGATAAACTTGATAGAACATCCCATTTTCTCTTCATCATTTGGGGCTCTGAGACCACCCGCCTATCCATTATTCCTCGCCTTCGTATATGCTGTTTTAGGACATAAACCCTTCATTGCTATCCTTTTGCAGATACCGCTGGACCTCATTACCCTGTATGTAACTTATAAGATTGGTGAGATACTGTTTAGTCGCGCTATTGGGGTTGTAGGTGCGAGTTTTGTAGCTATGGATATTGGTCAGATACTCTATACTAATCAGTTGTTGAGGGAGACACTCTTAACTTGCTTATTGTCGCTTTCCATCTACTATCTGCTACGGTTTTTTAGAGAGGAGAGAGTAAGATATGGTGTTTGGGCAGGATTTTCACTGGGCGCGACCGCCTTATGTAGTACGATAGCGTTTTACCTGCCTGTATTCCTGATGATACCTTTTTTAGCTCGGTATAATAATGCCTTGCTGTCAGGCTTAAGAAAGTACGCCATAGTATTATTATGTTTCCTTGCAATGATAATGCCCTGGCTAGGCAGGAACTATTACGTATTCGGAGTACTTAATTTCACGACGAATCAAGGACATCGGCTCTTGCTATTCAATGTGCGCTATTTAAGAGCTAGGACCGGCAACATGGGCCTTGGCAGAGGCTCAGCAGGAACTAGAGCATGAGATGAGGGAAATAGAAGAGTGGACTCTTAACCCTTTCGAGCGGGCAGATTCTTGCCAGAAAAGGGCTATAGAGGAGATACTGCGGCATCCTTATGACTATGCCGTAGTTCATCTAGGTGGCCTTGTGCCTTTGTTTGCCGGTTCAAATGTGAGACAGGTTGTCCACCAGCTTGGAATGCCAACCGGCAGAATTGGGACAGGGTTTCTTACTTACATACTTACAAAGGGGCCAGCGGCAGGCTTTGAGGCACTTCAGAAGTTCCCTGAAAAGTTTCTGGAACTCTCCAAAAGTGAGTAACTTGTCTCCGTGTGTATTGTGTTAGAGATAGGCCTGCTTATGGGATTCTACTTGTTGAGTGCTTATGGCCTATGGCTAAACCTACAAGAGAAAAGACTTGTTTCTATCACGGTATTAGGAACAGTGGTCATGTACCTCGCACTGGCCGCTGGGCCATCGGGTGACGCGCGTTTTCGTGTTCCAATGATGCCGTACATATACCTTTTTGCTTCGTATGGGCTTTACAAATTGTGTTGCAGACAGCAGGCTGGCAATGACTGATCAGCGCAAGATCAAAGTTCTCTATCTAATAAATGCACTACATGTCGGCGGCGCCGAAAGGGTCATCGCCAGGACCGTGACCGGGTTGGATAAGAACAGATACGAAACCATCGTTTGCTGCCTATGGATGGGGGGAGCGGCTGCAGACGAAATAGAAAAGGCTGGCGTGCGAGTCATCAACTTGGATGCAAAGAACAAGCTCGATTTCGGAATCCTCTTTAGGCTCTATCGCCTCTTGAAGGAGCACAAGATCCACATCATTCACTCCTTCCTCTTTCACGCCAACATGCTGGGCCGTATCGTGGGTAGATTGGCAGGTGTGCCTATCATTCTATCCTCCGAGAGAACAATGGGGATGGAAAGCAAGCACCGTCTACTCCTGAACCGAATAACGGCCTCTCTAGCAGATAAGATAGTAACTGTATCTGAGGCGGTGAGGGAATTTGCTATCGCTAAGATAGGAATTACACCGGATAGGTTGGTAACCATCTACAACGGCGTGGATTTGAGCGAGTTTTTGCAAAGTCCAAATTCGGAGAGAATAGAAGAAGCTAAGCGAGAGCTAGGTATCGCCCCGTCCCATGTGGTTGTTGGAACGGCCGGTCACTTGGAGGAAGAAAAGGGCTGTGAATACCTCTTACAAGCTGCAGCGCAGGTTTCAGCCCAAGATGGAAAGGTAACATTTCTGCTTGTGGGGGATGGCTCACAGAGGGCGAAGTTAGAGCATCTGGCTGAAGACTTGGGCATCTCATCGAATGTGATCTTCATGGGGTATCGGAATGACGTTCCCAAGATATTGTCAGTAATGGACGTCTTTGTTCTGCCCTCGCTTTATGAGGGGCTGCCCAATGCTCTCCTCGAAGCTATGGCGGCATGCAGGCCAGTGGTTGCCACTCAGGTGGGCGGTATTGCAGAAGTGGTAGCTGACGGTGAAACCGGCATCTTAGTTCCCCCACGCGACCCAGGAGCACTGGCTGGGGCTATTTGTGTGCTGTTAGAAGATCGGGAACGGGCCAGGGAAATGGGGATTGCGGGGCGAAAACAGGTGGAAAGGCTTTTTAGCGTCGAAAAGATGGTGGCCAAAACTGAGGCACTATATGAGGAGCTAATCGGAGAGAAGATGGGGAACAAGGAAGCCCTAAAGCTCAAACTTCAAAGCTCAAAACCGACCGACCTGACCGACTGACCACCCGACCATCTGACCACCTGACCACCCGACCAATTGAGTTGGGAGAATAATGGCACAGCGGATTAGTTATTGGGCTCGACTTGCGATAAGCCATCCAACAGTGCAAATATCCCTAGGGCTGGTTGCTGCCACCGCTATGGGGTTTCTGGCTGTGTGGCTTCCGCCAGAGACCTCGGTTGCCGGGATCATCGCCTTGTTTGGGATGTTGCTTGTTGGATCGCTCATACTGACGAGGACAGAGCCTCAAGACCGGGAGTTCTTGCTGGCCCTTT
>Ga0209979_1001013_pt1 | contig 33179 bp, 31 predicted proteins | sample AnhtaG_FD_183114 | JGI IMG/M metagenome (GOLD analysis project Ga0209979, IMG submission 183114) | Deep subsurface microbial communities from Anholt, Denmark to uncover new lineages of life (NeLLi) - Anholt_01485 metaG (SPAdes) (version 2) | ecosystem: Environmental > Aquatic > Marine > Oceanic... | reverse complement strand
TCCCACCCACCCGCCCTATAGAAGCTTCGCCTCTAAAACTCTCCCTTATTAGGGAGGGGTTATATCTACTGCCCTCTCGCTTTAACTGGGGTGTTTAAGAGGGGCTGTATTACCCGTCCTCTCGCTTTAATTGGGGTGTTTAAGAGGGGCGTTAGCCCCTCTTTTAAAAAAACCATCCCCCTCTCCCTCGAGGGAGAGGGGGATTAAGGGGGAGAGGGTGATACTATGACAAATTGACTTCACCAGCCAGCGCTGCTAACATTGAGGGTATGGAACCCGGGCTTATTTTATTTCCCTTAACGGCTAAGGTTAGTGATAAGGGTCACCTGACTATCGGCGGCTGTGATGCTATGGAGCTAGCCGCTGAATTTGGCACGCCTTTATATGTCTTTGACGAATTCAGCCTGCGCCGCCGCTGTGCCGAATTTAAGCGGGAGTTCGGCCAGCGCTATGCCGATACCGCGGTCATCTATGCCTGCAAGGCCTTTATCAACAAGGCTCTAGCCCAAATCTTTAAAGGGGAAGGGCTGGGGCTGGATGTGGTCTCCGCCGGGGAGCTCAGCATTGCCCAATCTGTTGGTTTCCCTCTGGAGCAGGTCTATTTCCACGGTAATAATAAATCAGCCGAGGAGATAAAGATGGCTCTGGAGTGGCATGTCGGGCGCATAGTGGTGGACAATTTTCATGAGCTCAAAATGCTGGGTGAAATAGCTAAGGAACAGGGTTATACCCCCGATATACTTTTGCGGCTTTCTCCCGGGGTGGAGCCTCACACCCATAGGTATAATATTACCGGTGCCGTTGATACCAAGTTTGGTTTCCCCCTGATGAGTGGGGAGGAAGCGTTAGCTCAAGCCATGTCAGCGCCAAGTGTAAACCTGGTTGGCTTGCACTTTCACATTGGTTCTCTCATCTACGATATCGAGCCATATCAGCAGGCCATCGGCTTTATACTCAGCTTTGCTGCTGAGATGAAGCAGAAGCATGGTTTCCAGCTCAGGGAACTGAATATTGGCGGTGGCTTTGCTATTCAATATACTGTGGATTCTCCCGCCCCGCCCATTTCTACCTATGCTGAGGCGATAACTTCCGGGATTAGGAATGAATGCCGGGAGCTAGGGCTGGAGTTACCAAAGCTGGTGGTTGAGCCGGGGAGGTCGATAGTGGGTCAGGCTGGAGTGGCGTTATACACCGTGGGGGCGACGAAGGACATCCCCGGTGTCAGACGCTATGTCTCAGTAGATGGGGGCATGGCTGATAATATCCGCCCTGCCCTTTACGGGGCTAAGCACGAGGCGGTGGTCGCCAATAAAGTGTTGGAGAAGGAGGCGGGCAGGGTTACTATTGCCGGCAAGTTCTGTGAATCCGGGGATATACTGATTGAGGATTTTGCTATGCCCTGGGTTTCAGCCGGTGATATTATGGCTGTTGCTGATTGCGGCGCCTATTGCTTACCCTTGGCAAGCAACTATAACGCCTCGCTCAAGCCAGCCATAGTTTTGGTTAAGGAAGGCAAGGCACGCCTCATTCGGCGCCGGGAGACCTGGGAAGACCTGACCAGGTGCGATTTAATTTAATCGGATGTTGTATGTGGCAGGTAATTGGGCAATCTAGGGCAGTCACCCTGCTCCAGCGTAACCTGGAACGAGGGTCTACAGCCCATGCCTATCTTCTGGTTGGTCCTCCCCATGTGGGCAAGATGACCCTGGCGCTAAACCTGGCTCAGGCGCTGAACTGTCAGGAGGCGGAGCCTCCCTGTGGCTCGTGTGATGCCTGTCAGAAAATAGCCTCGGGCAAGCATGCTGATGTCCAGGTTATCGGCTTGAACTCTGGTGGGAACTCAAATGACAAGCCTCGTGCTGAAATCGGCATTGACCAGGTCAGGGAGGTGCAGCACTCATCCAGCCTGCCGCCCTTTGAGGGCAGGCATAAGGTATTTATCATTGATGGGGCTGAGCTCATGTCAACTGAGGCAGCTAACTGCCTGCTCAAGACCCTGGAGGAGCCGGCAGCTGGGGTAGTCTTTATCCTGCTTGCTGCCAATGACGGAATGCTGCCCGCTACCGTGGTTTCTCGCTGTCAGCGGCTGGAGCTACACCCCCTGCCGATTTCACAGGTAGAGGCGGTCCTTAATGAGCGCCGGAGCCTTGAACGGCAAAAGGCTGAGCTTCTGGCCAGGCTTTGTCATGGCTGCCTGGGCTGGGCATTATCGGCGGCTGATGATGATAGTTTGCTTCAGCGGCGTGCCCAGTTGATAGACAGGCTGCTTGATATCGCCGACGGCGGTTACGAGCAGCGTTTTGATTACGCTACTCAGCTGGCGGCTCAGTTCAGTCAAAGCCGGAGTTCGGTTCAGGAGGTATTGGCTTTGTGGCTTGACTGGTGGCGTGACCTGTTGCTGGTTAAGCTCGGCCGCCATGATACTATAACCAACATTGACCAGGAAACCACACTGGTTGATATGGGCCGAGGTTGCAAGCTGGCTGAGGTAAAGTCTGTTATCAATGGTATTCAGGCAGCCGGGCAGCAGCTCAAGCAGAATGCCAATCCACGGCTGGTGCTGGAGGTGCTTATGCTCGGCATACCTGAAAGGAGCAGGGTATAAACCATGGCTGAGATTGTAGGCATACGTTTCAAAAGAGCTGGCAGGGTATACTACTTTGACCCGGCAGGCATCGAACTAGAAGCAAACGACTATGTAGTGGTCAAGACAGCTCGCGGTCTGGAGTTGGGGAGGGTGGTCATTGCTCCCACGCAGGTTTTGGCTAATGAGTTGACCGGGCCGTTGAAACCGGTAGTGCGCAAGGCAGAGCCGGAGGACATCGAGCGGGCTCAGGAGTTTGAAGATAAAGAGGGGGAGGCTCTGGTTGAGTGTGGTAAGTTGATAGCTAAATTAGGGCTACCCATGAAACTGCTCTCTGCTGAATATAACCTTGACGGCAGTCGGCTCACCTTTTTCTTCAGTGCTACGGAGAGGGTCGATTTCCGCGGGCTGGTTCGGGAGTTAAATAGCCGTTTTAAGGTACGGGTGGAACTGCGTCAACTGGGACCTAGAGATGAAGCCAAGTTGATAGGTGGCTTTGGGCGGTGCGGTCGCCCCCTGTGTTGCATGAATTTCTTAACCGAGTTCTCCCCGGTTTCTATCAAGATGGCTAAAGAGCAAGACTTACCCCTTAACCCGATGAAAATATCTGGAGTTTGTGGTCGCTTGTTATGCTGCTTGGGCTATGAGAGTGAGCAATACCATATGATGAAGGAGAAATTGCCCAAGGAAGGTCAACGAGTATCTACCCCTTCGGGGGTGGCCAAGGTGGTGGGGGGTAATCCCCTCAAAGAAACGGTATTGGTTGAGCTGGAGAGCCAGGCCGTAGTGGAATTACCTCTCAGTGAGATTACCATTGAGGAGCAACCGCCCAAGGGGGATTAGTTCTTTATTGGGGCAGGTATTTTTGCCACAGGTTCTGGGTTTTCAGGTAGTGGTGGGGGATGTAGAAGTAGCGGTCACCCCGTGGCGGCGCTGGTTGGTGGATTAGTTTCATTCCCGCTTCTTTTGGGGTTTTACCCGCCTTACGACGGTTACAGGGTATACAGGCACTGACCACATTTTCCCAGACGTGTTCACCACCTCGGTATCGGGGGATGACATGGTCCAGGGTAAGTTGATGGGTCTGCTTACCACAATACTGGCAGGCCAATTGGTCACGGTGGAAAATCTCAAGGCGAGTTAGCTTTCTCTGGGGCCGGGGACGCCTAATCATATAGGCTAATCGGATGACCGAAGGCACGGGGAAAGTGTTTCTGGCTGAGTGGATAAACCCGGTGCCGTTCTCCAGCATCTCCGCCTTACCCCGGTCTAGCAGTATTACCGCTCGCCGCACCCGGCATACGTTGAGTGGCTCATAGCTTTGATTTAATACCAGGACAGGAAAGTTTACCATCTCTACGGCATTCATCAATACAAAACCTGCCTATTTTACTAAAAAACTCTGTAGCTATGCAAATTAGTGGCTAGCTGCGGCGCTCTTTCCGGCCACGGGTTGTTTTCTTGCGGCTGGCGGTGGCATCAGTCCGGTAATCAGGAGCCATGATATTGAATATCATGCTGAGTTGGTGGTCTAATAAGCGGGAGACTATGGGGTCGTCCATCTCATTCGGTGCCAGGCGGGTGGTTACCACTGTGGCCAGGCGGGCATTATAGCGATAGTTGATAACCTGATACAGCTTTTCCTGTGCCCAGGGGGTGGTTGACTGCTCACCAAAGTCATCCAGGATAAGCAGCGGGGCATTCTTTACCTCTTCGAACACCTGGTCATAGGTCACCTGGCTCTCCGGGCTGAAGGTGGAGCGCAGGTGGTCGAGGAAGTCAGGCACTACCACAAATTTGACTAGCTTGCCCTCTTTGAAGCGGTAGTTAGCGATGGCGGCGGCCAGGTGGGTTTTACCGCAGCCGGTAACCCCCTGGAGAACCAGCCAGCCATCGTGTGATTTGGCGAAGTCGAGGGCTAAACGGTAGGCCTCCGCCAGATTCTCCTGCAGTTCTGGCAACAGGTTAACCCGCTTCTTGAAATTATCAAAGGTCATGTTTTTAAGTAGCTTCAGTTCCAGACCGCTGTATCGCTGCCGGCGAGCTTGGCGCTCTTTATCCAGTTCTTTCTGAACACAACGACAGGTGATAACCCGGCTATAATCCGGTTTACCTGAGGGCAAGCGGGGATGGACAAAGCCGGCACCCTTACAGATAGGGCAGGCTGGAGCTGACGACGCCTCCTCTGCTTCCTCAGCGCCTGACCATGTGTCCATATTTGCCCTTGATGTATTTATCCGGGTCTGTCTTCTTAGAATCTCTCCTATATGTTCCATCGTCCTTACCTTCGGCTGACCAGCGCTCTAAAATCTTGGCGATATATTTCCAGTTTCGCTTGTTACGGGAAACTGCCTCTTTGATGGCCTCTCTTATCCAGGTTTGGGGGTAAAGCTTCTCGGCATCACGCAGCTCATCGGCAATCATGGGGGTTAGCATACCGATGTTCTGCTCATAGAGGGTGAAGATGTCAGGCAGCTCCTCGGTCTCAATTAAGGCCGGCTCTTTGGCTCTCAGTCCGCTTAAATTAAGCTCGCCATTCTGGATTTTAGCCACAACCTGTCTATCAGACTCAGTATTGAGAAAGTAGATATCTTCGGCCGTGCCGTCCCTATCTAATGCTATATGGATGATGGTACCCCGCTTGGCAGCCATTTCCAGGGCATGGCGCAATACCTCATCTGGCGGGCTGGTTGCCCCCTTGAAGCTGCTAATTAAGCTCTTATTACCCAAGAGCTCTCTCAAGGTGACGAAGCGGGGGTAGCCCCGCTTGCGGTACAGTGTCTGGAAGATGTGGAGGGTTGTTTTCAGCTCGGCGATATCACTGATTTGCGGCAGCAGCCTGCTAAAGAAAATATTGGGCACGGCGGTAAACTGCGTCTTAGCCGGGAAACCTTCAAATTGCTCCATAGTAAATCTAAACCAATATAGGCTTTATAGTAAACTCGGCTCTTGGTTGGTAATATTTTCGAACTTAGCCATCCTCGGTTTGAAAAGTAGCTTAATTCCACCGGTAGGACCGTTGCGGTGCTTGGCTATAATGATATCGGCTGGCGGTGGGTAGCTTTCCCCGGGGTGTCCCCTTTCCCACTCCTCTTTGGAGGGATAGTAGTATTCATCACGGTAGACAAATAGAACGACATCGGCATCCTGTTCAATGCTACCACTCTCACGCAGGTCAGAAAGCTGGGGTTCATGTGATGCTCGTCCCTCCGGGGCACGGCTGAGCTGTGATACCGCCAGCACTGGTGCATTAATCTCACGGGCAAGCCCTTTGAGGGAGCGTGAGATTTCACTGACCTCCTGAACTCGGTTATCGAACCTTCTATCTCCCTGCATCAACTGCATGTAATCAACAATGAGGAGGTCAATGCCACGCTCAAAGTGGAGGCGGCGGGCTTTGCTCCGCATCTCTATCGCCCGCAGTTGTGGGGTATCATCGATATAGATTGGGGCTTCGGAAAGCCTGCCGATAGCGTCCATAATCCTCTGTTCCTGCTCTTCAGTGTGATGCCCGAGACGAACCTGCCTGGAATCAACCTCAGCTTCGCTGGACAGGAGGCGCAGGACTAATGGCTCCCGTGCCATCTCCAGACTGAACAGAGCCACGCAGGCTCCTTGCTCCACGGCAGCATTTCTGGCCAAGCTGAGAGCCAGGCTGGTCTTGCCCATACTTGGTCTGCCACCGACAATAATCAAGTCGGAGCGCTGAAATCCGCCCAGGAATTCATCCAGACCGGTGAAACCTGACAAAACATAGGGGATTGGCCCCCTGGAGATACCTTCTGCCTCTGGGGCAGTGGTTTCAAAGTACCTGTCCAGTACCTGGCGGATGTGGATAAGGTCGCGTCGGCTTTGCCCATGGCGCAGCCGGAACAGGACGTCCTCAGCATCGTTGAGGCTACGGTCAACATCGGGGTCAGCCCGATAGCCAATATCGGCAATTTGACCGGCGGCAGTAATCAGACGCCGCATCGTTGATAAGCGATGAACAATTTGAGCATAATCCTCGATATCAAGAGAGGTCGGGCATATAGATATTAGGCGGCTTAAATAGGCAGCGCCACCGCAGGTCTCCAATTTCTCTCCTCGGTCAAGCTCTTGAGCTATGGTGATTTGGTTTATGGCTTCATCACGCTGGTAGAGTGATAGGCATGCCCCATATATCAGTGAATTTCGTTCGCTATAAAAGTCTGGCACTTGAAGAAAGGTGGCAACTTTATAGATGGCTGCCCCGTCTATCAGCAGTGAGCCGATTACTGCTTCCTCGGCATCAATATCGTGCGGCGGCAATTTCTCGCCATTCATTCGGTTAAGCCTTCTCCTCTTTCTTTGGAGTCTTTTTCTTTGCCTTCGGTGCCTTCTTCTCTTTCTCGGGCGCCTTCTCCGCTTTCTTCGGCGTCTCCTTCTTCTTCGGAGTCTTCTTCTTTTTCTCGGGTGCCTTCTCTGTTTTCTTCGGGGCCTTCTTCTCTACTTTCTTTGTGGTTTTCTCCGCTTTCTTCGGCGCCTTCTTCTTTTCCTTTGGCACCTTCTCCGCTTTCTTCGGCACCTTCTTCTCTTCCTTCGGTGCCTCCTCTTCGGTTACGGTGACCATTATCTTGGGCACTATATCCTTCGCCAGCCTGATAGTTACCTCATAGCTACCCAGTTTACGGATAGGCTCTTCCAGTTCTATCTTTCTTTTGTCAATAACCAGGCCGGTGGTTTGTCTAAGCTCGGCGGCAATATCGGCAGTGGTAATTGAGCCATAAAGTCTGTCTTTAGCTCCAACTCGAGCCTTGAGGTTGACCTCCTTACCTTCCACCTGCTCGGCCAGCTCGACCAATTCTGTATTTCTCTGGACTTCCGCTTTGTCTCCTGTTTTAAGCTGGCTGAGCGCCTGAGAGTCGGCTAACAAAGCCAGTTTTCGGGGGATAAGGAAGTTTCGGCCATAGCCAGCAGCTACCTCTTTTATCTCACCGGCTTTAGCCACATTGGGCACGTCTTGGAGGAAGATGACCTTCATATTTTCTCCCTTACGTATAATATATACTTCATCTGGCGGTGATGTAAAATTTAATCAGAGGCATTCTTAGGCAACCTCACCCCTTTGTATCGCTATCTCCCTTGTCAGGGGTAAGAGTTTTGGATATAGATGACGCTAGACCCACTGGATTACCAATAATAACTGCCTCATATCACATTATCCAGGGCTTTAATCCAGAACAGCGTCCAGACTTCGCTTCAGCTCCGCTTTGGGTTTATAACCCACGATTTGTGACACTGGCTTGCCGTCTTTGAAGATAATGAGATTGGGAATAGACATTATGCCATATTTGGCGGCAGTCTTGGCGTTTTGGTCAACATCCAGCTTGGCAAAGGTCATTTTGCCCTCATACTCCTCAGCCAGCTCCTCCAGCACGGGTGCCGCCATAAGACAAGGTCGGCACCATTGTGCCCAGAAGTCAACCAACACCGGTGTTTTGGCTTGTAAGACGGTTGTGTCAAAGTTATCGTCCTCAACTGTGATCGGTTTATTCATAGCTTTCCTCCCTGATTATCCGGCAGATGTCTCGCTCTACTGTCTGTTTGGCTAAACCTATGGCATTCTTTATCGCCTTAGCCTGACTCCGCCCATGGGCTACGATGATATTTCCATTTACCCCGAGCAGACATGCCCCACCGTAGTCTCTATAGTCCACCTTTTTACCCGAGGAGCCTATTCCTATATCCCGAAGGAACTCTCGCCCTTGGAAGTGATAGGCGGTGGAGAGAATATGACCTGCTTGTTGCAGCAGGTTCGTGAAAGTGTCACCTAACCCTTCAATAGTCTTGAGCACTATATTCCCGGTGAAGCCGTCAGTAACAATGACATCGGCTTTTCTTTGCGGTATATCCTGACCTTCTATATTACCGATGAAGTTTAGGTTGTTTATTTTTTTAAGGAGCAGGTGGGTTTCCTTGGTCAGCTGGTTACCCTTTGTTTCCTCTTCGCCGTTGCTCAGTAGGCCGATGCGCGGGTGGCTAATGCCGAGAATATGCTGGCTATAGACACTACCCAGCTGGGCAAACTGAACTAAGTTATTTGGGTGGCAGTTGGCGTTGGCACCGGCATCAATAAGCAGGGTAGGGGTGGCGGGGGTGATATCAAGGAAACTGCCCAGGGCGGGGCGGTCAATATCCTTCACCTTTCCCAGGGTACTGAGGCTGGCGTATAAAACTGCGCCGGTGTTGCCTGCGGAGATAAAGGCTGAGGCTACGCCGTCTCTCACCAGGTTAATTCCAACTACTATTGAGGAATCTGGCTTGCTGCGGATTGCCTTTAGCGGGGACTCGTGGGGGGCGATAACTTGGTTGGCTTCGATGATGCTGAGGTTCAGCTTATTCATAAAGTGACCGGCCAGCACATGCAGTATGGACTTATTGCCCACCAGGGCAATGTTGATATTATATTCTTGGGCCGCTTTTATGGCTCCTTTGACTATTTCCCGCGGGGCATACTCTCCGCCAGCAGCATCAATAGCAATCAGCATTTCCTTCTCACTCATAATTATCAGCTCGTCGGGTTTCTTTCCCAGATGTCACAGCGGCCTCCCCACCGGGCAAGTACCTGGCCGTCAATGGCAAGCTGGGCTATCTCACACAGATTGGGGCAGGCCTTACATTCAAACGAGGAGGTGCGGTATTTTATCTCACTTATGCCAAACCCCTTAAACTGGCTTTCCTGTTGGCTGGCACTCATCTCCTCGTGCACCAGTAAGGCAGCGCCTATTGCCCCCATCACCTCGTGGTGGGGTGGGACAATCACCTCGATGCCAAGCTCTTCTTGAAGTGCCTTCACTATGCCCTGGTTAAAAGCAACACCGCCCTGAAATATTATGGGGGGTTTGATATCTTTACCCAAGCCCACATTATTGAGGTAATTGCGCACCAGTGCCTGGCATAGACCGTAGAGAATATCCTCAGTGCGATGCCCCATTTGCTGTTTGTGGACCATGTCTGATTCGGCAAAGACGGTACACCTGCCGGCGATACGCACTGGCGTGGTGCTATCCAGCGACCGCTGGCTGAACTGCTCAATGCTCATATTGAGGCGCAGTGCCTGATGGTCAAGGAAGCTGCCGGTGCCGGCAGCACATACCGTGTTCATGCCGAAGTCGGTCACTATTCCGTCTCTAATAATGATAATCTTGCTATCTTGCCCCCCGATTTCGATGATGGTTTGCCCTTGGGGGAAGTAGTGCAGGGCGCCTACGGCATGGCTGGTAATCTCATTCTTGACCAAGTCAGCACCGACGATAACCCCCGCCAGGTAGCGGGCGCTGCCGGTGGTAGCCACACCGCAGATGTCCATATCTTTGGGCAGCTGCTGTTTAATCTGGCGCAGCCCGTGCTGCACCATCTCAATGGGCTTACCCTGCGTCGGCAGGTAAAGGTGGCAGACCAGCTTATCACCATCGTTTAGCACAGCAAACTTGGTGGTCACCGAGCCAACATCAATGCCCAAATAGGCTTCCATGAATTCTCCTTAGAGGTTGTTTTAACCCCACACCCCACCTTTTTAACATATCTCTATCTTCCCACCCAGCCCACCCTATGGGGCTGGTGCCCCTTAAACCCTCCTGGATTTTGTCCCTCTAGGACTCCCTATAGTGTATTTGAGGCTACGCCCCTATACTTCTCTTTACTTTCTTTAAACCTTTACTTTAGCCCGTCGTCGGTGCTTTAGCAGGTCGACGAATGCCTCCAGCCTGGTTAACATACCCGATTTACCCAGTTGCTCATCGCAGAGTATGGTCAGTACCGGGATATGCTCCTTGGTCGAGGGCATGATATTTTGGGCTACTATCTCCGGCATACAGGTGAAGGGAGCCAGGTGGATTAAGCCGTCATAGTCCTTGGCGTGGAGTACCTTCTCCCCCACTGATTCCCAGCCATCACCACCGATATCCCGCTTAAGATAGGGTAAGGCTGCCTTATGAATCCTGTCCTTCTCATTCATGCCCAGGGGATTAAGAAATAGGCTAAATTTAGTCCACTCTGAGATGAAGGTAGTTCTTCTTACCTCCACCCCCAGCTTGCCCAGCTCCTTCTCTATATCTAGATTGGAAAAAGGCTCCAGTAATACATAAAACTCCCCGGTAATGCCCACTATCAGTGGTTGAGAATCGTTTTTAGTTACCTGGTTAAGCTCACTTGTATAATCTTTTTCTACCTTCTTAAGGGTATTATGGTCATCTGCCCTCTCAATAGCCTTAATTGCTCGGGCAAATATTCTATTGGCTGTCCCTTTTATCTGTTCTACGGGGCGCACCTTTTGCACCGCTCGTTCTATCCTGTCCACAGCGTTTAATTTAGCCAGACCAAAGCGAAAGGCTGATATAATCTTAGACCAAGGGGCATTGTTTGACAAGCGCTTAATCATTCCCAGCAAGCCGAAAAGCTTTCGCTGGGAAACTCCTAAACAGACTATTTGAGTATTATACCCCAGGTCTTGAAGAATCTGCTCCTGAGTCTTGGCGTAGTAGCCCAAGCGACATATGCCCGAGCCAGCAGGCATGATCAGGGTATCGGCGCCAAGCTCAGCGGCTTCAATCAGGTTGCCCAGGGTTAATTTAAACGGGATGCACATCCCCTCCGGGGAATGCCTGACCCCCAGCGATAGCGTGCGCTGGTTGTTTACCGGTGGTATTACGAAGTCAATATCTAGCCTTTGGAATAAGGCCTTAAACGGTATATATAGATTACCCATATGGGGCATGCCTATGCGCATACTTCTGCCTGCCTCCTCTTCCTTCTCTGTATCATGTCAAGGAAGGCTTCCAGCCTGGTAACCACGCCGGCTTCAGCAGTGTGTTCTTCCAGGGTGAGGCTCATGAATGGCGTCGTCCCGAGCCTGATTGCCTGCCGCTGTACCATGTCCATCATTAGTGAATCGGGCCCGCAGCCAAAGGCGACTACACCGATAACACCCTCCACTCCGCCTTCCAAGTAGTGTCCGCCAGCTCCCACCACCTCCTCTTCATATGTCCAGTAGGCTCCGCCCGTCAACCTGGTTATGGCCAGTTCAAGCTGCTCGGCAGAGAGCATCTCCGGGGTTAAAACCTTATACTGGGCCTGCTCCAGGCGGTGAGTGAGGCGGTGGTTTATATGCTCATCATAGAGCAGATATGGGTGACCAATGAGGGCTATGCTGGCTTTGGCTGGAGCGAGAGAGGGCGTTTCTGCCTCTGACAATCTCGCTATCGCCTGCGGCGGGGTTAAGCCCTCGTTTATCATCAGCTCTTCATATTCCAGGTGGGCCTGCCAGGCAGCGGTAGCGGCCTTTCTCACCTTAAACGGATTCCAGGTAAAACGCCGACCTAACTTGTAGATAGCTTGATACAGCTCACGCTTTCCCTTATTAATGTCTATATCTATATCTAAGATAGTGGGGGATTCGGGGATAACCGCCTTGGTCATATCAGGTAAGCCCAGAAACTTGGAGCAGTTATAAATCTTTCTTTTCACGCTGCGAATAGCAGGAATAAAGATGTAGTCGCACTTATCTACCAGAGCCAGGACATGGCCGCAGAAGACCTTTGCCGGCAAGCAGGTATCGGCTACTACTCGGGATGAGCCTGAAGCAAGTAGAGCCTGGGTGGTTGGTGGTGACACCACCACCTCTGCCCCCAGCCCCTCAAAGAAGGTCTTCCACATCGGGTAATATTGATAGTAGAGCAAAGCTCTGGGGATACCTACCCTAATCATTTCCTTGTCTGAACTCCTGCTTAATTTTGGTGACTATTTCCGCACTGGCTACCAGGTCAACCACGGTCATCGCCAGAGCCTTGGCCGCGTCAATCATCCCCTGGATACCGGCCTCAGAGGCAGCCGCCGTAGCAAACTCTGGAGAATGGGATGCTACCTCCACCGGGGCTATAGCTACAGTAGGGTGAATGCCGGGCACGAGCTGGCTAACATTTCCCATATCGGTGCTGCCAAAGCCTTTGTTGGGGTTGGAGAGCGGCATGTTGCGTCCCAGGGACTGCATATTCTGCCTGAATAATCTGGCTAGGGTCGGGTTATTACGCAGTGGGGCATAGCGCACCTTTGCCCACTGGTATTCCAGGCGGGCGCCGGTGGCGGTAGCGGCTCCAATAAAGCAATTCAGCACTTTCTCCTTTAGTTCCTCCAGATAGGCGTCATCCTCGGCACGCACCAAGAAGGTTCCAGCGCTGTGAGCGGGGACAATATTAGCTGCCTCCCCGCCGTCGGTAATAATCCCATGGATGCGAGCCTTATCCTTGATATGCTGCCTGAGGGAATTGATGGCGGCAAAGGACTGGAGCATTGCCTCTAAGGCATTGATGCCTGTCTCCGGTCGGGTTGCGGCGTGAGCCGCTTTGCCCCAGAACTCAACCTCTAAACTGAGGCAAGCCAGGGCTTGGGTGGTGGCGGTATCGTGCACCCCGGGGTGCATCATCATAGCTATGTCCACCTTATCAAAAGCGCCTCGCTCTGCTAATATCACCTTACCCCCATATAGCTCCTCGGCCGGGGTGCCAATAACTAGTAAGCTCCCCCCGAATTGGTCAATAGCTGGTTTAGCAGCTACGGCGGCACCAACGGCGCAGCCAGCAATCAGATTATGACCACAGGCGTGCCCCAGCTCGGGCAGGGCATCATACTCAGCCAGAATGGCGATAGCTGGTTTCCCCTGTCCGTAGCTCCCTCTGAAAGCGGTGGGTAGCTCACAGATGCCCCGCTCTAGCGAGAGGCCATTTTCCTCCAGGTATTGGGTTAGCCAGGCGGCTGCCTTGACCTCTTGAAAACCCAGCTCCGGGTTGGAGTGGATTTTTAAGCTTAAATCACGGAGTTGCTGGCGGTGCGCCTCTATTTCGGCTATAACTGAATCCTTTAATCCTTTAACCTTCAAGCTCTTTACCTTATTCTGAGGGTAACCTGCTGTTGTTGCTTAATTATAGCTTAGTGCCAGTAGAATTTCTAGCAAAGTATTGCATCCCAGCCCCCCGCTACTTTTAAGCTCTTTTCCCCACCCCCGTTTGGTCTTTCTTCCCACCCTCCCACCCTATAAGGGTTTCACCCTTCTTAAACACCCTTAATTCCCCACCCCTCAATATGTTTAGCTTCGCCTCTCTTTAACTCTTTTACTTTGTCTCCCCACCCGCCCTATAGAGGTTTCACCTCTCTAAAACTCTCTCACCCCCCCCTTTTTTTGACATATCTTTTTCTCCCCACCCTTATAGGCTCCGCCTCTAAAGCTCTCTGATTGTTTCCCCCTACCTCCTTTGAAAAGGGACTAACCTAGCGGGGTGTTTAAGAGGGGCGACAGCCCCTCTTCTAAAAATACTTTCCCCCTCCCTTGTAAGGGAGGGGGATTAAGGGGGAGGGTTGCTAAGTAAATGTTAAGTGGGTGAGGTATTGCATCCGATAGATGATTGTGGTATACTTATTTTGGCTAAAGATTGAGTATTTTGAAGTGGGTTTGATTCCCACTTTTTTAATTATGAAGGCAGAACAATAGGTCGGAGGTCTTAATCTTAAGATGAAGAGCGAATTTATGCTGGCCATAACTCAGCTCTCGGCGGAGAAGAACCTGCCTCGGGAGGTGGTTATTGCTGCCGTAGAGACAGCGCTGGTCTCGGCTTATAGGAAGGATAATTTTGCTCCTAACCAGGATATTTCGGTCAAGATTGACCTGGCTACTGGCGGGGTCAGGGTGTGGGCGGAGAAGACGGTAGTGGAGAAACCTGAGGATACGCGCCGTGAAATATCACTAAGCGAGGCGAGCAAGCTCAAATCAGATATAGAGATTGGCGAGACCATCCAGGTGGAAGCCACCCCGCGCAATGCGGGACGCATCGCCGCCCAAACGGCGAAGCAGGTTATTCTCCAGCGCCTTCATGAGGCGGAGCATAGCGCCATTTTTGAGGAATATTCCGATAAGGAAGGTGATATTGTCACCGGCATGGTGCAACGCATTGAGCCCAGGCAGCTATTCATTGATTTGGGTAGAGTCGAGGCGATACTCCCGGCTGCTGAGCAGGTGCGCACTGGGAGGTATCGCGTTGGTCAGAGGCTTAAACTTTATCTGTTAGAGGTGGCTCGTACTATCAAAGGACCCCAGCTGATAGTGTCACGCTCTCACCCCGATTTACTCCGTCGTCTTTTTGAGTTGGAGGTTCCTGAGGTTCTTAATGGGGTGGTGGAGTTGAAAGCGGTCGCCCGTGAGGCTGGATATCGGAGTAAGATAGCGGTGGCAGCACGCCAGAAGGGCATTGACCCGGTGGGTTGCTGTGTTGGGCTTCGGGGTATCAGGATACAGAATATTATGAGAGAGTTAGACGGCGAGAAACTGGATGTGATTACCTGGAGTCCAGAGGTCCCGGTGTTTATCGCTAATGCCCTCAGTCCGGCACAGGTACTAAATGTGGAGCTGGATGAGGCCGAGGGGATAGCTACCGTGGTTGTCCCTGACAGGCAGCTCTCGTTAGCCATCGGTAAGGAGGGGCAGAATGCTAGATTGGCCGCCAAGCTCACCGGCTGGCGGATTGACATTAAGAATGCCTCAGCCGCCGAGAAAGAAAGATTAGCCAAAGCCAAGTCTTTGCCTGAGGTAGAAGAGGCGGTAGTTGGTGAGGAGCTGGCCTTAGTCCTGGCAGAGGAAGCGGTTGGGGAGGTGGCTGAACCTCTACCTCTTGATACCACGCTTGTTCCTCCTGAGACCCTTTTGGAGCCACAAGCACCATTGGAGAAACCGCAGATTCGGTTTGCTGAAGATGTTTTACGCTCTGGACCGGCTAAGCCCGTAGCTAAACCAAGGAGAAAGAAAAAGAAGAGCACTTATGAGCGGGGCGCTGATGATGGCATCAAGCTTAAGAAACGCCGCCGAGGGTCAGAGATTGTTGATGAGCAGGGAGAGGAGTATGACTCCGACCTCGGTTAAGCATATTCCACAGCGGACTTGCATCGCTTGTGGTAAGATAAGACCCAAGCAGGAGCTAGTCCGTTTGGTTCGAGTTTCTCCTGAGGGTGTGGAGGTTGACCCTGGCGGAAAGCGGGTAGGGCGTGGTGCCTACTTATGTCGGGCAGGGGATTGTTGGCAGGTCGGGCTTAAAAAGGGTCGGCTGGAACATACCTTGGGTACCACTCTTACCCCGGATAACCGGGAGCAGCTTATTAGATATGGCCAGGAACTGAGATAAGGAGTGAGTCAGTGGCGGAAGAGAGCAAAACAGTAGAATCGGAGACAAAGCTGGTTGAGATTCCTCAGTCTATAGCGGTGAGGCAACTGGCTGACCTTTTGCAGGTTAGTGTCATAAACATTATCAAACAGCTGATGAGAAATGGCATTTTTGCCAATATTAACCAGGTCATTGACTATGAAACCGCGGCTGCGGTGGCGGCTAACCTTGGTTATGAAGCCCACCCCGAGCCTCGGGCAGCACGTATTGGGGAGAGCAAGCGCTATCGGCCTCTGGAGGAGGAACTCAGCGTTCTGCAACTGCGCCCGGCGGTAGTTACCATTATGGGGCATGTCAATCACGGCAAGACCAGGCTTTTGGATGCTATCCGGCAGACCAATGTCATGGCTACCGAGGCTGGAGGTATTACCCAGCATATTGGCGCCTATCAGGTGGAAGTCAACGGGCAGAAGATTACCTTCTTGGATACCCCGGGTCATGAGGCATTTACTGCCATGCGAGCTCGTGGTGCCCAGGTAACCGACATCACCATTTTGGTGGTGGCGGCTGATGACGGAGTGATGCCGCAGACCTTAGAAGCTATTGACCATGCCCGGGCTGCCGGAGTGCCCATTGTGGTGGCGATTAATAAGATTGACAAGCCTGAGGCTAACCCTGAGCTGGTCAAGCAGCAGCTATCTGATGCCGGTCTGGTTATCGAGGAGTGGGGGGGCGATGTCGTCTGCGTTCCCATTTCAGCCAAGGAAAAGACGGGCATCTCCGAGCTGCTGGAAAACCTTCTGGTAGTGGCTGAGGTAGAGGAACTCAGGGCAGACCCATCTCGACCGGCAGTGGGGGTGGTTATCGAGGCTGAGCTGGACAAGAACAAGGGACCGCTGGCTACGGTGCTTATTCAAACCGGAACCTTAAAGGTTGGTGATACCGTGGTGGTTGGTGGCACCTGGGGTAGGATAAGGGCTATGTTTAGTGACATCGGTAAGCGGGTGAGAAAAGCTGAGCCATCCACGCCGGTAGAAATCCTGGGCTTGGGTAGCGTGCCTCAGGTGGGTGATATCTTAAACGCAGTAGCTGATGAGCACCAGGCGCGGGCTTTAATCCAGAAGCACCAACAGGAGATACAGCCCAAAGCAGTGAGCCTGGACAATCTCTATGAGCAGATAAGCGCTGGCCAGGTAAAAGAGCTCAATGTTATTCTCAAGGCCGATGTTCAAGGCAGTATTGAGCCGATAAGAAATTCTCTGGAACGGCTGGCCACGGAGCAAGTTCAGGTCAGGATTATTCACAGTGGCAGTGGCAATATTATTGAGAGCGATGTAATGCTGGCTATTGCCTCCAAGGGGCTGATTATCGGTTTTGGCACTGGCATTGAAGCCGGGGCACGGCGCCTGGCTGATGTGGAGGGTGTTGACATCCGCTCTTATGACGTGATTTATAACCTGGTGGATGACGTGGAGAAGGCACTCAAGGGTATGCTGGAGCCCACCTATGTTGAGGTTATTGTGGGCAGGGTGGAGGTGAGGGCAGTCTTTCCCAGTGGCAAGAGGGAAAAGGTTGCCGGTGCCTATGTTACCGAGGGCAAGGTGACTCGGGGTGCCTCGGTGAAGGTGCGGCGGGGGGAAAAAATAGCATTTGAATCTGTGGTCAGCAGCCTGAGGCGTTTCAAGGATGACGTTAAGGAAGTAGCCTCGGGCTATGAGTGTGGGGTGGGGGTCAAGGATTTTGGTGACTTTCAGGTTGGTGATATACTGGAATTTTTCAGAAGAGAGAAGGCTGGCTAGAGGATACCGATTGTGGCCCATCGCATCGAGCGGGTGAATAATCTTATTCGTCGCGAGATTAGTGAACTACTTCAGCGCCAAGTCAAAGACCCGCGGCTGGGCAGTTTTGTGGCTGTAACCGAGGTTTCAACCTCCCCTGACCTGCGATATGCCAAAGTATTTGTCAGTTGTATGGGCAGCGAGGGGGAGAAGCAAGAGACGTTGAGGGGGCTCGAGGCGGCTACTGGTTTCTTCCGTAATAAACTGTCTAGGCGCTTAAGACTGCGCCGTATTCCTGAGCTAAGCTTTCACTGGGACGATTCTATTGAGCGTGGAGCTCACCTCTTGCACCTGATTGATGAGGTTAGCGCCAGTAACACTCCCGACCGAGATGGTGACTAGCTATGGATGGCATACTAAATATTAATAAGCCGTGGGGTAAGACCTCCTTCAGCATTGTCTCCCTGGTGAAGCGGCTGACTGGAGAGAGGCGGGTGGGACATGCTGGCACCCTCGACCCGGCAGCTACCGGCGTTTTACCCGTTTGCCTGGGTCAGGGGACGCGTATTACCCAATTTTTGTTGGAGGCTACCAAGGCTTATCGGGCTCAGATTGAGCTTGGCGTGACTACCGACACCTATGATGCCACCGGTGACATCACCAGTAGGGGAGACCCCTCTGGGATTAGCCGCCAGCAATTGCTATCAGCGCTTACCAGCTTTACCGGCGAAATCCAGCAGACTCCCCCGATGTATAGCGCCGTGAAGCATGGTGGCAAGCCGCTTTACGAATTGGCACGCTCCGGTATCCAGGTGGAGAGGAAAAGCCGGCAGAGGTGGGTTTATCGTCTGGAGCTTACCGACTGGCAACCGCCGATAGCCACTATAGAGGTGGAGTGTAGCAAGGGCACCTATATCCGTTCCCTGGCTCACGATTTAGGGCAACTTCTGGGTTGTGGCGCTAATTTGAAAAGCCTGACCCGCTTTAGGTGCGGCTTCTTCAGTATTGAGGACGCCGTTTCCATGCCACAACTTGAAGACGGCTTCCGCTATGGCTACTGGCAGCACTTTGTCTATCCCATAGACATCGTGCTTTCGCAGTGGGGGGCGGTGGTGGTCGGTGAGGCTGCGGAAAGAGACATAATGAACGGGCATCCCTTGGTTTTTGACGGGGATGATAGCATGTCTCCGTCTGCCTACGGCAATCGCTGTCGTGTATATACCCGGGACGGTTGCTTCCTGGCTATGCTATGCTTTGATGGGGAAAAGGGGCAGTGGCAGCCGGAAAAGGTTTTTACAGGGGGTGAGGTTGACAAAAAATCTCTAACAGGACTTGACAGCTTGCCTATAATAGGGGTATAGTTCAGCCGATACTGAAAAGGGGGGTGATTTAGTTGCAGGCTTATTGTTTTAAATGTAGAAAGAAGGTAGATATAAAGAATCCCCAGAGGGTTACCCTGAAGAACAGGAGACCAGCCACGCAAGGGGTCTGCCCCGCATGCGGGACTAAAGTATTCAGGATTGGTCAAAGCTAATCAGTTTGACCAATGGCATCGGCTAGAGGTGGAGTAAGTAAATCCTCTTCAGTATGAGTAGTGGAGTTTGGCTTTTAGTAGTTGTGCCAGAGAGGTAGTTTACTTATTACGGGGTTGTTCGGCATTAATCCCCAGCAAGATGTTACTAGTAACTGTTAATAGGCGTTGTGCGGGGAGTGCGGTTTGTGCTTTTTCCTGTAGGTTCTAGTGTTGCAAAGGAGGGCAATTAGGCCTTGGGCAAGATAAATGTAGCCATAGTAGGCGTGGGTAATTGTGCCTCTTCCCTGATTCAGGGCGTCCATTACTATGGAAAGACCAAAGATAATGAATTTGTGCCCGGACTAATGCATGTTAACCTGGGGGGATATCATATCGGTGACATTAATTTCGTGGCTGCCTTTGATATTGATAAAAAAAAGGTAGGCAAAGACCTGGCCCGAGCTATTTTCACCCCGCCCAATAATACCTTTAAATTTTGCGAGGTGCCCACCACCGGGGTTAAGGTTCAGCGGGGCATGACCCATGATGGCTTGGGTCTATATTTATCGCAAATAATAGAGAAAGCGCCTGGCCCCACCGCCGATATAGTAAACATTCTAAAAGAGACCCAGACCGATGTGGTGATTAATTACCTGCCGGTTGGCAGTGAAGAGGCAACTAAGTGGTATGTTGAGCAGGTGCTAGCCGCAGGCTGCGGTCTTATCAACTGCATTCCGGTTTTTATTGCCCGGGAGAAGTATTGGCAGCAGCGTTTCGAGCAAAAAGGGCTCCCAGTTATTGGCGATGATATAAAATCTCAGGTGGGAGCTACTATTACCCATCGTGTCCTTACCCGATTGTTCAGAGACCGGGGCGTTAAGCTGGAACGAACCTATCAATTGAACTTCGGTGGTAACACTGACTTCTACAATATGCTGGAGAGGGAACGGCTTGAGTCCAAGAAGATATCTAAGACCAATGCTGTTACCTCTCAGCTAGATTATGAGCTTGACCCCGATAATATCCATGTCGGTCCCAGTGATTATGTCCCCTGGCTTAAGGACCGCAAGTTTTGCCATATCAGGATGGAGGGGCGAACCTTTGGCGATGTTCCTCTCAACCTGGAGTTAAAACTTGAGGTGTGGGATAGCCCTAACTCGGCAGGGGTGGTTATTGATGCTATAAGGTGCTGTAAACTTGCCTTGGACCGTGGGCTTAAAGGAACTCTGGTGGCTCCCTCTGCCTACTTTATGAAATCACCACCGGTTCAATATACCGATGACGAGGCTCGCCATATGGTCGAAGAGTTCATTGCCAGTGCTCAGCCAGCGGCGGGCACTGTTAAATGACTTTCCCACGGAGGTTTTAGGCAGTTACCGGTGAAGATAGCATTAGTCTCTCCATATGATTTCGTTTACCCTGGTGGTGTTAACGTCCATGTTTCCTCTCTAGAGCGTCACTTCACCAGGATGGGGCATGGTGTTAAGATTATTGCTCCCGCATCCGGTAGTGTCTCTGGTCTTGGCGACAAGTTTATACGCATAGGAACACCTATCCCCATACCCGTTGGCGGTACTATTTGCCGTCTCACCCTGTCACTAAGGTTAGGCCCTACTATAAAAACTGTTCTTAAAAAAGAGAATTTTGATATTATCCACCTCCATGAACCATTTATGCCTATGCTGTGTAGTGCGGTGCTGCGTTTTTCCAATACGGCTAATGTGGCTACTTTTCATGCTTTTGGGGGTAAGCCAGGTTCCAAGTTTGGTAGACCCATAAGCACCATAATGGTAAAAAGACGCCTGCATAAGCTTGATGGCAAAATTGCCGTGTCAAAGGCAGCCATGCAGTTTGCCAGTAAATATGTCCCCGGGTATTATAATATTATTCCCAACGGTGTGGATGTAGAGCATTTTTCCCCCGATGTATCTCCCATTGATGAATTCTGCGATGGAAAGCTGAATATTTTGTTTGTTGGTCGTTTGGAAAAACAGAAGGGCGTAAACTACCTTATCAAGGCGTATGGATTGATTAAACAGGAAATTCCGAATTCACGACTTATTGTAGTCGGTCCTGGCGTCAGACTGCGTAGAAAGTATGAGAAGCAGGTTAATCGGGACAAGTTAGAGGATGTTATTTTTGTCGGTGGCAAGTCCCAGGATGAATTACCCAGATATTACAAGACAGCTGATGTTTTTTGTGCGCCAGCTACGGACCTGGAGAGCTTTGGTATTGTCTTGCTGGAAGCGATGGCGGTTGGCAAGCCAGTTGTGGCTACTAATATAGAAGGTTATAACAGTGTCGTCGCCCACGGTGACGACGGGCTATTAGTGCCGCCAAGAGATGACCAAGGGTTGGCTCAAGCTCTAATTTCCCTTTTAACTGACGAATCACTTCGTCAGCAGATGGGAGCTAGAGGAAGGCTTAAGGCAGAGCAGTATGACTGGAAACTGGTCGCCCAAAGGGTTATGGATTATTATGTCAGGGTGCTCAGCGAGCCGCCATGGCGGAAGCAATTTCCCGAACTTGAGGCCCCGTCGATTTCAGTTGGAGCAAACAAGCGAGGGTAGTTCGGTTAATACCGTATCGCAAAAATCAGGCTCTGAAGAAGGTCTGAACCGAGTTCGCCGTGCCATAGCCTATCGCCTTACCCAGCCGGTGGCGCGGGTTCTGGCCAGGACACCGCTAACCCCCAATGCCATAACCTGGTTGGGCTTTATATTAACCCTCGGTGCGGCGGCGCTTATCATTACTGAGCACCTCTTGGCCGCTGGCTTTGTGGTGCTGGCGGCGGGCTTCCTTGATATCCTGGACGGAGCGCTGGCCCGGCTTACGGGGCGAGTTACTCCCTTCGGCGGCGTCCTTGACTCCACCCTCGACCGCTTATCCGATGCGGCGCTGCTGCTGGCTATTTTAGTCTTCTTTGATGGGGAAACATGGGTGCTGCTGCTGGTCTTCCTTGCCTTTGTTGCCTCTCTGCTGGTGAGCTATATCAGAGCCAGGGCGCTGAACGCTGGCCTGGAACCCAGGAGGGGAATCTTTACCCGCTCCGAGAGGGTAGTGGTGCTGGCATTAGGTCTGCTACTAAGTCACTTGGATAACGCCTTAATTATTGCCCTGGCTATTATAGTGGTATTCAGCTTTTTCACCGCCGGCCAGCGGTTATTTTATGCCTGGCGGCATCAAAAAGCGGCTAGCCCTTAGCCCTTTTATTTAGGGCAGGGTTTATGTTATAAGAAGAGCGAAAGATTAGAGGAGGAATAATGCCGGTTATTGTTGTTATCGGGGCTCAGTGGGGTGATGAAGGCAAGGGCAAGGTGGTTGACCTGCTGGCGGAGAAAGCAGGGGTGGTAGTCCGTTTTTCCGGCGGGGATAATGCCGGGCACTCCGTAGTTAACCCCTATGGCGAGTTTAAATTGCACCTTATCCCCTCAGGCATTTTTTATCCTCAGACGGTTTGCATTATTGGTAATGGGGTGGTGATTAACCCCGGGGTGCTCATTGATGAGGTAGAACAGCTTGACCAGCGTGGTGTGGATACCTCCAGGCTATTTATCAGTGACCGGGCTAACCTGATTATGCCCTATCATGTGCTCCTTGATGGTCTGGAGGAGGAAGCGCGAGGCGGCAAGGCACTGGGCACAACGCGCAAGGGGGTGGGTCCTGCCTTTACTGATAAGACAGCCAGGTTGGGCATCAGAACTGGTGACCTTTTAGATAAAAAGGTGCTGTTGGAGCGACTCCGTTCCATATTAGACTACAAGAATATCATTTTGACCAAGGTCTACGGGGCTGAAGCATTATCGCTGGATGAGGTCTATACTCAGTATTGCCAGTATGGAGAGCGTCTGGCGCCTTATATTCGCGAGACAACCATCATGTTGGAGGAGGCATTGAGCCAGGGGCAGGTGGTCCTGCTGGAGGGGGCTCAAGGGACTTTACTTGACCCCGATTTCGGCACTTATCCCTATACTACCTCATCATCACCTCTGGCGGGGGGAGGTTGCCTGGGTGCGGGCTTAAGCCCTACCAGGATTAATGCTGTTCTGGGTATATTCAAGGCTTACTGTACTCGGGTGGGCAGTGGTCCCATGCCCACTGAACTCGAGGATGAAACCGGTGACCTGATTAGGGAAAGGGCTCATGAGTATGGCACTACTACTGGCAGACCTCGCCGCTGCGGCTGGTTTGATGCTGTTGCCGCTCGCTTCAGCACCAGGGTTAATGGCTTTACCGGGGCGGCAATCACCCGCCTTGATATCCTGGATGTCTTGCCCAGCTTAAAGATATGCGTGGGCTATGAGCTGGATGGGCAGAGGATTGATTATTTCCCCGGCAGCGTAGCTGCCCTGGCCAGATGCCACCCCATCTATGAGGAGCTGCCCGGGTGGCAGGCTCCCACCACCGATATTCGAGATTATGACCAGTTGCCCCTTAAGGCTCGCCAGTATGTAGCCCGGCTGGAAGAACTTGCTGGCTGCCCGGTCAACCTTGTCTCTGTAGGAGCAGGGCGGGAGCAAACCATCCACAAGACGCCTGTCCTTTAGCGGAGAATTAAGATGGCGATGAGCAGACCGACATACAATATCCGCCGGCTTATCTGGATAGCTCGGATTCTTGTTCTTGCTTCAGCGGTGGGAGTGTTTATCTCAAGCTACATATTTTACGACCCACATTACTACCCTTTCACTATTTCCGGAATAAGCCAGCAGTTCAGTCAGGCAATTTTATATGGGGGGAGCCTGCTGGTTTTTGCCGGCCTCATGTGGCTCTGGCCAAGGGTCGGCAGCATCCCTGCCTTATTGTGGGTATTCCTCAGGTTTATCCAGGATTCGATACACACCCTACCGCCGCTACCACTTTATTTCTCTCTCTACGGGATGTTTATAGTTGGTAGCGTCATATATCTCATTACCGATGTGCTGAAGGAGAAAGCCCCACAAACTATCCCTAGGACTGGTGTACGGATTCGCTGGGCGGCTCGCATTCTGAGTCTTGTCTCTCTGGCTACCTTTGCTATAACTTTTACCAGTATAATACGCCCCGTTTGGTTTCTCGCGGTTGTTATTCCCGTAGTTCCCCTTGCTGGTGCCGCTTGGTTTTGGTCGGTTCCGGGCGGTGTCCTTATGATAGTGGGTAGTATCATTGCCCTGGTTACTATAGTGCCCATGCACTATGACATTGATGTCGAAATGGCGCTCGTCGTGCCTTGGCTGATTTTTCTAGCTGCTGGCGTTTTGTATCTCATCTCGGCCTGGATACAGAAAAGGCGGCCCAAGAAAATTTAGCGCGAGACTGAATAAAAATCTCTATATCGGCAAATCAATCTTGTGTTTTTTGAGCGTCTCTCTGATAATTTTGGCTGATTGCTCGCTAGGCTCAACAAGAGGCAGGCGCGGCTTGCCGACATAAAAACCGAGGTGGTTGAGGGCGTATTTAAGCGGCGCCGGGTTAGGCTCGATAAAGAGTGCATCTACCAGCGGCACCAGGTGGCGGTGAATGGCCGCCGCCTGGGCAATTCTACTGTTGAGAATGTTGTCCATCATCTCCTTGACCTGCTTGCCCACAAGATGGGTGACAACGCCGATGGCACCGTAGCCACCGAGGGCCATGATGTGAAAGGTATCGTTATCGTTGCCGCTCCAGATGAGGAAGTCCTTACTGGCATTATTGAGCGTGTGAGCCACCAGCCCCATATCGCCGCAGGCCTCTTTTACCCCGATAATATTGTCAATCTGGCTTAACCTGACGATAGTTTCCACCGACATCTTGATTACCACGCGTGAAGGTATGTTGTACATTATAATGGGCAGGCTCGTATTCTCGGCGATGGTCTTAAAGTGCTGATAGACGCCTTCCTGTGTAGGCTTGTTATAGTAGGGGACGACCAATAGGCAGGCATCAACCCCGATTTTCTCCGCCGTTTTAGTCGCTGCCACAGCTTCAGCCGTGCTGTTTGAGCCGGTATAGGCAATAATTGTTCCCCGCCCGCCCAATGCCGATTTCACTTCGGTAAACAGGCGTGCTTCCTCCTCCCGGATAAGCGTCGGCGATTCGCCGGTAGTAGCCGCCAGCACCACACCGTCGCTTCCCGAGTCAAGTAAGGCTAAGGCTAACTTTTTTGCCTGCTCATAATCAACTGCCCCTTCTTTATTGAAGGGGGTTACCATAGCGGTGAGCAATCTCCCCGGTTGCTTCATTTTCCTACCTCCCGGGATGTAGCCAATCCCTTTTAACCATTTCTTCGGCAATCTGGACGGTATTTAGAGCTGCCCCTTTACGCAGATTGTCGGCGACCACCCACATAACCAAACCATTGGGGTGGGAGGCGTCTCGGCGAATACGTCCGACGAAAACCTCATCGGTGCCAGCCGCTGACCAGGGCTGGGGATAAAGGCTGATAGCCGGGTCATCAAGTACCTTGACCCCTGGAGCGCGAGCAAGGATACGTCGTGCCTCATCAGGAGACATAGGCTGAGAGAATTCTACCTGGAGCGCTTCGCTATGCCCGGTAAATACCGGCACACGAACACATGTAGCCGAGATGGCGATATCGTCGGCATGCATTATCTTCCTTGTCTCCTCCACCAGCTTCCACTCTTCCTTGGTATAGGCGTTATCTAAGAAAACGTCTATCTCTGGTAGTATATTAAAGGCTATCTGGTGAGGATAGACATGGGGGACGGTGGTCTGCCCCTCCAATACCTGCTTGGCTTGCTCAGTTAGCTCCTCTACCGCTGGTGTGCCCGTGCCTGATACCGCCTGGTAGGTAGCAGCCGTAATGCGCTTGATGGGGTTAACCTTATGCAGAGGGTACAGCGCCACTACCAGTTGGATAGTGGAGCAATTTGGATTGGCGATAATCCCCTTATGCTTTTTAATATCTTCAGGGTTAACCTCAGGTACCACCAGGGGAACTCTGGGGTCCATTCTAAATGCTGAGCTATTGTCAACCACTGCCGCTCCTGATTGGGCGGCCATAGGTGAGAAGTAGCGGCTAATCTCAGCCCCCGCCGAGAAGAGAGCGATATCTATTTTCTTAAAGGACTCAGGAACGGTCTCCTGGACCGCAATCTCGCGGTGGCTAACAAACAGCTTCTTACCCGCTGAGCGGTCTGAGGCTAGAAGGTCAATGGAGTCCATAGGGAAGTTACGTTGCTCCAATACCTTAATGAATTCCTGTCCTACCAGTCCGGTGGCACCGACAATAGCCACTCTATACCCCTTCATCGTTCCTCCCCTAAACCGAGTAGTGTATCTAGACCGTAGATTAGCCCTTTATGCTCAACTACTTTCCTGATGGCGAGCATAACGCCTGTCATATAGCACTGGCGACTGATGGTATCATGCCGTATCTTTAGCGTCTGACCCTCTCCGCCCAGCGTTACCTCCTGATGCGCCATCAGACCGGGCAGACGCACGCTGTGAATGTTTATTCCCTCAACACTTTGCCCACGACTTGCTGTAGCCTTTCCCTGCGTCGCCGGCGGGAGAAATGGCTTGCCTCTGGCTTCAGCCATAGCTTTAGCCGTAGACAAGGCAGTCCCCGAAGGGGCATCAACCTTGCGGTCATGGTGCAGCTCTATGATTTCGGCATGGTCAAGAAATTTTCCGGCTATCTTAGATAAGTGCATCATCAGCACGGCGCCCAGAGCAAAGTTGGGCGCTACTACTGCTCCAACCTTGTTAGCTTGTGCTAGGCGGTCGATTTCTTTAACGTCGTCGGCAGTAAGTCCAGTAGTCCCGATTACCAGGTTAACCCCGCGTTCGGCTGCCAGGCGTACTGCGGGCATAACGGCGGTCGCCGTGCTGAAATCTACCAACACCTCTGGCTGGCAGGCGGTGAGAATGTAATCCAGGTTGGAGGAAAAGGGCACCGTGCCTGAGCCATCGGGCAAAGGCAGCTTATCCTCAGCCGCCTTTAAGTCAATAGCACCCACTATTTGCATATCGGGCTCACGGCATAGGGCATCGACTAAGGTTTGCCCCATCCTACCCGATGCGCCATGAACTACTACTTTTACTGACTTTATCGTCTCGGTCCTCTACTTGGTCCTCTATTAGGTCCCCGGTTGAAACCCCCTTGACTTCGGGGAGGGCGGGAATCGTGTTTCTTGAACGGGTAATCTTTAGATGGCGATTCTTCCACCTTGGCTCCGGGTACCTGAGACAGCTTATCAAGCACTGCCCGTCGTGACAGGTTTATCCTGCCCAATTCATCAATGTTAATCACCTTAACCGTGACCTCATCGCCGACTTTAACTACATCCTCAACCTTGGCTACCCGGTAGTCAGCCAGTTCGCTGATGTGAACCAGCCCTTCTTTACCGGGAAGTATTTCTACGAAGGCGCCGAAGTCCATCAGGCGGGTCACCTTTCCCGTATAGACGGCGCCAATTTCCACCTCTTTAGTTAGATTCTCAATAATCTCGATAGCCTTACGGGCGGCTTCCTCATTAGGTGAGCCGATAATCACCGTGCCATCGTTGTCAATATCGATAGTAGCTTTAGTTTCCTCAATAATTGACCTTATTGTTTTCCCCCCGGTGCCGATGACAGCGCCGATTTTATCCGGGTCAATGGTTATCTTATACATCCTGGGCGCATACTGGCTGAGTTCAGGTCGGCTGGAGCTGATGGTTTGCTGCATTGTTCCCAGAATGGACAGACGAGCCTGGCGGGCTTGAGACAGCGCCTTTCCCAGAATTTCGGTGCTTATGCCTTTGAGCTTGGTATCCATCTGCAGGGCCGTGATGCCCTTGGCGGTTCCGGCTACCTTAAAGTCCATATCACCATAGGCATCCTCTATGCCCTCGATGTCAGTTAAAATGACATACTTCCCCTCATCGCCGGTGACCAGGCCCATAGCGACTCCGGCTACGGCTGCCTTGATGGGTATTCCGGCATCCATTAGAGACAGGCTTGAGGCGCAAGCACTGGCCATAGAGGTGCTGCCACTGGAGCTCAAGACCTCGGAGACGAGGCGGATGGTGTAAGGGAAATCCTCCTCTTCGGGCAGCACCGGGGCAATAGCTCGCTCCACCAGAGCGCCGTGCCCGATTTCACGCCGCCCGGGGGAGCCAATGCGCTTTGTCTCACCACTGGAGAAAGGAGGGAAATTGTAATGGTGGATAAAACGCTTACTCTCCTCCAGACCCAGGCCATCAAGACGTTGCTCTTTGCCAACAGAGCCCAGGGTGGTGATGGCCAGGACCTGGGTCTGACCCCTGGTGAATAGAGCTGAGCCATGGGTGCGGGGCAGAAGCCCTACTTCGCAACTGATGGAGCGGACATCGGCTAGTCCTCGTCCGTCAATACGCTTTTCCTTATCAAGGAGGTTGCCTCTTATTTCATCCCTGACCTTGGTCTCAAAAGCGGCGATTATATCCTCTTCAGGGAAGGACTCGCATAAACTCTCCACAAGCTCTTTCTTCAGGTTGCTGAGCGCTTGTTCTCGCTGCAACTTTTCCGGCTGGCTTAGGGCTTGGGCAAGCTTATCATCAACTATGGGTGAAATCGCTGACAGCGCCTCAGGGTTAACCTCGGCTATAGGGGCTTCCACCTTAGGTTTGCCCCAGGCCTGCTGGAGCTGCCCCTGTAGCTGGATAATATCTTGATTTGCCTGGTGACCGAGTTCTATTGCCTGCAGGACAATATCTTCTGAAACCTCTTCGGCTCCCGCCTCTACCATTACTATCGCTTGCTTGGTGCTGACCACCACCAGGTCAAGTTGGCTGCTTTCCAGCTGGGCTAAGGTTGGATTTAGTATCAGCTCACCGTTGATATAGCCCACGTGAACGGCGCTCACTGGGCCATCAAAAGGTATTTCCGAGATTGATAGTGCCGCCGAGCCGCCGATAACGGCCAGGATATCAGGGTCATTCTCCTGGTCGGCGGAAAGGACGGTAATTATAAGCTGAATATCATTACGCCATCCCTTAGGCAGAAGGGGACGCAAGGGGCGGTCGGTAAGGCGGCTGGCCAGGGTTGCCTCTTGGCTGGGGCGTCCCTCTCTTCGGATAAAGCCGCCCGGAATTTTCCCAGCAGCGTATAGCCTTTCTTCGTAATCAATGGTTAGCGGTAGGAAATCCACCCCTTCTCGCGGTTTGTCGCTGGTGCAGACAGTAACCAGGACTACGGTATCCCCATAGCGGGCGGTTACCGCTGCCCCTGCCTGTCCGGCGAGTTTGCCTGTATCTATGGTGAGCCTTCTACCGCCAACCTCGCACTCAAAAGAATTAGATGTAATCAATAACCCCTCCCTGCTTAAAGGCTTTACTTGCGTAGCCCGAGCTTAGCAATCAGGCTGCGATATCGCCCTACATCCTCTCGGCTCAGGTAGGCCAGCAGCCTTCTTCTTTGTCCTACCAGCTTCAGCAGCCCACGTTGGGTATGGTAATCATGCCGATTAGCTGTCATATGCTCGGTCAATTCGTTTATCCTTTTGGTGAGCAAGGCTATCTGAACTTCAGTCGAGCCAGTATCCTCTTTACTTAGCCCAAATTTAGTTATGATTTCTGTCTTTTTCTCTTTATCCAAGTTATAACCCCTATACTCCCAGTTATTTTAGCAAAAGTCAACAATACTATAAAACAACCGATTATAACATAAGTGGAGGCGGCTGTAAAACAGTCGTTTTTCTTCCCACCCTCCCACCCTCAGAGGTTTCACCTCTAAAACTCTCTTATTGTTTCTTCCCTTCCAACCGATAGAGGCTTTGCCTCTCTTAAACTCTTTCCCCCGCCCCCCATTTTTAACATTTCTTTTACTTCCCACCCACCTGATGCCTCCCCCCTGTGTCTATCTTCCCAACCCGCCCTCCCACAGGCGCTTGCCGCTTGTTTCTCCTCCCCACCCTCGGAAGCTTCGCCACCAATCCTCTGTTTTATTGGAGAAGGGTTGTATCCCTACCCCCTCGCTTCAATTGGGGTGTTTAAGAGGGGCTAGCACCCCTATAAAACTCTCCGGAGAATAGAGAGTCAAAGAGAGGCTTTGCCTCTCTTAATAATAACCCTTCCCCCTCCCTTGTAAGGGAGGGGGATAAAGCGGGTTCCCTGAAAAATCGAAGATTTTTTAGGGTGCATAAAGGGGGTGGGTTGCTAGGTAAATGTTTAAGAAGGTGAGGTCAGGGAGTTGAGATGCCACTAAGATACTAAAACGAATACAACTGCTTGACTTTATGGAAAATTGGGTGTATAGTTCGGGCTGTATTAGATACCTTGGTTAAGTGTGGTTTCTAAGCTTGACCCCTGTATATGCAGGGAACCCTGTGGTAAATAGTATTACCAACTATGACAATCCGGCAAAGGGTTTTGGAGCCGAGAGACTGCATCGAAGACAAGGGACTAACAAAACACAGCGGAGGTGCAGCAATGGCTCTGACAGACAAGACCCTGGTGTGCCGAGATTGCGGTCAAGAGTTTACTTTTACCGTCGGCGAGCAGGAGTTCTATCAGTCTCACGGGTTGCAGAATGAACCCAGCCGATGTCCGGAGTGCCGAGCTTCTCGGCGTCAAGACCGCTGGGGTGGCGGTGGCTATAATCGGCAACGGCAGATGTTTACTGTAACATGTGCTGACTGTGGAGTAGAAACCACGGTACCCTTTGAGCCCAGGGAAGGGCGACCAGTCTATTGCCGAGAGTGCTACGCCAAGCAACGAGAATCTAGCTAATTTTTCAATTTATCTGGTTCCCAGCTATATATCATGAATGTCGGTGTCTGCCGGGTTAAGCTTCGCTTTCCCGAGAACCTGACGCTCAAGGGTAAGCGGCAGGTATTGAAGTCCATCACTACCCGCATCAGAAGCAAGTTCAATGTCTCCGTAGCTGAAGTTGATGACCATGACTTGTGGCAGTTAGCTACGGTGGGGATTTGCTGCGTGAGCAATGACAAGCGGCATACCAATGAAGTCCTATCCAGGGTGGTGGATTTAATGGTTAATGGTCGCTTTGAGGTAGAGATACTGGACTATGAGATTGAGATTCTACCTGTTTTCTGACCGGGGCTATTAATGGATACCTCAGCCTTTCTTCATCATCTCGCCGCTCAACCTGACTACAGTGGCCAGATGGTTCATGTAGAGCATATCCCACGCCGCGGAGCGAGATGTGCCCAATTAGACAAGCCCTTGGTAGCCAGCCTTCAGGACTGCCTCAGCAAGCACGGGTTATTACCCCTTTATACCCATCAAGCTGAAGCTGTAAATTTTGCCCGCGAGGGCAAAAATGTGATGGTAGCTACCTCCTCAGCCAGTGGTAAGACCCTGTGCTATAACGCGCCGGTTATGGAGGCAATTTTAACTGAGCCGAGGAGTTGTGCCCTTTACCTTTTCCCGACCAAAGCCTTGGCTCAGGACCAGCTACGCAGTCTGCAGGAACTATTTTACCCTCAACTATTCCAGATAGGGGAGGTCTCCACCTTTGACGGCGATACCCCTCAAGTGGAGCGGGTGGGGATAAGAAAAAATGCTAGAGTGCTCCTTACCAACCCCGATATGCTTCATATCGGCATACTACCCAATCATCAGCAGTGGTCAAGACTGCTGCGCCGCTTGAGGTATGTGGTGGTGGATGAAGCCCATACCTATCGCGGTGTTTTCGGCTCTCACGTAGCCGGAGTTATGCGCCGCCTGCGCCGCCTGTGCCAGTTCTATGGCGCTAGTCCCCAGTTTATCTGCTGCTCGGCGACGATAGCCAACCCTGGTGAGCATGCCGAAAAGCTGGCAGGTTTACCCTTCGAGGTGGTGGATAATGATGGCTCTCCCCACGGCGGCAAGGATTTTACATTTTGGAACCCGCCCATTATCGACGAGGCTAGGAGCATACGGCGCAGCGCCAACAGTGAAGCGGCAAACCTCTTTGCCGAGCTGGTGAGCCAGGATATCCGCACCCTCACCTTTGTCCGCACCCGCCAGCTAACCGAGGTTATCTATAACTACACCCGGCGTAAGCTGGCTGAAATCAGCTCTGCCCTGGCCAAGAAAATCAAGCCCTATCGGGCTGGCTATCTCCCCAAGGAACGGCGTCAGATCGAACAGGAGCTGTTTGGCGGTAAGCTTTTGGGTGTGGTGGCGACCACCGCTTTAGAGCTGGGCATAGACATCGGCGACCTGGAGGCTACGGTGCTCACCGGCTATCCGGGAAGCATTGCCAGCACCTGGCAGCAGGCGGGAAGAAGTGGGCGAGGTAGGGACAAATCTCTAAGCTTTCTTATCGGGCTGGATAATCCCCTTGACCAGTATTTTATGCGCCACCCCGATTCCTTTTTTGGTAAAAGCGTTGAGAACGCTCTGGTCAATCCGGATAACCCCTATATTTTGCGAGCCCACCTCTTGTGTGCTGCCTGGGAGCTACCCTTAACCGCTGGAGATGATGAGTTCTTTGGCTCTGCTTGGCTTCAGGAGAAGCCAGTGCTGGAAGAGCAGGGTCTACTCCGGGAGCGCAAAGGCAGATGGCATGTTTCACCGGCAATCGCTTATCCGGCTCAGGGGATAAATATCCGTTCCACCTCCGGGGAAAATTTTACCATTATTGATACCGCCACCGACTCCCTGCTGGAGACCATTGGAGCCAGCGTGGCTCTGTTTCAGATCTTTCCCGGTGCCATCTACCTCCATCAGGGTGAATCATATCTGGTTGAGAATCTTGACCTGGCTGCCCGCACCGCCTATGCCAGACCGGTTACTGTCAACTACTACACTCAGGATAAAGAAATCACCGACCTTCATATCATCAGGGTAACCCAGAATAAAGGCTGCCGGGGGAGTAAGGTCTATCTGGGTGAGGTTGAGGTTACCACCAGGGTAGTTGGTTTCAAGAAGAAAGCGCAGTTCACCGAGGAGGTCATCGGGGAGGAGCCCCTTGACCTGCCGCCCCAGGTTTTCCCCACCGTCGCCCTCTGGTTTGACCTGCCCTCTGGAATAGTGGCTCGGCTGGCTAAGGAACAACTGGACTTTGCCGGCGGACTGCATGCCGCCGAGCATGCCGCCATTGGCATCCTCCCCCTCTTTGCCCTCTGCGACCGCAATGATATCGGCGGGGTCTCCACCCCCCTCCACCCCGATACTGGCAAAGCCCAGATATTTATCTATGACGCCTATCCCGGTGGCATTGGCATTGCCGAGAAGGGCTTTGACTTGGTG